>Ga0182030_10014275_pt1 | contig 15699 bp, 20 predicted proteins | sample 812S3MmetaG_FD_121299 | JGI IMG/M metagenome (GOLD analysis project Ga0182030, IMG submission 121299) | Permafrost microbial communities from Stordalen Mire, Sweden - 812S3M metaG (Illumina Assembly) | ecosystem: Environmental > Terrestrial > Soil > Wetlands > Permafrost | place: Sweden...
CCCTCCTCGTCCGCGGTGAGTGCGAGGATGATGTCTCGGTCCGGGACAAAACCCTCCTGCCGGAGCCGGATCAGGGCGGCGACCGCGATTGCGTCGCTGTCCTTCATGTCTTGGGTGCCGCGGCCATAGTAATAGCCATCCTTCTCGACGAATTGAAACGGGTCGGTCGACCAGTCCTCGCGGCGCGCCTCGACGACGTCCAGGTGTCCGATGATCAGCAGCGGCCGCTTCTTCGAGCCCGGCTTGCCGCGAAAACGCGCGACCATGTTGCCCTTCCGGTCGTTCGGCCCGATGACGGTGACGTCGGCGGCCGGAAACCCGGCCGCGAGCAGCCGCTGCGCCATGGCTTGCGCCGCCACGGTGGTACTTCCGATAGAATCCGTGGTATTGATCTCGATGAGTTGCTTGAAGATATCGTGAGCGCTCTCGTGGATCTGCGCGGGGCTCTCTGGAGATCCGCAAGCCGCGCGAATACCGAGGATGCATATGAGGATGCCGATCGAAGGGCGCGCAAGCTGTTTCACTCGAGATCTCCGGCAACGACCAAAAAAATGAGGGGAGAATGTCCGTAACGCACGCCCGAGTCAATCACGCCTCACCGAAGCTCCCGATCGTCCCGCTGATCGCGCTCCTCGCGCTACATACGGCCGCCGCTCTCGGCATGGCGCCCACCGCAGCCGGCCAGACGCCGGCGACCGGCGGCCAAGCGTCCGCCGCTGGGGCGGGACCGGGGCCCGCTCCGCCCGCTGAGCTCGTACTGATCCATGGGAAGGTCTTGACCGTGGATGCGGCGGATTCGACGGCGCAGGCCTTGGCGATCCGCGACGGAAAGATCGTCGCGATCGGCACGAGCGAGGAGATCCTGCGACTCGTCGGTCCGGCGACGCGCCGGATCGACTTGAACGGCCGTACGGCAACGCCGGGGCTCATCGACAGCCATGCCCATATCGCGGACGGCGGCCTCGATGAGCTCTACGACGTGGGCTTGAGCGACGCGCCGAGCGTCGCCGAGGCATTGCGGCGGGTCGCCGCGGGGATCGCGCTTCGGAAGCCCGGCGAATGGCTGCAGGGCGCCGGCTGGGACGAGGGCAAGCTCGCCGAGCGACGCTATCTGACCGCGGCGGACCTCGATGCGGTCTCGCGCGAGAATCCCGTCTGGCTCCTGCATACGACGGGTCACTACGGCGTCGCAAACTCGGCGGCGCTGCGCCTCGCGCACATCACGGCGCAAACGCCCGACCCCCCTGCGGGCACCATCGATCGCGGCGCGGACGGGGCGCCGACGGGGGTGCTCAAGGAGTCCGCGATGAATGCCGTTGTCGACCTGATACCGCCGCCGACGCCCGAGCAGCGGCGCGCGGGCATCCTGAAGAGCATCGATCTTTTGCACCGCGAGGGCATGACCGCCGTCAAGGACCCATCGATCGATCGGCCGGTCTGGGATGCTTACCGGGCGCTGCTCAGCGAGGGCAAGCTCACCGAGCGTGTCTGTGTGCTTTGGTACGCGGGCACGACCATGAAATCGGCGCGCGCCGTGCTCGAGGAGATCGAGGCGCAGCCCAAACCCCCGCAATCCTTGGGCGACGGCCGGCTGCTTTCGTGCGGCGCCAAGATTTACATGGACGGCAGCGGCGGCGCCCGAACGGCATGGCTCTACCAACCCTGGAACAAGAACTTCAACGAGCTGGATGCCGGCAACTCAGGCTACCCGGCGGTCGATCCCGCGCTCTACCGCGAGCAGGTGCGCCTGTTTCATCAAGCCGGCGTACACGTCGGCACGCATGCGATCGGCGATCGCGCCATCGACTGGGTGGTCGACACCTATGCGCAGGTGCTCGCGGAGACGCCGACACTTTCGCTCCGGCACAGCATCATTCACGCCAATATTCCGAGCGATCATGCGATCGAGACGATGGCGATGCTGCAGAAGAAATACGACGCCGGATACCCGGAGGTGCAGGCGCCTTTCATGTGGTGGATCGGCGATACCTACGCCGGAAACTTCGGGCGCGAGCGCGCGCTTCGCTTGGTGCCCTTGAAGACCTTCCTCGACAAGGGACTACTCTGGGGCGGCGGCTCCGACTATCCGGTCACCCCGCTCGCGGCGCGCTATGGCCTGTGGGCCTCGATCGAGCGCGAGACGCTGAAGGGGACTTATGGGGCCCATCCGTTCGGCACGGCCGAGGCGGTCGACATTCACGCGGCGCTCCGCTCCTATACCATCTGGGCCGCGCGGCAGCTGTTTTTGGAGAACCGCACGGGTTCGCTCGAGGTCGGCAAGGACGCGGATATCGCGGTCTGGGACAAAGACCCGTACGAGATCCCGTCCCGGGAGCTTCGGAACCTGCGCTGCCGGATCACGATCATGAACGGCGAGGTAGTGTACAACGCCGACGGCAAGAGCGAGCGTGGCAAAGGAACGCACCATGGCCAAACGTAACAAGGTGACGCGCGCCGCCGCGGAGGCGGCGGTGCAGACGCTCATGCGCTGGGCGGGCGATGATCCAGAGCGCGAGGGACTCAAGGACACGCCGAAGCGCGTAGTCCGTGCGTATCAAGACTGGTTCTCCGGATATTCAATCGACCCGAGCGAGTATCTGCGCCGCACGTTCGAGGAAGTCGAGGGCTACGACGAAATGGTGGTGCTGCGCGACATCGCCTTCGAATCGTTCTGCGAGCACCACATGGCCCCGATCATTGGGCGCGCTCACGTCGGGTATCTGCCGACCGCGCGCGTCGTCGGCATCAGCAAGCTGGCACGCGTGGTCGACGGCTTCGCGCGGCGCCTACAAGTGCAAGAAAAGCTCACCGCGCAGATCGCATCCTGCATCAGCGAGGTGCTGAAGCCGCGCGGCGTCGGCGTGGTGATCGACGCGGTCCATCAGTGCATGACCACGCGCGGCGTGCACAAGCGCGGCGTGTCGATGGTCACGAGCCGCATGGTCGGTACTTTTCGCGCCGATGCCAGCACGCGGGCGGAGTTCTTGCGCTTCATCGACATCGAGGGCAGTGCGCTGCGCTGAAGGCGCGCAACCGGGGCTGTCCTGCGGGTGCGGCCGCGCCGCTAACTGCGCTTGCCCGGAACGCGCGCCGGGATCACGTCCACCGAGAAGCTGTATTTGTGGCGCTCGCCGGGCCCGAGCGCGCCGACACCGACCACATGCCGTGCGATCTTCTCGCCTTGCTCGTTGGTGATGGAGACCACCACGCAGTACTCGCACTCGCCCCGGCCCGGGTGATGAATCACACCCTCGAGCTTCATGGCCATGTGGCCTTCGATCGCAGGCTCCGTGCTCGTCGCGTTGAACCGCAGGTGGTGGTGGCAGCCCGGGCAAATCGAGGCGCTCTGCAAGACCGTCGCCTTGCAGTGTGGGCATATACGCGTCGCGCCGAGGCTGCCCTGACGGACGACGTTCATCACGAGCCTGTGAGTTTCTTGGCCTTCTCGTCGTCCCAACCGAACTCAACGTGCCCGCGCATGCGCGAACCGGCCGCCACGGTGATCGATCCGGCCTTCACGTCGCCGACGATCACGCCGCCTTCCAACACGTCCACGCGTTTCGCGGACTCGATGTTGCCTTGCAGTTCGCCGCCGACCACCACGACGGCCGCGAGGACCTGACCGGTCAGATGCGCGCCCGGATCAATATTGAAATTGCCGTCGATGCGCACGTCGCCCTTGAAGCGTCCCGCCATGCGCACGTTGCCGGAACCCTCGATCTTGCCCTCGATGGTCAGGTTGGCCGCGATCACCGATTCGCCGCCCTCGCCGCGGGGCACCGGGCGGCGCGGCGCGGCCGCCAAGGCCGCTTCGTTGACGCTGCGATCGACAGCCGGACTGCGCTCCACTGGGGCGGGCGCGGCGGGCTGGGGAGACGCGCCGGTGGGCACGGGCGTCAAGGGTTCTTTCCGGCCGGTCGGCGCGGCAGGCGTGGGTTTTTCATTCCAAAGTGCCATAAATCATTCTCCCGCTGTGAGGAACTCAAGCGTACACGCTAACTCCTAAAAATGTTATCGGGCCAGTGTCTTTGAACGGAGACGGGAGGCGGTGCGTACCGCATTGCGGGGGTCCCCTAAGAGAGCTGCGACCTCGATGGTTTATAATGCGCTGCAACCACGCGAAGGACGCACTTGTTCCAAACTCTCGACCGCTTGAGTCCCGATGCGATTCTGGGCTTGATGGCGCAGTTCCGCGCGGATCCCGCTCCGCTAAAAGTCGACCTGGGCGTCGGCGTGTACCGCGACCTCTCCGGCAATACGCCGGTACTCGACTGCGTGCGCCGCGCCGAGCGGATCGTGCTCGACGCGCAGACCACGAAGTCCTACGTGGGCGCCGCGGGCCGCGAGGAATTTAATCGGGCCGTGGAGGATCTGGTCCTCGGCGCCGGGCATGCCGCGCGGCGCGAGCGCCGCGCGCGCACCACACAAGCCCCCGGTGGATGCGGGGCGCTGCGGCTCGGCGCCGAGCTCATCCGCGCCGCCGCCCCGGCGGCGACCGTACACATCAGCGATCCCACGTGGGGCAATCACACGCCGCTTCTCGGAGGCTCTGGGCTCAAGCTCGAGCGCTATCCCTATTACGATGCGCCAAGCCGCGAGCTGCGCTTCGGCGCGATGCTGGAGCGCTTGGATCGCGCCGCGCCGGGCGATATCGTGCTGGTGCACGCGTGCTGTCACAATCCTACCGGAGAGGATCTCTCGATGGATCAGTGGGCGGCGCTCGCCGAGCTCCTGGCGCGGCGCCGCCTCACGCCGTTCCTCGATCTCGCCTATCAGGGATTCGGCGTGGACTTGACGCAAGATGTGGCGGGCGTGCGGCTCGTCACCGAGCGGCTGCCCGAGGCGCTGATCGCCGTGTCGTTCTCCAAGAACTTAGGGCTGTACCGCGAGCGCGTCGGAGCGCTCATCACGGTGAGCCCGAACGAGTCCGGCGCCGATGCCGTGCAGAGCCACGTGCTGCAGATCGCGCGCAGCATCTATTCGATGCCGCCCGACCACGGCGCCGCGATTGCGGCATGCATCTTCGAGGATCCGGCGCTCAAGCAATCCTGGATCGCGGAGCTCGCCATCATGCGCGGGCGCATTCAGGAAATGCGCTCGCTGCTCGCGGCGCAGCTTCGCGCCGTCACGAAGGACGGATCGTTCGATTTCATCGAGCGGCAACGGGGCATGTTCTCGTTGCTCGGTGTGCCCACCGCGGTGGTCGACGCGCTGCGCACGCGGCACCACATCTACATGCTGTCGGACAGCCGCATGAATGTCGCGGGCATCATGCCCAACAATGCGGCGTACGTCGCGGAGTCGATTGCCGCCGAGCGTTAGAGGCTAAGATCCGAGCGCGTCGGAGAGCGCCGCGACCTCTGCGGCGGAGTCTTGTATCACGCTCTGCGTGCGCTTCTCATCGAGCCCCAAACGGATGCTGCACGGCAAGCCCTTCAGCGCCGCAGTAAGCGCCGGAAGATCCGAGCCGTGGCGGGTCATGAGCACCGCCGCGGCGATCACATCGCTCAAGTCGGGGAACTCGAGCTCCATACGCCCGTGCTCTTCCTGCTGACCGACCGCCTCCGACATCTGCTCGGAGAACTCCCAGTTCTCGAGGATCGCCTTGCCGATCGAGGGGTGCCAGTCCGCGATGATCTGGTCGAGCACCGCGGGACTCTCGATCAATTCGGGATGTGCGGTCGCACGCGTCAGCACGTAGAGCTTGCCGATGCCGTGCATCATGCCGGTGAGCAGCGCCTCGTCGGCGTTTATCTTGGTGCTCGTGCGCGCGAGCACATACGCGAACGCGGCGACGCGGGTGCTGCACTGCCAGAGGTCATGCAAGTAGTGCTCGAGCCCGGCGAGCTTGTTGCTGTTGCGGATCTGTGCCATCGCAAACGAAATCGACGCGCTGCGCACCATGTTGTAGCCCACGCGATTGACCGCGGAGCGCAAGTCCGTGACGGCGTGCCCGGTCCGGTTCAAGGACGCGGAATTCGCGATGCGCAGCAAGCGCCCCGCCAACGCGGGCTCCGAGCCGACCACGCGCACCACCTGGTCAATCGTGGATTTGGGATCGGAAAGGATACGCCGCACGCGCACCGCGATCTCCGGGAACGAGGGCAGCTCCACCTTGCCGCGCGACAGTTCCGCGGCGAGGCTCCTAATGAACTCGAATGCGCCGGCGTGCTGCGTTTCCGGGGCAGCCGGGGAGGTCTTCAATGGGGTGCTCATCGATTCGCACTTCTCCGAATGGGAACGTCAATCCTCTGCCCTGGGGCAGTACAGTCCCCGCCCCTGGGTTGTGATACTCAGTAAGTCGGCCATGAGGCGCGAGACTTGAGTACCCCATCGATTTTGCGGATTTACCGGATGCAGACCGCTCCGGGCGTTGAACTTATTGCAGCCGCCGGGCTGAGTAATCAGCCGTTCAGCGAGCTGCAGCGGCCCGGCTGGCAAAGCGTTGGTGCACCTCGCCGTTCTTGGTCCGCTCGGTGAAGCGGCCGGCGCAATACGCCGTGAGCACGCGGCGCCAGAACGCCACGGCATTGGGGTCACGCTGATACTCGACGATTTCCCAATTCCCTCGGAACCGATCGAAGATGAGCTTGGCGGCGTCCCGGCCGATGCCGAGCCGCCGATGCGGCTTGCGGATGAAGAACTCCGACATATGGTAATTGACGGCCGCCTCGCCGGCAGGCGCCACCTGCGGGCGCGTGACCAGCGCGAAGCCGACCGCGTCAGGCCCCTTCAGGATCACCAGCGGGTGCGAATGGTCGTTTGAGAACCAGTTCGCGAATATCTCGTCCTGGTGCGGGTTGCTCGCGCCGAGCACGGAAAACAGACCAGTGTTGAGATCTGCCAGCGCATCCAGATATTCCGGATAGGTATCCTGGATCCACTGGCGATCCTTTTTCGAGTTTCTGCAGTCGCGGATACTGACGAACAACGAAGCCGTTTTCCTTGCGCCTAAAAAAGACACTGCCCGAGCGAACGAGCCGCATGGGCCGTCCGCTCGGGCATGGGATCAGCTATCGAAGCGGCTTGGTTACTGCTTCGGAGCCGATGCCGCAGACGAAGCCGCGTCAGCAGCAGCGCTCGCGGCGGCGGCCGAGTCGGCGGCGGCCGAAGCGGCTGCGTCCGGAGCTGGCGTGGCGGCAGGCGGAGGAGTCGTGTCGGTCGTCGGAGCGGGTGCCTCAGTCTTGCTGCCGCAGGCACTCAACACGAGTGCAGCGACAAATGCGCTTATTGCGAGTTTGGTCTTCATCTATCGATACCCCGGAAATTTAATGATAACGTTTTAGGCAAGCATGTCGTCTTGGGCTTCCACCCAAATGTCGCGCCCGATTTTAGAGTGTTTCGGCTCAATTTCATATCATTTTCGCGATCATGGAGCGCCTTTAACACGGGCTTAACATTGGAAAAACGCCCCCCATTGGAAGTCACCATGCACGAAGCGGGTCCGGATGAGCTCTACGCGGAGCACTTGCAGACGTTGATGCGGCGGGCGGACGCCGCGCTCGCCGCCTTGGGCTTCGACGCATTGGTCATTCACGCCGGCTGCCCGCCCACCCTGTTCTTGGACGATCAAACTTACCCGTACAAAGTGAACCCGCACTTCAAAGCCTGGGTGCCCATTGTCGACAATCCGCAAAGCATGCTCATCTACAGGCCGGGCGAGCGCCCCCGGGTGCTGTTTCATCAGCCGAGTGACTACTGGCACCTGCCCGCGCCCATGCCGCGCGAACCCTGGTCCGAGTCGGTGGATCTCTCGCCGCTGCCCGATCCTGCGAAAGCGGCCGCCGCCTTCGCAACGCTCGGACGAGTCGCCTTTATCGGGCCGCCTGGATGCTTGCCGCCGGGGTGCTCCCCGGCCGGCTGCTCCGCGCCCGGCGACTCTGCGCCCAACCGGGCGCTCTCGCTCAACGATGCGGACCTGCTCGCGCGGCTGCACTACGATCGGGCCGTCAAGACGCCGTATGAGCTCCAATGCCTGCGGCGTGCGAGCGCGTTGGGCGTTCGGGGTCATCGCGCGGCGCTCGCGGCGTTTCGCCGCGGAGAATCCGAATATGAGGCGCATATGCGCTATCTCACGGCCTGCGAGCAGCGCGAAGAGGACATGCCGTACAACAACATCGTCGCCTACAACGAGCATGCGGCCGTGCTGCACTACCAGCACCTCGATCGGCGGCCGCCCGAAGTCCTACGCTCTTTCCTGATCGACGCGGGCGCCCAATACCGCGGCTATGCGGCGGACATCACGCGCACCTACGCGGCAGTCCCCGGCCGCTTCGCCGAGCTCGTGGAGCGCCTTGACGCCGCCCAGCAGCGCCTCTGCGGCGAGATCGTCGTGGGGTGCGACTATCGGGACGTGCACCTGTCTGCGCACCGCGTGCTGGGCGACGTGCTCTACGAGGCGGGGGTGACCAAGCTCGCCGGCCCCGATGCCCTGGATCAGGGTGTGACCGGCGTATTTTTCCCGCACGGCATCGGCCATCTCCTCGGGCTCCAGGTACACGACGTAGGCGGTGTCATGGGCAACGTGCAAGGCGCGGAGCGCAAGCGTCCCGAAGGGCATCCCTACCTGCGCATGACGCGCGTGCTCGAACCTGGCGTGGTCGTCACGGTCGAGCCGGGGCTTTATTGGATCGACTCGCTCCTCAAGGCCGCGCACGAGGATAAACGCCGCCCGCACATCGACTGGGCGGTTGTCGATGAGCTCCGCCCGACCGGCGGCATCCGCATCGAGGATAACGTCGCCGCCACGGCGGCGGCGCCGGAGAACTTGACGCGCGACGCGTTCGCCCGATTGGCGGCGTAGAACGCCGCGCTCAATCAGGCCGCCGCAGCCTTGGCCCGGCGGCGCTTCGGCGCTGCCGCGCCCGGCGCATCGGCTTGCGGTTCGGAGGGTTTCTTGGTCTTCTTGGCGCGCTTGCCCTTGTCGGCGCCGGCCGGCTTCTCGGCCGCGGTCTCGAGCGTCTCGACCAGCTGCATGAGCGCCATATCGGCGGCGTCGCCCGGCCGCGGCTCCATCTTGAGGATCCGCGTATAGCCGCCGGCGCGCGATTTGAAGCGTGGACCAAGATCGTCGAAGAGCTTCTCCACCACCAGGGCGTCGCGCAGCCGCGAGAACGCGAGCCGCCGCTTCGCCGTGGAGTCGACCTTGGCGAGCGTGATCAGAGGCTCCACCACCCGCCGTAATTCCTTGGCCTTGGGCACTGTGGTGCGGATGGTCTCGTGCCGCAGGAGTGAGGTTGCCATGCTGCGCAACAACGCATGCCGGTGAGAGGTGCTACGCGAGAGCTGACGCCCGCTGTTTCTGTGACGCATGGTCCGCCGCCTTACTTATATGCCGTCGCGCTCGTCGTCGCGCTTCAATCCCGGGGGCGGCCAGTTATCGATCCGCATGCCGAGCGTCAAACCGTGACTCTCCAGGACTTCCTTGATCTCGGTGAGAGACTTCTTACCCAGGTTCGGTGTGCGCAGCAGCTCAACCTCGGTTCGCTGCACCAGATCGCCGATGTAGTGGATGTTCTCGGCCTTGAGGCAGTTGGCGCTGCGCACCGTGAGCTCGAGCTCGTCCACGGGACGCAGCAGGATCGGATCGAACTGCGTCTCGGTAGCCTTGGCGGTGGACTCGTCCTGACCTTGCAGGTCGACGAACACCGATAACTGATCCTTGAGGATGCCGCCCGCGCGGCGAATCGCCTCCTCCGGATCGATCGTGCCGTTGGTCTCGATGTCGAGGATCAGCTTGTCGAGGTCGGTGCGCTGCTCGACGCGGGCGCTCTCCACATTGTAGGTCACCTTGCGCACCGGGCTGAACGAGGCATCGAGCTGCAGCCGTCCGATCGCGCGCGTCTGCTCCTCGAACGCCATGCGTTGCGCGGCCGGGCGATAGCCGCGCCCGCGCTCCACCTTGAGCGACATCGACAGCTCGCCGGCCTTGGTCAAGTTGGCGATCACGAGCTCCGGATTGAGGATCTCGATGTCGTGGTCGCCCGAGATGTCGCCGGCCGTGACCGGTCCCGGGCCCTTCTTGTGAAGACGCACTTCGGCAACGTCCCGCGTATGCATCCGGATGGCCACAGCCTTGAGGTTGAGCAGGATGTCGACGACATCCTCCTGGACTCCCTCGATCGCGGTGTACTCATGCAGCACGCCCTCGATCTCGATCTCGGTGATCGCCGCGCCCGGCAGGGAGGACAACAGCACCCGGCGCAAGGCGTTGCCCAACGTGTGTCCGAACCCGCGTTCGAACGGTTCGATCACGATGCGCGCGTGGCGCGTCGCGATGGGCTGCACCTTGACGACTCGGGGCTTCAAAAATTCGTTGATCGATCCCTGCATGGAATACCCTCGCTAGAAACTTCAGGACACTCGCAGCCATCCGGCTGCGCGCAGCGCGTCGCCGCTTACTTGGAATACAACTCGACGACCAAGCTCTCGTTGATGTCGGGCAGGATCTCCTGCCGATCGGGCACGGACTTGAGCACGCCCGAGAACTTCTTGTCGTCCACCTCCACCCAGTCCGGGAAGCCGACCTGGGCCGCGACGGTGAGCGCGGCCTGCACGCGAGTCTGCTTCTTCGCTTTCTCGCGCAAATTGATCACATCGCCCGCCTTGCACTGGTAGGAGGCGATGTTCACCAGGTGGTCGTTGACCGACACGCCCTTATGGCTCACCAGCTGGCGCGCTTCCGCGCGCGTCACGGCGAAGCCCATCCGGTAGACCACATTGTCGAGCCGAGATTCCAGGAACTGCAGCAGCGTCTCGCCGGTTGCGCCTGGACGGCCCGCGGCCTTCTGGTAGTAGTTGCGGAACTGGCGCTCGAGCACGCCGTACATGCGGCGCAGCTTCTGCTTCTCGCGCAGTTGCAGGCCGTACTCGGACAGGCGCTGCTTGCGCTCGCTCTTCACGCCGCCGGGCGGCACCTCGAGCTTGCACTTTGACTCGAGCGGCTTCGAGCCGCTCTTCAGGAACAGATCGGTTCCTTCACGTCGGGATAGCTTGCACTTCGGACCGGTATACTTTGCCATTACAAACCCTTCAGGATTTCTCGTGAGCTCGAATTAGACGCGGCGCTTCTTCGGCGGACGGCAGCCGTTATGAGGAATCGGCGTCACATCCTCGATGTTGGTGATCTTGAGACCGCAGCCGTTCAGGGCTCGTACGGCCGATTCGCGCCCGGGTCCGGGGCCCATGACACGCACCTCGACGTTCTTCACGCCATGCTCCTGCGCCGCGGTGCCGGCGCGCTCGGCGGCCACCTGAGCCGCGAACGGCGTGGATTTGCGCGAGCCGCGGAAGCCGCAGCCGCCGGAAGTGGCCCATGACAGCGTGTTGCCCTGCCGGTCGGTGATCGTGATGATCGTATTGTTGAACGACGCGTGCACATGCGCGATCGCATCGAGCACGTTTTTGCGCGCCTTCTTGCGGACCGGCTTCCCGGCCTGCGCGGCGGCGGCGCCCTGGGCGTTATTCTGCTTCTGATCAGCCATGAATGGTGTTTCCTGAATTTATCGAACGGGCTGCTTCAGCCCCGTCAGCGGCTTCACGCGGCGCTAACTGCAATTAAACCTTGCCCGGGGGCGCGTTCATCTTCACCGCCTGCTTGCGCGGGCCCTTGCGGGTGCGGGCATTCGTGCGGGTGCGCTGGCCGCGCAACGGCAGCCCCTTGCGATGCCGGATTCCACGATAACAGCCGAGGTCCATCAGACGCTTGATGTTCATGGACACTTCTCGGCGCAGATCGCCCTCGACCGCGAACTTGGCGACCTGCGAGCGGAGCGACGCCACCTCGGGATCGGTGAGATCCTTGACCTTAACCCCGTACCTGACGCCCGCGGCATCGCAAATACGTATTGCACGGCTCTTGCCGATGCCGTAGATGTGGGTGAGCCCGATGACGACATGCTTGTTCATCGGGATGTTGATGCCGGCGATACGCGCCATCTATTCTTCTCCTACGCAGCTAGCGCGCACGAAAGAGCACGCTAGTATATAAAAAAAGCCTCGTGAGATCAATTCTCTAGCCACTTCAGCCCTGCCGCTGCTTGTGGCGCGCGTCCGACGAGCAGATCACGTACACGATGCCGCGCCGCCGCACGATTTTGCAGTTCTTGCAGATCTTCTTCACCGACGGACGAACCTTCATTTCTTACTCCCGATGCCCCTGAGACTCGATTTCTTCATGAGCCCCTCGTACTGGTGCGACATGACGTGCGAACGCGCCTGTGCCACGAAGTCCATGACGCCGACCACGATGATCAGCAACGACGTCCCGCCGAACTGGAACGGAATGCTGGGATTGATCATGCGGATGATCTCCGGCAGCAAGCACACGCTCATGATGTAAAGTCCGCCCCACAACGTCAGGCGCGTCAAAACCTTGTCGAGATAATCCCCGGTCTGCTGACCGGGTCTGATCCCCGGAATGAAGGCCCCCGCCTTCTTCAGGTTCTCGGCCGTATCGCGCGCGTCGTACACGAGCGCGACATAGAAGAACGCGAACCCGATGATCAAGAGCGCGAACAGCAAAACGTGCAGCGGTTGCCCATAATTGAGGACAGCCGCGATCTTTTGCAAGGTCCTCTGGATCGCGTTGGGATTCGGGCTGTTGCCGAAGAACTGGGCGATGGTCGCGGGGAACACCAGCAAGCTCGAAGCGAAGATCGGCGGAATGACGCCCGCCATGTTGAGCTTGAACGGCAGGTGCGTGCTCTGGCCCTGCATCATCCGCCGGCCGACCTGCCGCTTGGCGTAGTTCACCTGAATCTTGCGCTGCGCGGTCTCGACGAACACGCAAAACGTGGTGACCACGATGACCACGGCAATGATCAGCACCACGATGAGGCCGTTCATCTCGCCGTTACGGACCATCTCCAGCGTATTGCCGATGGCGCGCGGCAAGCCCGCGACGATGCCCGCCACGATGATCATGGTGATGCCGTTGCCGATGCCGCGCTCGGTGATCTGCTCGCCGAGCCACATGACGAAGATCGTGCCGGTGGTGATCGAGACGGTGGCGACGAACAGGAACTGAGGCCCGGGGTTCGGCACCAGATTGCCGCCGGAATTCTGAATGGCGAGGGCCGCGCCGAACCCCTGAAAACCCGCGAGAAACACCGTTCCCATGCGCGTGTACTGCATGAGCTTGCGCCGTCCGGACTCGCCATCCTTGCGGATCTGGTTCCACGGCGCGTACACCATCGAGGCCATCTGCACGATGATCGAGGCGGTGATGTAGGGCATCACGTTCAGGGCGAAAATGCTGAAACGCTGCAGTGCGCCGCCCGAGAACATGTTGAACATGCCGAGCAGCGTCCCTTGCTGTCCGGCGAAAAACGCCGCGAAGCGCGCCGCATCGATGCCCGGCACCGGAATGAACGTCCCGATACGGTAGACCACGAGCGCGCCCAGGAGGAACCAGAGACGCTTGCGCATCTCCTGGAAGCGTGTCATGTCCCCGAGTGCGGCCGCGGCGCCGGCGGTTGAGGTAGCCACGTGAGCTCTCAAGCCCCGAAGCGGCCGCCGGCCGCCTCGACTGCGCTCTTCGCGCCCTTGGTGGCGCTGATCGCCTTGTCGTTGACCACGAAGGCTTTGGAGACCGCACCCGAGAGGATGATCTTGACGCGCTCGGTGTACTCAGGGACCAGGCTCGCCGCGATCAGGGCGGCGAGCGTGACCTCGCCCGCCTCGACGCGCATCAAATCATCGAGCGTAAGCTCGGCGCGTGAGGCCTTCATGGCAGAGCGAAATCCGCTCTTCGGGAGCCGCCGCTGCAGCGGCATCTGGCCGCCCTCGAATCCGACCTTGTGGTAGCCGCCTTTGCGCGCACGCTGGCCTTTGACGCCGCGGCCGCAGGTTTTGCCCTGGCCGGCGGACGCGCCCCGTCCGACGCGCCGGTGCTCCCGCTTGGAGCCGGTGGCCGGCTTGATGGTGTTTAAGCGCATGGTTGACTCTCTTGCCTAATCTGTCTTGTTGGGGGCCGCGGCCGACGCCGGCTCGACCTTCAGCATATGGCTCGCCGCGTTCATCATGCCGCGGTTCGACGGCGTATCCGAGACCACCACGCTGTGTCCGATCCGGCGCAACCCCAACCCGCGCGCCGAGGCGCGGATACTGGCGAGCTGCCCGGCCAAGCTCCTGATCAAGGTGACTTTTACTGACTTATCGGTCATGACTTAGCCCGTGATTTCCTCGACGCTCTTGCCGCGCTTGGCGGCAATGTCGCCGGGGGCCCGCAACTTGCCCAGCGCATCCATGGTGGCGCGCACCACATTGATGGGATTGCGCGATCCGTAGCTCTTGGCGAGCACGTTGCGCACGCCGGCGCACTCGAACACCGCGCGCATGCCGCCGCCGGCGATCACGCCGGTACCGTCCGCGGCCGGCTGCATGTAGACCCGGGTGGTTCCATGCTTGCCTTTGACAGCGTAGAACAAGGTGTCGTTCTTCAAAGATACGCTCACCAAGCTCTTGCGCGCCTGCATCATCGCCTTGGAGATCGCGACCGGCACTTCACGTGCCTTGCCGTAGCCGAAGCCGACCCTTCCGGCGCCGTCGCCCACGACGGTGAGCGCCGTGAAGCCGAACTGCTTGCCGCCCTTGACCACCTTCGCAACGCGATTGACCGCGACCAGCTTCTCGAGCAGGTCGTCGCCGGACATGGGTTTCTCTGTTCTAGCCATAGTGTCCTTCGGACCTCCCGTTAAAACTCGAGACCGGCTTCGCGCGCGGCATCCGCCAGCGCCTTGATGCGGCCGTGATACATGAAGCCGGAGCGGTCGAACGCGACCTTGGTCAGCCCCAAGGCCTTGGCGCGCTCCCCGATGACGCGGCCGACGACCTTGGCCGCCTCGATGTTGCCGGTCGTCTTCAGCTCGCCGCGCACTTCCTTCTGCACGGTCGACGCCGCGACCAGCACCTTGTCGCCTTGCGCGGCGAAGATCTGCGCGTAGATGTGCCGCGGCGTGCGATGCACCGACAGGCGCAGCGCCGCCAGCTCCTTGATCTTTACGCGGCCGCGCAGCGCGCGGCGCAGCCGGATATCTCGTTTGTCTAGCTTCATGGGCCTACTTCTTCTTCGCCTCTTTGAGCGAAATCTTCTCGTCCGAATATTTCACGCCCTTGCCCTTGTAGGGCTCGGGCGGCCGGAAGCCGCGGATCTCCGCCGCCGTCTGCCCGACCCGTTGCCGATCGATCCCTTTGACGAGGATTTCAGTCTGGCTGGGCGTCTCGATGGTGACGCCATCGGGGATCGCATAGTTGATCAGATGCGAATAGCCGAGCGTCAGGGTGAGGCTCTTCGCCTGCACGGCGGCGCGGTAGCCGACGCCCACGAGCTCGAGCTTTTTCTCGTACCCCTTGGTGACGCCGGTGACCATGTTCGCAAGGTGGGCGCGTGTCGCGCCCGCGATCGCGTTCGATCCCTCGACGGCCGCGTTGGCATCGACCTCGAGATGCTTGTCCTTCAGCTCGACCGTGATGCCCCTCTTGAGCGCCAGCGTGAGCGAGCCCTTGGCGCCCTTGACGGTGACAGCGTCCGCGCTGACCGTGGCGGTAACGCCCTGCGGCAGATCGACCGGCTTTTTTGCGACTCGCGACATATATCTTCCTAGATTGCTACTGCACGACGAAGAGCACTTCGCCGCCGGTGCCCGCCGCCCGCGCCTGGCGGTCGGACATGATGCCTTGCGGCGTCGAGACCACCGC
>Ga0182030_10014277_pt1 | contig 15698 bp, 8 predicted proteins | sample 812S3MmetaG_FD_121299 | JGI IMG/M metagenome (GOLD analysis project Ga0182030, IMG submission 121299) | Permafrost microbial communities from Stordalen Mire, Sweden - 812S3M metaG (Illumina Assembly) | ecosystem: Environmental > Terrestrial > Soil > Wetlands > Permafrost | place: Sweden...
AAGCGCACAATCGAATGGATTTCGCCGAGAGACCTCGAATCGATCATCTGCAAGTTTCAAGATGTGATCTTCATTGACTTATTGTCAAATTACAGCGATAGACCGTGCCCTTTTCAGGAGGCCAGAGTTTTCTTCATCGAGCCAGAGGAGTTCCAAGATGTGTTGCGATGGGCTCCGCCCAGCAGTTGTAATCTCACCCTTGTATCCTCGCCCAATTCCGCACTAGTTAGTCTCTGCACCAGGGCGCCTGATTCCGCACCACATTACAATCGTGGCTGGTTAGCAAGAGGCGGCGTGCGTTGGAATTATGCATTGATGTCATCGTGAGACCCTCGAAACGCGGAGACGACTTCGGAACCCATAAATTGCAACCCGGTAAGGGGCAGGAATGGGGGCCTCCCGGGTGACCCGATCCACTAACAGCGGACGCCAATCCGGCGGACGGTCCGTTCGTTTGACTGTCTCCACAGCCCGGCGATCAAGTCATCGATATAGGAAAACTCCGGCTGCTGCCGCGGAATCGGGAGGCTCGCCCGTAGGGCGCCCACGATCTCATGAATCGCATTCACAGGTATGCTGCCCCCCCCGTCAGCCTCCCCCTTCGCTAATCAGCTTATTAAACAAACCTAATCTGCGGCTGTATGCAGGTTGTGTGCCCAATTTTCCAGCTCACTACTACTATTATTCTGACCTCAATCGAAGCTTAAGAAGATTTTGAACACCCTCCACATCGAGCTTTGCTGATGCGAAGCTTGCGCAAAGCAGTTCGTCGGGTAGTAGGCCGTCCCACTTTTCAAAGGTTTTGTTTGGTACCTTCGAAGCCAGCTGTTTCGGGTCCATGGTTGGCTCATCCGCGATTTCCTGTAGAATTTCGTGCACGGATTCGACAGAAGCGTCTTTTACAGGGATGGAAAGGCCGCCATCGAAGACGGTCCGCTTCCCCCTGACCTGAAGCATGAGAGTCAGAGTGTCTTTGATGATGTCTCCGCACCAGGGAACTATTTGAACTTCGCTGCCGTTTTGTAGTATCCACTTACGGTCGAGTTCCATATGTTTGTAGTTTGCGCGAGCACCTGTCAGCAGTTCCTGTCCCCCAATGTCGAGGAAGGGAACCGGAAAATTTGATTGGAGAATGTTTCGAATCTCCTCCCTTACCCGGTCGTGAGTGTCGGCTCCCATGGTGTCATTGAATTTCGGAACCGTACCGCCAGCTGCCGGCTTGACTTGAACGACCTTGTCTTCCGCGGTAACCGAAACGACCTGCCAACGCCTGCCTGCGAAGATCAAATAAGAATCTACCGAAAGTGGGCGCGTGATCGGCATTGAACCGAGCGTTTGGTTGCCGTTCACGATGCTGTACTCTTCCTCGGAAGCAAATGCAGCATAGAAAGAGTAATGTTCGGTGATGCGCTCTCCGTAGGGCGCGAGGAGAATAAGACCAGTGGAGTCTTGGAAGATGATCTCCCGCTTGCCAAGTTCCCGCAGAAGGGATGCAAATTGGTCCGAGGTCACGGCGCTGAACGGGCCCTTCCCGCAGTGCACATTCCAGAGCTTAGCCGTGTTCATGCCGCCGTATTGGGAGATGGTGGAAAGAATCTGCTGCACTAGTGTGGAGGCGTGAAGTTTGTTGGCTCGAATTGGTTCGTACCAACCGTCAGCTAGCAGCCGCACCATCGCGGCGGTGGTCAGAAGGTTCTCACGTAGCAGCTCCGAGATTCCCGGGGAGTCCGACTCTTCCTCGATACAGTAACCACGCAGGATCATCGGCTCGCCCTTGCGGCGACCCGATCTACCCAGCCTCTGACGCAGACTTGTAACCGAAGGTGGGGGGCCGACCTGGACAACGCTCTTGACCGGACCGATATCGATGCCAAGCTCGAGAGTTGACGTGCAGATAGCCGTAGCTGGTCGATCCGCCTTCTTGAGCGCTTCTTCGGCATCTTCGCGAACTTCTTTGGAGAGATTGCCGTGATGGGGCCAAAACTCGTTCGGGATTCCCATTTGTTCGCAGGAATTGCGGAGGGAATCGGCGTAGTATTCGACCTCGCTGCGAGCGTTCGGAAACACAAGATTGCTAGTTCCGCGAAGCACCTTAAACAGGTCCGCCGCTATAGAGGATCTCACCCCATCTACCGACGTAGTGTCGGGACCCGCCGTCGACTGAAGATAACCTCGGATCAAAACTTTCAGATTGTGACCGTCGCTCTTGCTGTCGACGATGCTCACCTTGCGGCTCCGGTCCGGGCGCAGGAACGCGGCAGCCCCATTCATGTCTCCAAGCGTTGCCGAGAGCCCGATTCGCATAACAGGCCGACCGAGGGCAGTCTCGATTCGGTGCATCAGAGACTGGAGCTGCTTGCCGCGTTCCGTACCGATGAAGGCATGCAGCTCGTCAACCACAATATAGGCAAGGGCAGAGAGCAGGCCGGCCAAGCCATGGCCGCGGCGGCAAAGCAGAGCCTCGAGCGACTCAGGGGTGATCAGCAGACAGCCCTTAGGCTCCTTAAGGAAACGCTCTTTGCGCTGCTGGCCGATATCTCCGTGCCAGGGCGTGACCTCGATCTCCATCTTTTCGGTCAATTCATCGAGCCGGCGCCACTGGTCATTGATGAGAGCTTTGAGGGGAGAAAGATAGATAGCTAATGGTTCTTGTGGGGAGGGCGCGCCTAGACGAGTGAGGATCGGAAAGAACGCGGCTTCGGTTTTACCCGAGGCCGTTGTCGCCGCAATGATCACATCATCGGTTCCATTAAGGATCAGCGGGATAGCCCGCTCCTGGGCATCGCGAAGTTCGGTCCAATTCGCGGTCCAAATCCATTGCTTGATCCGACTGTCGAGCAACTCAAAGCTGCTCGGCGCTTCAGAGTTTGAAACTGGTGAATTCATCATCTCCAGTGCTGGAGGTGCCAAGCGTGCCCGGGTCTACATCCTCTACTTCCAGGTCTGCGCTGCCACCCATGTCTTTTTTGACATCTATCTGGCCGGTCAACTGCTGCCAGTCAAGGCTGGGATTCTGTTCGATCACGGAGAGCAGGTTGACCCACGAGGTAATGGTGGTCCGGGGCGTACGGAAATACGCCTCCCCTATCCGCTGGTAGCAGTGGTTCATGAATGCCCTCTGCCCGTCTTCGGGGATTAAACTCCGTGCTTCATCACCGTAGACATAAACCGTTTGGATCTTCCCCAAGAGCACAAGGAGATCTTCAGGTGTCAGGCTTGAAAGTTTCAATACAGGATGGTTAAAGTCAATAACCCCGGCGCTCTTGGCGAACATGTTCTCAGCAAGCCGCGATTGCAGTGCGCTATAGGAGAACAAACCGCGTCGAGTGTCGTTCAGAAATTCAGGGGTTCCTCCGAGGAGGAATCCGAGCCCTTCGACATTGCCCTGGAGGGTGTCATTGAGCATCCGGAGGATCTGTTCGTAATTGGATTCTCGAGCCTGCCGACTGGAAAGCTTGTAGAGGTTAACCATCTCGTCAAGACAGACGAGCAGCCCAGTGAAGCCAGAAAGCCGGACGAATAGGCTCATCAGCTTGAGCTGGTCATAGAAAGACGCGTCATCAACAAAGGTCCGGACGCCCAACGCATTGCGTGCGTCAGTCTTGGTCGTATATTCCCCACGGAGCCAGCGAATCGCATTGGCTTTAAGGTCCTGATTATTGTCGCGTGAGGCCTTCCAGTAGGTCTCGATCACATGTGCGAAGTCGTAGCCGTTCACCATCTCCGATAAGCGTTCCAACTTTTCATGGATGACGATATCGACCCCCACGTTTTTGGTTCTCGCCTCTCCTTCGGCTGTGTAGATAAACTTTTCCACGATCCCAGCCAGCGCACCGCCTTCTGGCTTGGACTTGGTCGAGAGGTTCTTGGCAAGTTCGGCATAGAGGGAACGTGCCTGGCCGCCGCTTCCGTAGAGGCGGCGGTCGGGGTTGAGATCTGCCGAGGTAGCAACCAGTTTCTTTTCGAGTCCGATCGCCCGTATCAAGTTCAGGAAGAAAGTTTTACCGCTTCCATACTCGCCGATAATAAGGCGAAAGGCTGTGCCGCCGACGGCAACTCGCTCAAGGTCTTTCAGCAGGCTCTCGATCTCGTTGGCGCGGCCTACCTGAATCAGGTGTTGACCGACGTTGGGTACGACACCAGCCCGCAACGCCTGTATCAACGCATCGCGGTCCTTGGGCCGAATATTCATGCGGTCTCCTTAACAATCAGGTCACGATTGACATCGATCGGTTCATCTCCCTCAAGGATCGCACAGTCGAAGCGGTCGAAGGCAGCATCATTAATTCTCTCAAACGCACCGTCAATCATGAGGTTCCGCTCCGAGCACAACTGCTCTGTTTCGGATCTCGTCCACCGCGATTTTGAAAGCAAGGCTTTGAGCAGGTCAGCGTGTTCAGGATCAAGCCCGAGAAGAGTATCTTGCTTCTCCGGGACGGCAGCAATATCGACGTATTCCTCAGTCGATTCAAAAACCTTATCGAGGATGGTCGAAATCTTCGCAGACTCAGAGCGCAGTACTGCGACTCGATCTGTGTCGAACTGGATCCCGTCAGCCCCGGGAACTCCTTTCGCCCTTCGGGGGGAGGTGGTTTTGCCCTGCGTTTGAACCGAGTGAATCTTGCTATACAGGGCGGCCTTCTCCAGTCCGAGCAGACGAAAAAGGTCTTCCAGTGTGCGGACTTCACTTGGATCGACCGTACCATCGGCCGCCGCCACCTGCACAAGGAAGTTCCCAATGCTTTCGCGAATGTCGCGGGCAATTCCGTTGATCTGCTTCCTTAAGCGAGCAGGGGCCGGGGGGTACTGCCTGTAAACGGCGAGCCTAGCGGCCAGCCTTTGCTTCTCGCATTCGGGCAAATCTATTTCGGAATTCAGATAGTTGAGGATCGTTGAAGCTTCCGCGTCGGAGAAACCCTTGCTCGAGGATGCGACGATCGATGCAAGTTGGAGAAGAAGCGCGGCTCCATTGAAGTGTTTGGAAACAGTGTTGCGATTTTCAAGAGCGCGCGCGGCGAAGAAGGCAACAGGATCATCCGGCCCGGGAAGTTCCACTCCTAGCCGAGAATCCGGATCCATTCCGAGGCCCATGGTCGCAAGCTTCTCCACAAAATTGTTCAAGCGAAATCGCTTCAGAGTCGCTCCCGCAGGAGGATAGCCTGGCAGTTCTTGGAACTTCATCACTTTGGGAGGATCGGAGCGGAAGGCCTCATACATTCCACGGATGTCAGATGGCCACAAAGCCACTGGCAAAATGCCCAGTCCAGAGAGGGACTGGCATTCTTCGGGATTTTCCGTCGCGAAAGTGGAGAATTTGCGAAAAACTGTGCTGGCCTCACCCCCAACCTTCTGGATATCTTCCATCGTTTGCTGATTCATCGTCACGTCAGGAAGCGGGATTTCAATCCGCGCAACTATTGTTTGCATTAGACTTGCATTCCCGAAGTGATGGTCAGCCGTGATCTTGGGGCCGGTCTTGGAAGACGAAATACCCTCGCCGAAACGCTCTTTATATATATGGTTGAATATTTTGCGTCGAAGATCCGGGAGAGGGCCGTCGGCCGCATTCAACCCGGCAGAATTATTCAAAACGTACAGAGAGTAAGCCCACTCTGCAGGTAATGGCTTGCCCGCCTTGGCATATAAACCGACACACAGTTTGACACTCAGGCGACGGCCATGGATCTTTTTCGGATCTGGCACCTCCGGGAGATTTTCCAACGCTGGAAGAGCAAAGCTCTTCGCCTCGATATAGTCCAACAGCGACCCGGAGTAGCTGCCAAATGTGCCGCGATCGCCATAGATGCCAGCGAGGCGCTCAACTTCCTTGACGATGGTACTGACTTCCGGAGTCACTTTAGGGTCGCACGAGGGGAGGGTAAACAGTCTCTTCTCGAGTCCGTAGAAATAGAGAAACACGTAGCCGATATCGGCCTGCGGATCGGATTTTCCGGTTGAGAGCCAACTCAAGTAGGCGGCACGGGCTTCCGGGGAGATCGAACTATAGCTCGGCCAATACCCCATCAGGCGCTCGTGACAACTGGTAGGCCTGGCAACCGGAAGTGTGGGGTCGATGACTGAGGGCTCCGCTGTCGACTCGCTCAGGTCGAGGTGCCCGAGATACAGCAAGCCGCCCTGAACTGTATAGCCGCGCACTGTGATGTCCTTCCCGGTAGGTATCCAGAGGTGGGACCCCTGAAATTTCTTGCTGGTGAACGTCGTCTCAACGGTGAACTTGATGGACTGAAGGGATGGTAGGCGGATCGGTATGGTGGGCGCCGCCGCCTGCACTGCAACCGGTATAGAGATAGGTTCAGTTGCGGCGGCAGCAGGCTTAGCTGGTGAGGGTGTACCAGCCTTTCCGAGGCTGATGTTCAGGGCCTCATCATAGAATTCACGGTTGGTATTGAAATCATCCACTAGGCTCTCTGTCTCGATATGGTTGTTGGCTAAGTTGGCGCACGCCTCAACGCAGGAGGTCACGGCATCGTAGGGGCCTGATGACGATGGAGCATTGTCCAATTCACGGCAGATGCGTTCTGCCTCATCAGTTCCGGCCGCGATGGCTTCAGCATTGAGGCTTGCTGTCAGCCAACGGAAGAACGTTGTCTTCTCAAACGCAGATTGGAGCCGTTCCGTGTAAGCATCGACCTGCCTCTGATGAAGCAGAAGTTTCTCGCCGAGATCGAGTTCGAACCGCCGTGTCCGATAGATCGCTTCAATTATTGGGCATTCCTGAATTGAGAACGGCGCGCACGGATGGGGAACGGGCTTGTTCCAAGAGTCAGTGATGACGACAGTCGCTGTTGTCGCGATGTTCATGGCGGAAGACGGCCCGACGCCGCGCAGCGACCCGAAGCGGTTGGCGTTCCATCCCCTCACATCGGCGAGGGTGTTTAGACCTGCTTGCTTCAGAGGCTGGAGCAGCAGACCCTTTCTATGGTTGCGCAATTCGTCAATGGGAATCGAACGAAGTCGGGTAATGCGAACATCATCCCTGTATTTCGCAGCAGCTTGCGGGAGTGCTCCGCGGAGAGACAACGAGCGGTTCTTCAAGTCCTCCATGGCTGCGTTGAAGTTGTGGACAGTTTTCCGCGCTCTACGGCGTAGGCGCGCAACCGGGGAAAGCGAATAGGCGACCCACGCTATGACGGAGGCAGTCGAGAGTGAGCAAACAAGTACGACGATAAAGCTCATTGGAGACTCAAGTCCGCCCTAAGTTCTTGGGGAGGATAGGTGCAAGAGGTTCCCGAAAAGGCGACCCGGAGGGTGCCAGAATCAGGTTAACCTCATTGGGAAGCAAGACAAATAGTACCAATAGGGTATATCTGATAGGTAATACTGTAAGTATCCACCGGCAGAACCCGAAGCGCATCGATGTAACTGCACCGAAAGGCACCGGCTCGGACAATGGCCCCACTCCCCCATGTGAACGCTTGCCTGCCTAAATCATGGTGCAATGCGCCTTTTTCGGTAAAGAGAAGGGGCCTTGGAGGAGTCATGCCTAGTTCCTAGGGTGCGGGAGGAGTAGTTACTGCTGGTGGAGGAGTTTCCAATGCACGCCGCTGCTTGCTGAGTTCATCCGACCGTTTCTTAAGCTCCTTCTCGTATTTCCAAAGTTCACCTAGGTCGTTCTTCATCTCATCTTTAGTTCGGATGACCGGTTGACGCCCTGCAGGTCGGTCATGGCCTGAGAACTCAGACGCCTTCTTCATTGCAAAGAAGACTTTCACGTAATCGTCGTTGGTCACGTTCACGCCCTTTAGCGATTGTGTTGCAACTCCAGGCTGAAAACGTCCTACTACATCGTTCAATAGGCACTCTTCTACCAGCCTTTCCCATGTCTCCCTGAGTTTCGAGTAAAACTCTTCCATTTTTTGCTGATATTCCGATGGAGTGCAAGATACTTGGTCCGGCATCGCCGTGATCATTGCGTCGAGAAACGTCAACCGATCCTTGACCTTTTTGACCTGCCAGGGGCCATCATTACTGATTACAGTTCCAAAGCCATCCATCCCATCCCTGTAAATCCAATTCCGATGGATTGGGACTTGAGCTGCGCTCGCTGCTACCCAGAGATCGTAGTAAAAGCCAAGGTCGTGAGTGAACACGATGACCTGGGGTCGCACTTGTGCCTCTTGAATCAAACGTCGGGCGACTTGTGCTACATGCAGATGATCAAGAGAAGAAACGGGATCGTCAACTACTACACCGTCGTGTCCCTGAATACTACCAATTTCGGCAAAAAAACAGGCCAGCGCAAGTCCCCGGAATTCTCCCTCGCTCAAAATGCGCGATGTCGCTTCACGTCCTGTCTTTGACAGAGCTACTCCGATGTAGCCGACGCCCTTGTCCGTTCGCCCTTCCACCTTTACCGGCAAATAGTCCAACCCGAGGTACTTTATCTCCGCTGCGATTCTGCTGCGGAAATCATTCGTCAGGTACGTCTCCCGCAGTTCCGTACCCATTCTGGAGATTGCTGTCGTATCGCATTGAGCCTTGCAGTTTTTCCAACTGGCCAAGGCACACAGGTCGTTACGTCGCGAGAGGAAGAGGGCCACATTACTCGCACAGTTCTTCTGATCGAGAAGTTCAGTGTGTTGCTCCTTGAGAGCCTTGAGCGCGGAGTCGTCCTTAGTCTTTTCGTCCAGGGCTTGTATTTCGGCATCAATTTCCATCAGAACGAGATCGACATCTGCAATGACGGAGGGGTCGGCAGCCGGCACCTCCGCCCTCTCAATCTTGCCCTGCAGACACTGGAGCATTGAATCTTTGCAGATAGGAAGGGCACGACTCAATGCTTTTAGCTTTTCAATGACAGCCACCGAAGTGGGTCTGATATCGGCCAATTCGGTGAGCTGCTCCTGGACTTCTTGATCGCTAAGAATACTGATGGCGATCAATTCTTGTACCGCGGTCTTGAGCCTCTTCTCTGCTTCCAAAGCGTCCTTTTGAGTGGTGTCCTGAAGGAAAGTCTTGAAGCGTTGGAGTCGCTCGGACGCGGCGCGATCGTATGGTTGCTGACAGAGCAGACAAACTCGACCAGCACCCGTCGCCGGGAACTCCTCCCCTGGATATACGGAGGCATTGAATACTTCTGCAGTCTCGTAGAGTTTGCGCCAAGCAATGCTGGTTGGCGCATCCCCTAAAGGATCGGTGGAAAAGCGGCCAGCCGCCGCGATAGTGGCAGCTTCGCGAGCTGACTTCGCCTCGGTCAAAACTTTGTAGCGTTGGTCGATGGATTCTGAAGAGAATAGCAAGAGACTCGAATTGAGTTTCGCCTTGACATTATCCAACGAACGCTTCAGCCTCGCATATTGCGCAGATTGTTTGGCCGGTTCGGAAATCTTGCGGATCTCAGCTTCAAGCGAGAGAAGCGCCGATTCCGAGGTCGCATCCCACGCGAAAAGAGTTTTGATTTCCAGCTCGGAAGGAAGCTGACTTATCGTTGCAGCGGCACCAAGTCGGGCCAAAACCTTCGTAAACTTCTGGCTCGACACTGAGGGGAGCGGTACGGCTACCTTCCCGTTGATCGCTGTAATTTCGGTAGCAATAAGCGAACTTAGGTGTTCACAAACTTTTGCAAGACGCGGAAGAACATCGAGTCCAAGTGGCAGGAACTCAATCTTGTTTTGCTGATCCGCATAGAGCGGCGCGGTTGTCGTGTCAAACACAGATATGCGTCCAAGCTCAGCTGGTGCGTTGCTTCCATCCTGCCACGTGGCGCTCTGAACCGTGCCTCCAGTTTTATATCCAATCTTAGCCGTCGCGGGTGCCCTTACCGCTTGAGCATAGACATTTCCTAGAATGGGGTCCTGCTTCTCCTGACGGGAACGGCAAATCTGTTTGAGGATGCGTCCATAACCTGTCTTTCCGCTACCGTTGTACCCGTAAATGAGGGTGATACCTGTCTCGGCAAACAAGAGCGTCTGCTTCGGCGCTAGCCGGTTCGCATTCTGGACATCACTGATTGAGGTGAGGATCGTTGTTGCGTGCGCCGTTGCAGTTCTACTCGCCAAATGTCCTGCATCCAAATGCTGCTGCATACCGATCTGGCACAGTCCCTCGGTCGCTTTAAGGTTCGCGAAGATTTCCTGGATATCGGCGGCCGTAAGGTCTGTCTGCGTACAGATTCGACGTAACGAATCACGTTGCCACGACTTGCGTGTTGCGGCGAAGGTTAAGAGTTCTTGGTCAATTGGCATGGTCGTTTGCCCACCTTAGAAATTATGCCCAATCGGATGAATCAATCCTACACAATGCTCTGGAAGCGAAGTCATATCGGTATAGTGCATTCTGAGAGTATGTTGGGGGCAACGGCACTTCGAGCAATCGGCAGAAGGTGCTGATGATGGGTAAAGAAGAGTACTTGGGTCGTCTTTGCAACCTCAGCAAGAACCCTGAACCCGGCATTCGCTCGATCGTCATCGAAATTGATAAACAGATCGTCGGCCAAGAATGGAAGACGAATACCACCGATAACGGCATCCTCAAGGGCGGCCAATCGTAGCGCCAAAAACAACTGATCAACCGTCCCTTCACTCATACTGCCTACGGGAACCACGGCACTATAGGTAGTCAATGCCGACAAACGAGAAACGCTGTCCTCCTGGTCTACCAACAGTGTTGAATAGCGGCCCAACGTAAGGGTAGAAAAGAGTTCTGACGCTCGTCTGAGGAGGGGAGTCTGCTTTTCGGCGCGATAGCGTTCTATTGCCCAATTCAGCAGCGTGGTCTGTGACCGCTTGCGCAAATATCTCTCTGCCTGAGCGCTCATTTCAGCTCTAGCCAATTCCATATCTGCCGCGGCTGTCGTTGCATCAGGCCCATCGTTCAACGCCTCAAACTCAACCGTTGCTGTGGCGTGCCTCTTTCCAAGACGCTCGATCTCATCCGAGAGCGAAAGGCCCTCCTCTTTCAGTTCGTCACTCCTCGATTTCAAAGATGCAGAATCGGCGCCTTCGCTATCGGCGAGAAGCGTTTCCAGAGGTATTCCTTCGCCTATTTGGACAATTTGCTCTTCGAGCTGAGCTGTCTTTTCCTTGAGCGTGCGCGCTTGTGTCGCCTTCTCGATGATTGGGTAGAGCAGCTCGTAATCGGTCAATCCAGCAGCCTTCAGCAGTGGGGCTAGCCGCGCATCTGCGAGTGCTTGGGTCTCGTCGGCTGCCTCTTCGCGTTTCTTCGCATTCTCCACCTGCTTCTCTAAGCCCGTTTTGCGTTCACTGAGGGTGACTGCTTGTGAAATGCGCGCCGATAAAGCATCCAATACGGCTTCTGCTTCAACTCCTTCACTAGAGACACCACATGCTTCTGCAATTGCTATGGCACGCTGTCTGAATGACGCAATATCGTTCTCCATCGTCGCTATCCGACGTTGCAGCCCAACGATTTCTTCAATTCTGCTTCGAGCCTGTTCCAAGAGGTCAAGCTGCGCACGGACGACCGCGATGCTGCTGCCAGAATCCAAGCCCGATCGCCCGACCGCTGGAACCCACGTCGTCTTCCATCCTTCGATGCTGGACTCCGCCAACGCTTTCTTCTCTTTAGCCCGACCAGCGGCACTCGATGCAGATGCTAAAGCAGCGGAGAATTTGATTCGCTGTTTCTCTGCCGTTTCTGCAGCGCTCTTCAATTGGTGGGCCCTTTGTATGAGATATGCGCAGGGGTGATCCACGAGTGGGTCAAAATCGGAATCCAGCGCTACAATTTCGCTGGCAAGAAGCGTTTTCGTGTCCTGCCGTTTGGCTGTTTGCACAGCCAACTCATCTTCTGCTTCCTTGAGTTTGCTGAGTGCTTCCAAAGCACGAGCATGCCGCTCACGCCATCCAACAAACTCTTTCGGAAGCAGGTCCAATTCTGCTTCGGCTAGTTTGCCTTTCCATCGTTCCACTTGCACTGCTACCCGCGCTTCCGCCGCGTCAATCCGAGTCTCTTGCTGAGTTATTGAAAGCGATATTCGCTCCAGTTCCTCAATCAATCCGTCGAGTCTTCCGGATTGTTCAGCGGCAGCGTATCGCTTATCCGCAAGTTCGTCTGCATCGGACAACTTTCTCGCGAAATCCACAGCTACTGAACCCGGATTAGCCAGGGCGCCCCCCGACACAAAATGCTCCCGGATGGCATCCCATGCAGCATTTCTAATATCGCGGGAGTCCTGTACCTCTTGGGGGGATACAGCCCCGTCATCACGATGCATCTGCCCCCGCTGTAGATCGAAGGTGGCATGGCGCTCGGTTTCGGCTTTGAGGGTGCGCCGCGCTGTGGCGAGCGCTTCCTGAATTTGGTCTTGGGCCGACGACGCGTCGGCGGTTTCAGCCTCCGTAGGCAAAAGCAGCCCTTCAAGCTTATCTGCACTGCCAGACCAAGGGGATAGCCTTCCGAGCGCCAAGTTAAGTCCCTCTCGCTTACGCTTTAGAATTAGCTCCGCAGAATTTACCGTTCCATCCAAATCGCCCACCGAAAGAGCTAACTGCAAAGCTGCTGAGAGTGCTTTCACGTTCATCGCGGGTACAAGTTGGTCAAGATCGTTCTTTGCCTTGGTTGTCTCCTCATCACATGTCGATTGGCTATCAATGGCCGCAGAAAGAACAGCGTCGAGGGCAGTCCGTTTCTCCAGCAAATCTCGAAGCTCGGCTACATCTACGTGTCGCGGCAAACGCTCGCTTGCCTTGTCAGCAGGTTCTTTGGGCCAACCGATCTCGGCTTGAATGCCTTCCAGTCCCCGTTCAGCACCCTTCAACTCGGTTTGCCGGCGAGGAAGATCGCTCAGGCTCTTGTTTACTGCGCCCTTCTCTTCGCGAAGTTCCTCGAACTGTGCACGGCGTTCGAGCAGAGCCGGCTTAAACACAATCTCTGCCAATGCATCATTTGCAGCCTTCAGCTGTCCTTTAGCTAGTTGAGCTTCCGTTCTGGCGGTCGCAAGTTCGTTCGATGCCTTTTCTAATACTTCTGCGGCATTTGCCGGAAGTTCAGGCGTGCCAGTAACCGCCTCCAACTCGACTTGGGCCTGACGAAGTAATGCGATAGGTGCGAGAGTCCGCCTACGTCTCTCAATTTGTTCGCGCTCGGTCTCCTTTGACCTTCTGCTGTTCCGCAACTCCTGGATTTGCTCGTCTAACTTTTCGAGTTCCTCGCGCAATTGTCCCCATGCGGCCGGTTTGATCTGCGCCGCCTTAAAACGGCTTCGGGCCTCGTCAAATGAGCGTTGCGCGAGATGGTAGTCCTGGTTTCCCGACCTCTTAGTCCAAATCTGTTTCGTCTCTTGCTCCAACTCCTCCAATGTGGTCGAGATGCCAATTAGTCCCGAACCAGCTGCAAAGATCGCCTGGCCAACATCATCTTTTGCTTCCAAGATGGCTTTGCCACCTTCACGAAGACGGGCGTGATCCAAGCTAAACATGCGATGGAAGCTATCTCTCGTTTGACCCGCTAAGAAGGCTGCCAATAAACCTTCGTCTAACGGACGTTCTTGATTGTCAATCAACGTTCCCGAACGTCCTCTCTTGCGCCGACAGACTAACTCAGAGCCATCTTTACTTAATACGGCGCCAACCCGCAGCAATTGCTTATCGTGCAGAAAATCGAATGTGGCTGCATGGCCGAACTCAAAAAGCAGGTCACTGATCGCTGACATTGTTGTGGATTTGCCAGCTTCATTCGGCCCGAAAATGATGTGCAGGTCCGGAGAGCCTTCAGGGAAATTGAAGGAACAATTGTCAAAACGTCCATACTTCAGCAGTTCGAGTCTCGCGAATCTCATTTGGCTTCGCCCTCTAGTCGCGCTGTAAGAGCTGCGGTGGCCATCCCCAATAGGTCCTCTGTTTGGCCTTGACGAACGGCAAAGAGCAAATCATCCTCCATTGCCAAATCTGAAGGTATCCGGCCGAGAAATTCAGAAAGATCGGCTAACAGCTTTTGGTTCAGGTCTGGGTCTTTTGCTCCCTCAGCTAAGAGGCTGCCGAGTTCGTCAACAATGGATGACCCACCTGCTGAAACTTGGACAAGCGGCCCGGTCCTGAGCAAAATCTTCTCAACCCAGAGGCGTTCAGATACAGAGATGGCAATTCCGCGAATGTCATTGTCCAGTTGATCCTTGGCCCCTATTAGCCAACCATGCAGTGACGTGTTACCAAGGAGCGCGACCCGAATTAAAAGAGCGTGGCCATCGCTCTGCGTACCGAATGCTTCATCCAATCGAGTTCGAATTCGCGCATGGAGGTCTGTTTCACTCCCGATGTCGGTAACATCAATGTCAACGCGCATCCATCGAACTGAATCGAGCGGAATTTGTTGCGGGTCAGGGCGCACGTCGAGATCCTGAACTGCCACAACTACAGCACCCTTTGGCCCGCACTCCCTAATGCTCCTGCCTTGGAGGTTCCCCGGGAACACGATGTAGGGCGACTTAGACACAACTTCAAAGTCGTGCACGTGCCCCAGAGCCCAATACTGGTAACCCTTAGCGCAAAGTTCTGATACCGAACATGGTGCATATGAGGCATGAGGAGGACGACCGCTCAGCGCGGTATGCAGGACGCCGATGTTAAAAGTACCTTCAACTGCCGTAGGATATTGCGTTGCCAGATTCTCACGGGTATCTCTGTCCTTGTAGCTTCGCCCGTGAAGAACGGCTCCCGTACCCGCATGAACGAACGTTTTCGATTTGTTCGTTGGGAAAACATGCACATTCGGAGGCAATGGCAACTTCTTGGTCAGAACAGACTGCGCATCGTGGTTGCCGTAAAGCAAATAGACTTCGATCCCCGCCTTATCGAGCCGTCCCATGGCTGCACAAAAAAACAAGCCGGTCCCAAAATGAGGCCAATCTCCATCGTAGATGTCGCCCGCGATAACAACGAACGCAACCCCTTCTACGATTGCAAGTTCGACGAGGCTCGTTAAGGCCGTTCTGGTCGCCAGACGTACTTCGTCCACCGGCACACCTTCGTACCGCGCAAGGCCCAACAACGGGCTGTCGAGATGGATGTCTGCAACGTGCAGGAACTTAAAGTTGCTCAAGAGGTCCCTCCAGTCGTTGGGATCAAAAGTTTTGTACCGAGTAGCTTAGCAGGTACGCCATTCTTTCGGTCCAAGCCAATCGGGTGGCTTAGGGATCTAAGACTTCGCTACTGCCCGGGAAGAATCATGTCACTGGCAGTGAGTAGCCAGGCTAAGATGACCGTTCTCCGCATGCCGATCCTGATCCGGCATCAGCCGACCCAAACTATCGAGTTGCCAAAGTCGCGAAATCGCATGTCGCCCTGTGTGCCGATAGTGTGCTGAATGTTCGAATCACTGCCCGTTGTGGAATCCTGATCTGCCTCGCTCATTGGCCTCCACGATGTGAATCCGGAAAGGATCATTTCGATTACTACTCAGCGCCGCAGTGTCTGAGTGGGAAGATCCACGAACCGCTTTAAATCGTCATTTCTTGGGCCCCGCGTTAAAACGCTACCCTCCTCCCTCTTTTCTGATTCCCAAGCAGAATTGGCGCCCTGCAGAACCGCCATCTGTCTCTAACCCCTCATCCATTACAAACTCAACCACTTCAAGCTTTGAGGTTGCAGGAGCGTGTTTGTATGCAACATCTGATTCTCGCCTCCTCCGGACAGACGACCGGCCTTCAAGAACTGATCGAGAAAGTAAAGAAGTATGCGCAATCGGCAAAAAGCCCAGCAACCATTAAAGCGTATCGCCGA
>Ga0182030_10014279_pt1 | contig 15696 bp, 19 predicted proteins | sample 812S3MmetaG_FD_121299 | JGI IMG/M metagenome (GOLD analysis project Ga0182030, IMG submission 121299) | Permafrost microbial communities from Stordalen Mire, Sweden - 812S3M metaG (Illumina Assembly) | ecosystem: Environmental > Terrestrial > Soil > Wetlands > Permafrost | place: Sweden...
TCACGAATAAGCCTTTCGTGGCTTTGTGCCGGTCCAAACTCCCAAAAAAATCGCGGATTGCGCCGGACCCTATGCTATTTCCGGCTGCATATCGTTTTGCCTGTATGTAAACACGGTCAAGGCCGAGGGCGTCCTGATCAATGACACCATCAACGCCATCGTCACCAGAGCGGCCAAGAATGCGACCGGCTTTGTCTGCTCGTGAACCACCGTAACCCATTCTGAGCAGTAGATTCACAATCAGTCGCTCAAAAAAGTCCGGGGGAGCGTTTCTCACGCGGTCCAGCAGGTCCTGCCCTAAGGCGCTCTCAATCTGCCGGTGCGCCATGCGCATTGTTTCATCCGGCGTTTGCTTTTGGTCCTCCGGGAGGGGAATAACGGTAAGACTGCCTTCGTCCTCGGTACCGCTCGATCTCTCTCGAAACTGACGAAACTCCTCAAACTGCGTCAGAAATTTAGTGTCGATGGAAGCTGGTGCAGACTTCAAGACAGCCACTCCGCGAGGGGTGATTCTGAAGTGACCGCGCCGTGTCAGTTCAACGAGCTCAGCTTTGCTTAAAAACGTTTTTGCCCAATGAACGCGGTTGCTGAAGACTGTTTGTTTCCCGGAAGGCAGCAATTCGCTGCGCTCCTGTGGGCCTAATCCAAGTTTGTCCGCCAGTTCTTCCACAACTGCTCCGATCCGCACCTCTCCTTTGGAAGAGGCCTGGAGAACGGGGAGCATCAGCGACTGATAGTCGGGAAGGCGCATGTGGTTAAAAGATGACCGTTTTCTTCACTGTACGGCATCCGCTCGGGTGTGCAATCCGGCCTGACATATAACGAGACGCTGGGGGGTGGGGGCGGAGGCGAAGAGACCCGCATTCAGCCGTGCCGCGCCGGTCCCCGGAAATTTGACGTATGCCGGAATATCAGATGGTGACAGCTTCGCGCGCTCGGAGGTGCGAGCGCGACGGTGATCGACGTTCACGTCGAGCAGCACCTTCACAGGCCAAGCTGCCCGCGCTGTGCGTGAGCAAATTGGATCAAACGCCGAATCTGAGCGACCGAAAGAGTGGGGTAGCCCTCGTGAAGCTCATTGATCGAGTCCCCAAGATCATAGCTGTTGACGATGGCGTCCGGCAAGATGCGTGTACCACGTACGACAGGCCTCCCCGAGACCTTTCCGGGAACTTTCTCAATGAGTTCGCACAGTGTCCAGTCGACGTCGCAGGTCGTTTTGGTGTCCAGCGTGTGCATATTTGCGGCTTGCTTTCATAGTAGCTGTTTCAGACAACGCAGACTGGCTTCCCCCTGCCGTTATACTGGCCTTTTCCATGGCCATACTGGACGTTAACGAGATTCGGGAGATACTGCCGCATCGATACCCTTTTCTGCTGGTCGATCGCATCATCGAGCTCGACGCGGAAAAGATCGTCGGCATCAAGAACGTCACTGCGAACGAACCCTTCTTCCAGGGCCATTTTCCAGACTTCCCTGTCATGCCCGGCGTCCTCATCGTCGAAGCTATGGCGCAGACGGCGGGCGTGCTGGTGCTCAAAAGCATTCCGGATCGGCACTCGAAGCTGGTGTTTCTGGTTTCTGTCGACGCGGCGCGTTTCCGCAGACCCGTTGTCCCCGGCGATCAGCTGCGCATTGAGATGAACGTCATCCGCCGCAAGGGCTCGGTGGCGAAAATGGCGGGCAAGGCTACTGTCGATGGCAAGGTCGTGGCGGAGGCCGAGGTCATGTGCAAGCTGCAGGACAAGGCGGAGACCGTTACGGGCGACAGTACGACGGCAAGCTGAAAGCCTGGCCCCACTAAGGTAGATGCCGGTACATCCCACAGCCATCGTCGATCCCAAAGCGCACGTCCACGAAACAGCGGAAGTCGGCCCGTTCTGCGTCATCGGGGCGGAGGTAGAGATCGGCGCGCGCACGCGCCTCCTGGCGAATCTGTTCATCGAAGGCCCGACCACGATCGGCGAAGACAACATCTTTTATCCGTATTCGACCGTGGGTGTCGCGTCGCAGGATCTGAAGTATAAAGGCGAATGGTCGCAGACGCGCATCGGCAGCCGCAATAAAATTCGCGAGTTCGTCACCATTCATCGCGGCACCGAGGGCGGGGGACTGCTCACGGAGATCTGCGACGACAATCTGCTGATGACCTACACGCACGTGGCGCATGACTGCCGCATCGGCAACCACGTCATTCTGGGCAACAGCGTGGGACTCGCGGGGCATGTGACCGTGGAAGACTGGGCGGACATCAGCCCGTTCAGCGGCGTGCATCAGTTCTGCCGCATCGGGCGGCACTCGTTCATTGGTCCCTATACCGTGATCAAGCAGGACGTGATGCCCTATTCGCTGACCAGCACGCATTCGGCTGTGCTGGTGTTCGGCGCCAACTCGATCGGGCTGACACGACGGGGCTTCGCAAAGGCGAACATCGAGGCTCTGCAGACGGCATTCCGGCTGTTGACGCGAGCCGGGCTGAATACGTCGCAGGCGGTGGAGCGGATCAGGGAAGAAGTCGAGCCGTGCGCCGAGGTGGACGACCTGCTCGCGTTTATTGCGGCGTCGCAGCGCGGTGTCATTAAAGGATGAAGTACGGGATCATCGCCGGCAACGGGCGTTTCCCGGTTATCGCGCTGGAAACAGCCCGGCAGCAGGGCGATGAGGCGATCGCGATCGCGATTAAAGAAGAAGCGTCGAAGGATGTGGAACGCGCAGCGGCGCGCTGCTACTGGGTGTCGCTGGGCGAGTTGAGCAGACTGATCGACATCTGCAAGAGCGAAGGCATATCGCAGATCATGATGGCCGGGCAGGTAAAGCACGCGAAGATTTTTTCGTCGATCCGGCCGGACTGGAGGCTGGTGAAGCTGCTGGCCGGGCTGCTGCACAAGAACACCGACTCGCTGATCGGCGCGGTAGCGAAGGTGCTGGAGGACGAAGGGATTCAGCTGGTGGATTCGACGCTGCTGCTCAAGCCGCTGCTGGCTCCGGCCGGTGCGATCTCGAAACGTAGGGCGGATGCGGACGAGCAGCGCGACATCGATTACGGGCGGAAGATCGCGCATGCGCTGGCGAGTCTCGATCTCGGGCAAAGCGTGGCGATCGCGGATCGGGCCTGCGTGGCTCTCGAGGCAATGGAAGGCACCGACGCGATGCTGCGGCGCGCGGCAAGCCTGGTGGAAGGGAAGCGGCTGACGCTGGTGAAGGCGTCGTCGCGGCGGCGGCATCTGCTCTTCGATGTGCCGGTGATCGGGCCGCAGACAATCGAGACCATGATCGAAACGAAGACCACGGCGCTCGCGATCGATGCCGGGCGCACGCTGCTGCTGGATAAAGAAGAGCTGCTCGCAAAAGCGAATGCCGCCCGCATCGCCATCCTCGGAATGGAACCCGCCGAATGAAACCCCGCGTGGCCGTCATCGGGGCGGGATCCTTCGGCAAGAACCACGTCCGCGTGGTGCGCGAGAGTACGCGCGCCGAGCTGAAATTCGTTGTCGACAGCGATCCCGCGCGCGCCGATGTGACGGATTATCGCGAAATTATCGGCAAAGTGGATGCGGCGATTCTCGCCGTGCCCACTTCGCTGCACGCGGAAATCGGGTGCGTGCTGCTGGAGAACGGCGTCGACGTGCTAGTCGAGAAGCCGATTGCCGCGACGCTGGAGGACGCCACGCGGCTGGTCGACGCGGCGGAGCGTCATGGGCGCATTCTCCAGGTCGGACACCTCGAGCGCTTCAACCCCGCGGTGATTGCCCTGGAGCAGCGCTCCACACTGCCGCTCTTTTTTGAAATTCATCGGATGAGCGTGTTCACGGTGCGGAGCCTCGATGTCGACGTGGTGCTGGACCTGATGATCCATGACCTCGACATCGTGCTGGCTCTGGCGGGCGGCAACCTGAAGGACATTCGGGCGGCGGGGATTTCGGTGCTGTCGCCGAAGGTCGACATCGCGAACGTACGGCTGGAATTCGACGACGGCTGTATCGCTAACCTTACGGCCAGCCGCGTTTCGACCGAGAAGGTCAGGAAACTGCGTCTTTTTCAGCCCCGCCAGTACATTTCGGTCGATTACGCGAAGCAGTCGGCCGCAGCGTTTACCGTCGGAGGGCCGGAAGGTATTGAGTTCGAGCAATTGCCCATCGAACCCGCGGAGCCGCTCAAGCTGCAGTTCGACGCCTTTCTGGATGCGGTTGAAACCCGAAATCCGCCGAAACTGAATGGCTTTAAAGCACGTAAAACACTGGAAACAGCGCTCGCGGTGCTTGGTAAAATCAAGGAACACGCGGACGTGGTGGAGAGAACGCTCGCAAAGAAAGCGCTCGATTGGAAACCTTAGAGCCGCCAAAAGCCGCCTTACCCGACACGGACGAGGAAATTCATCTTCTCCTGGAACGCGATCGCCACGACGACTGGCGGCGTTGGAAGTCTGCGGCCATCGTTTCGGCAGGATTCCACGTTGTACTGCTGGGCGTGTTTCTGTTGTGGCCGGAGGGCGATATGCGCTATTACGAAGAGCGCATGCAGCCACCGCTGCAGATTACGCACCTCTATACGCCCACGGATATTACGCAGAAGGCGCCGAACAAGGGAAAGCTCAGCAAAGAGTTCAGACTGGCGGCCGTTCCGGCGCCACCCGTGGCGAAGGCGGTCGCGCCCAAAGTGGCTGCACCTGCGCCGCCACCACCTCAGGCGGCGCGCGCACAGCCCCAGCCGGTATTCGTGGAGCCGCCGAAGATTGAGTCGCCAAAGACAGATGTCAACAGCCAGACCGACCAACTGGCGAAGCTGAACGCCCCGCCACCCATCGCGCCACCCGCGCAGCAGCCGAAGATTGTGTTCGAAAATGCCGCCCCGCCTCCGCCGCCGCCGGGCGGCAGAGCCGGAAGCGCGCTGGCGATTCCCAACGCCTCGGTGGATGCGGCAATCCACGATCTGGCAACCGGTGGCGGAGGCGTCTCCGGGGGTAAGACGACCCTGAGCGAGATGAGGCCCGAGATGGGCAGCACGGGCACCGGGGTCCAATTGCCGGAGTTACGCAGCGATCCGATGGGCGTCGATTTTCGTCCGTACCTGATTCAGGTGCTGACCGCTGTGCGCCGGAACTGGTTTGCGGTTTATCCGGCGGCAGCGAAGTCGGGACTACGCGGGCAGGCGGTTTTGGAATTTGCCATCGGGAAAGCCGGACAGGTGACGAAAGTGATCTATTCCTCACAAACCGGGTCAAAACCGCTGGACGAAGCAGCCGTGGCTGCCATCAGCGCATCCAATCCCTTGCCGCCGCTGCCGAAAGAGTATAAGGGCGACCGCATCGTGCTGCGGTTGACTTTCATGTACAATGTGCAGCGCTGAAGGGGTGGCGCGGTCATGATAAAATAGGCTTTCGCCCGCCTCGCGCGCCCATTGAAGCGCACGAAAGCAACCGAAAAGTCATTCGAGTACGTATGAATATTATGGGGACCGCCCGGTGGCGAGTTCCCGGGCAGACATCTTAAAGTCAGGAGAACACTATGGCCGGCCGTGGACCGCAATCTTTCAAGAAACGCATGAAGGAACAGCAGCGGAAGGAAAAGCAGCAGGAAAAGGCCCAGAAACGGGAAGAGCGCAAGACTCTGCCCAAAGACACGCAGGACGATCTCAAAGTGCTCGACCGCCCGTATGTTCTCCCGGAATTCCTAGACGACGAGCCCGAAGAAGAAAAGAGCGACGAGGCCCTCGAACAGTATTCCAAAGCTTAGACTGATTTTCTCCGGACTGGCCCCTGCAGATGAACAAACGGCTCATGGCCGCCCTCGCCGCCTATGCGGTTTTGATTGCCATGAGCGCCTGGCTTCTGCATGGGAAGATTTTATATCTCACGCTTGGCGCGTCGCGTATTCGCGTGAAGATGTTCGACGCGGTTCTTCTTCTCTACGGCGCATTGATCCTGAAGACGCTGATTGCGCATAAAGCCGGGTGGACGTCCCATACCGGAACTGCGCGCTCCGAATCCGGTTCCGAAGCGGAGCATTCCGATTCAGATGTTTCTTCATAGATTCCTCGTAATTCTCTCAAAAAAAGCTATTTACTGAAACTCGCCCGGCTGGCCTCCGCCGTGCATTTCTCCTGGTACGGAGAGAAGCCACAATGGAGAAAGTCTGTCGTCGAGAACGCGACGAGCGAATTATGGAGCACCTGCCGCTGGTGCGTTCGATTGCCATCCGCGTCTATGAAAGCCTGCCGGTGCACGTCGATGTCGACGATCTGGTGCACGCCGGAATTCTGGGACTGATCGATGCCGCCGCGCGGTACAGCAAGGAAAAACAGGTCAGCTTTCGCGCGTATGCCAAGCATCGCATTCGGGGTGCGATTCTCGACAGCCTGCGGGCGCTCGACTGGGCGTCGCGCGATCTGCGCAGGCGCCGTAAGCAGCTTGACGCCGTAACCCATGAGTTCGCCGCGAAAATGGACCGCGTCCCGACCGAGGCTGAGATTGCCGAAAAAATGGGGATGGACATCATCCGCTGGCGTCAGGTTGCGGTCGAAATGCAGACGGTCGGACTGGTGTCGGCATCCACGCGTCCGGCGGACGATGAGAATCAGACCACACAGGAATTTCCAGCCAACAATCAGCTGAACCCGGATGTCCTGACCGGACACCGGGAGCTGCGGGCCGTGCTCAACGCCGCCATGAAGGAGCTGCCGGCGCGGTATCAAACAGTGATCGGGCTCTACTATCTGGCGGGAAAGACCATGCGCGAGATCGGCAGCCACCTCGGCATCAATGAAAGCCGCGTTTCGCAGATACACACCGCGGCGCTGGGCAAGATGGGCGTGAATCTGCAGGCTGCGGGTATCCGCTCGACGGATTGCCTGCTGTGATTATGGGGCAAACCGCCTTCGTTGAAGACGCCCTGCGTTACTGAGAAGCCGTAAAATTCAGCGCCGGGCAGAAGCCCGGCGGCAGGCAGGAATGCCTGGCCCCACTAAGCGCTGCGCAGGACCGGCCTATTTTTTCCTGGCGGCGAGCAATGCGTCGATAGTGGCCTGGGTAATGGGGTGGTACATTGGCCGGGCCTTGTCATAGAGCGCGGCGGCGCGCTTCGTATCCATCGCTTCGTAGAGAGGCTTGACGTATTTGCGCCGCCCGACGGTCATGAGAAACTCTTCCAGCCGGGCATAGGCCGGTTCATAGTGGTTGCGCACCGCCATCAGCAGCCACTGATCGAGGATTTCGTCATTGCCGGTCTGCGTAAAGTGCCAGGCAGTGTCGAGACGGCGCATTTGCGCCGCATCCAGCTTCTCCGGCAGGCCGCGAAGGAAATGCAGCCACTCCTGCGTGCTCCACGAGGCTGTATCGACATTCCTGCCCTGCAGCCAGTCCGCAATGGCCCCGTCGACCTTGCTGAACAGTCGGGACACCGGCGCCTTTGCCGATCCCGGCAGTCCCGGCTGGTAGACCCACTCTTTGACGTCGATGGCAGGCGGCGCGACCTTCGTCTGCGGATCGGGCACAAACAGGTGGCTCCGCATGTAATCGAGTGACTGCGCCGTGGTGATGCTCTGGAACGCGAATTGGTCGAAGTACGATTTCAGATAGGCGTCGAAGCGCGCGCGCCCGAACGCCTGTTCGAGCTGCCGCAGGAACAGCGCGCCTTTTTCATACGGGATCTGCGTCGCACCGTCGTCCGGATCCCGGCCTGCCAGATTGATATGCAGAATCTGGTCGGCCGGCGGATGTGTCTTCAACTCATCCAGCAAGTCCTGATAACCGAGCGATGCCTCCATTTCCGCGCGCTCGACGCCATACAACTCCTCGATGATGCGGCGTTCGATGTAGACTGTGTAGCCCTCGTTCAGCCAGAAGTCGCTCCATGTTGCGTTAGTCACCAGATTGCCCGACCAGGAATGGGCCATTTCGTGAGCCACCAGCGACACGAGGCTCTTGTCGCCCGCGATGATGGTCGGCGTGGCGAAAGTCAGGCGCGGATTCTCCATGCCGCCGAACGGGAAGCTCGGCGGGAGCACGAGCACATCGTAGCGGCTCCAGCGATAGGGGCCGTAAAGTTTCTCGGCCGCTTCCAGCATCTTTTCCGTGTCGGCGAACTCCGCGGCGGCCTTGGGCAGAATCGAGGGCTCAGCCCAGACGCCGGTACGCGGACCGGTCGACTGGAAGGCAAGATCTCCTACCGCGAGCGCGATCAGGTAGGGTGGGATCGGCTGGTCCATCTTGAAATCGAATTCGTTCGGTGTCTGAGAGACCTCGGGCGCAGCCCCCATAACAGCCTTCAGCCCGGCCGGGGTATGGATGCGGGCATCAAACGTTACCCGAATGCCCGGCGAGTCCTGAAGCGGAATCCAGCTGCGGGCGTGGATGGCCTGCGACTGAGTGTAAAGAAAAGGACGCTGTTTTCCGGCGGTCTGGGCGGGTTTAAGCCATTGCAGAGCCGTGGCGGTGGGATCGGTCGAATAACGAATCTTTACGAACTTTGTGTCGGGTGCGAGGGCTACATGCAGGAGCGAACCGAGGATTTTGTCAGGACTGGCGATGCCGAACGGTGTCTCGCGGTAGGTTGCTCCATCGGAGGAGATTTCAGTTTTATCGATCTGCAAGGCGCGGGAATCCAGCATGAGCTGGCCGAAGGCGTGGCTCGCGCGATCGATGGTAAGGACGGCAACCCCTTGAATCGTTTGCTGTTCGAAGACCACGGTCAGGTCCAGACTGAGGTGGCGGACGCGTGCTTCGGCCGGGTTTGCATAGGAATGGATGTCATGGGCGATACTGGGAAGAATCGGGTCTTGAGGTTTTGTCGAGCAGGAGGTCATAAAGGCGGCCAAGGCGGACAGGAAGTAAACACGGGAAGGAATCGGGGTCAAATCCGATTATCGCCAAACGCCGTAGGCCAAGATGACCCACCGCGATATCGGCACCATGAAGTCACGATATCGGAGCCAAAGTCAGCATCAAGAGTGTAACCCGAACGTCCGGGGCGACATCTCGATTTCATTAGTGGAGCGATTCTGATCTCAAAAAACATTACCGCATTGATGATCTTCTCGGGCTTCCTGCTGCTGCAAGGGAACTTGCCGGCGCAGGAGGGTATCGCTGGAGGCCCGAATGCCGATGAACAGGCCGGCACACCCGGGCCAACGGCATCTTCGCCAGCGGCAACGACGCCATCAGCAACGATGCCAGCCCCGATTGGAGCGCCGGCTGCGCCCGCGCGTGCCATTTTGCCCGGCGAACCCGGATCCACGCAGGATAAGCGCATCGCGGGTATTTTGCCAAATTACCGCACGGCCGACAACACGATGGCCTACGTTCCTCTCACGGTGGGGCAGAAATGGAAGATCGCGACCAAAGATACGTTCGATTATCCTTCGTACGTGCTGGCGGGTGCTTTCGCGGGCATCTCCCAACTCAATAACAGCAATCCGGAGTTTGGTCAGGGCGCGGAAGGTTATGGCAAACGTTATGCGGCGGGCATCGCCGACCAGGACATGGGCAATTTCATGACCGAGGCACTTTTCCCGACGCTGCTGCACGAAGACCCGCGCTATTTCCGTAAAGTAACGGGTTCCGTCAAGAGCCGTCTCCTGTGGGCGGTGGAGCGAATCGTGGTCACGAAGACGGATTCCGGCGGTTCGACGTTTAACTTCTCCGAGTGGCTGGGTAACGGCACGGTAGCCGCGATCGGCAACGCCTACTACTCGGGTGAGCGAGGCTTCGGTTACACCATGCAACGCACGTTCACGCAGGTGGGGACTGACGCGATTTCGGATGTGCTGAAAGAGTTCTGGCCGGACATCAAGCGGCACTTCAGCAAGAAGAGAGCCGCCACGGCGAACGCGGATTAGCTGTCAGCGGACAGACCGCCCGCTGACAGCCGCTTCAACTATTCTTCCTTCGTCACGTTCACAGTGATTTCCGCCGGCACTTCGCGGTGCAGACGAATGGTCACCTTGTGTTCGCCGAGCGTGCGGATGGGCTCGTCAAGAACGATCCGGCGCCGCTCCACGGTGTACTTCTGTACGGCCAACGCGTCGGCGATATCTGCCGCGGTCACCGAACCGAACAGCTGATCGTTTTCGCCGGCCTTGCGCGCGATGGTCACCGTCACCGACGCCATCAGCTTAGCCAGTTCCTGCGCTTCACCGACCTGTTTCGCTTCGCGCCGGAGATGTGCCTGCCTCTCCTGCTCGACGATCTTCCTGTTAGAGTCCGTGGCCGTGACAGCCAGCTTCCTGGGCAGGAGAAAATTGCGCGCGTACCCGGCCGCGACTTTCACCAGATCGCCGCGGCTCCCGAGCTTATCGACATCTTCCCGAAGAATGATTTCCATGGGTGATTCCTCTGTTACGTCTTTCTAGAGAGCCGCATAAGGCAGCAGAGCAATGTTACGCGCCTTGAGAATGGCATCGGTGAGGCGGCGCTGGTGGGGCGCGCAGACACCGGAAATGCGCCGCGGCACGATTTTTCCGCGCTCTGCAATGAACGCCTGCAGCATGCGGACATCTTTGTAATTGATGTCGTCGATCTTTTCGACGCAGAACCGGCAAACTTTCTTGCGCCGGAAATACTGTTTCTTGCCGACGGCAGCGGCCTTGTCGCCGCCAGTGGGGCGCTGCGATGCCGCGATGGGTCTTCCACCTCTTGTGGGTTCCGCCATGATCAGCTCTCCTTCCCTTCCGCCGGAGTTTCAGGAGCTCCGGGTGCCGGATGTGCCGGCGGCGTCAGCGGTGCGCCGGGCGCGGGATGCGCGCCTTCCGCGGCCCCGCCGAGCATCGCCTGTGCTAGCGACGGCTGCGGTACCGGAGGCGCCGGACGCCGATGCGCGCGCTTCTCGCGTTCCTTCTTGCGCTTATCCAGACGCTTGAGAGTTTCGTCGATGCGCACGGTGAGGAATTTGATCACCGCATCCTGCACGCGCAGGCGGCGCTCGAATTCCTTCACCACGGGGGCTTCGGCGGTGAACTGCATCAGTACGTAGTTGCCTTCGCGGTGCTTGTCGACGCGGTAGGCCAACCGGCGCTTACCCCATTTGTCGACTTTGTCGATAACGCCGCCGCCTGTCGTGACGTGTTTACTCATCAGTTCGACCAGGTGGTCGACCTCTTCTTCTGTTGCATCGGGTTTAACGATGAACAGATTCTCGTAGATTCGAGTCATGCATCCTCATTAGTGCCTTGGGCGCGACGATTGAATTTCGCCATGGACTTTTCGACGCCTTCAGCAATTACGGATTCCGCTGCATCGGCCGCGAGGTCGATGAACGCATCCAGGGTTTCTTTTTGCTGCCGAGTAAAACGCGACAACAGATAATCCTTGCCCGAATTGAGGGCATGGCCGGGATGTACTCCCAGCCGGATTCGCGGGAACTCCTGCGTCCCGATCTTTTCGATCACATCGGTGATGCCGTTGTGACCTGCCGCCGACCCTTTCGGCCGGACGCGCAGCGAACCCCACGGCAGATCGAGCTCGTCGTAGACGAGGAGCAACTCCGCCGGAGAGACTTCATTCCTCTCCATCAGCGGCTTGATCGCGACCCCGCTGAGGTTCATGTACGTTTGTGGTTGCGCCAGCAGCACTGTTTTTCCGCCGATGGTTCCCTGGCCGATGAATGCCTGGCATTCCTTCCGCGTCAGGCGAATTCCATGACGCGCCGCGAGCCTGTCCACCACAAGGAACCCCAGATTATGGGGCGTTTGGGCATACTGCTCGCCGGGATTCCCGAGGCCGGCCACCAGGAACATTCCCGGTTATTTTTTCTTGCCCTTGTCTCCGCCCTTATCCGCCGCGGCAGGTGCTTCCTCTTCCTTCTTACCCTTCTTCGCCACTTCGGGTTCGGCCGGTGCGGCAACTTCGGCCACAGGCGCGGCGGCTTCCTCGCGGATGCCGACCACATGAACGATCACCACGTCGGGCGACGTCAGTACGCGGACGCCTTCCTTCAGCTGGAGATCTTTCACGCGGATAGCATTACCGATCATCAGCTCGGTGACATCCACAATGTACTCATCGGGGATATCGTCGGGGATGCATTCGATTTCAATATGCTTGGTGACGACATCCAGCACGCCACCCTGCTGCTTGACGCCCTTGGCATCGCCTTTCGGATGCACGGGGATCGAAACGCGCAGCTTGCGGGTCAGATCGATCCTCTTCAGATCGATGTGCATCAGCGTGCCTTTGACGGGATGATACTGCTCGTCGGCCACGATCACGGGAGTCTTCTCCGTGCCGGCGACTTCCACATCGAAGATCGAGTTGTGGCCCGTCTTGCTGCGGATGATCTTCAGGATGTCTTTGGGGTTAACGCTGACGGCGACAGGGTCTTTGAACGCGCCGTAGATGACGGCCGGGATGCGGCCACTGACGCGGACACGCCGCGCCTCATTTTTGCCGCGGCTCGAACGCGCCTCGGCTGTAACAACCGTTTCAATTCTCAACTGCTCATCTCCCTTTTCCGGAGTCCCCTTTATGAGGCCCCGGCGCGCAAGTCCGTTTTGGCGTGGTTACGCCAAGTCGTGGGTTGCGCCAAATAATCAGAGTACCACTACTACACGAACAGGACGCTGATCGACGTCTCTTCGTGAATCGACTGCACCGCCCTCGCGAGCAGCGGCGCCACCGACAGGGTGCGGATTTTGCCGCACTTCTGCGCTTCTTCGGAGAGCGGGATGGAGTTCGACACCAGCACTTCCTTAAGCCGCGATTCGCTGATGCGCTTCACGGCCGGCCCGGAAAGCACCGCGTGGGTGGCGCAGGCCGTAACACTCTGGGCGCCGTATTCGAGCAGCGCCTCCGCGCCTTTCACGAGCGTACCCGCGGTGTCGATCAGGTCATCCACGATCAGGCAGTTCTGCCCCTGCACATCGCCGATCACGTTCATGACCTCGGCAACATTCGCCTCTTCGCGGCGTTTATCGATGATTGCGAGAGGGGCGTTGAGACGCTTGGCAACCGACCGAGCGCGCTCCACGCCGCCCGCGTCCGGCGAAACCACAGTGAGGTCGTGAATGTTCTGCGGTTTGAAATAGTCGATTGTGACCGGGCGGAAGAAAAGGTGATCCACCGGGATATCGAAGAAGCCCTGGATCTGCGCCGCATGCAGATCGAGGGCCATGACACGGTCGGCCCCCGCCGTTTCCACCAGAGAGGCGACGAGCTTGGGTGAAATCGGCACGCGCGGCTTGTCTTTGCGGTCCTGACGGCCGTAACCGTAGTACGGAAGTACAGCGGTGATGCGCTCCGCCGAAGAGAGCTTGAGCGCGTGGATCATCACCAGCAGCTCCATCAGGTGGGAATCCACAGGCATGCAGGTGGGCTGCACGACAAAGCAATCGGCGCCGCGCACGTTCTCGAGAATCTGCAGGCTGATTTCGCCGTCCGAGAAGCGCTTGAGCCTGGTGATGCCCAGTTCGAGGCCGAGCTGCTGGCAAATCTCCTCGGCCAGCGCGGGGTTGGCTGTGCCTGTAAAAATCTTGATGCGGTCCTGATTCATCGCGCGGACGGGTTTCGGGCGTACCGGCTTCGGGGCGGCCATAGAGTCCCTTCAACGTGTGGATTGAGAGCCCGCCTCCAGGCGGAGCGATATTGCGCGCGGCTTACGAACTTTATCGGCAATACCTGATGATCCGTTATAAACTTTTTCGCGCGCTGCAGGCGGCTCCCCTCGGAGAAAATGCCGAATATCGCCGAGCCGCTCCCGCTCATGGACACAGGTTGAGCGCCAAACTTCACCAGACGCTGCTTGAGTTCCGCAAGCTCCGGATGCCGCGCGAAAACGACCTCTTCAAAATCATTCTCGGCCTGCGGGACACTCTCGGCGACACTCCCATCCCCGGTTCGCCAAACCTCTCGCTGGAAACTAATGAGTTTATTTTGTAACGCAATTGATGTCAATGTTTCAGACAGGTCCCGGTAGGCTTCGGCGGTCGAGGAATGGATGGCCGGTACTACCAGAAGCCCCTGCGCACTCGCCTGATCCGGAAGGGGATAGAGCTCCTCGCCGCGTCCCAGGCCAAGCACAGTACCACCGTGGAGAAAAAACGGCACATCGCTGCCAAGCCGGGCCGCAATGGAGCTGAGATCCTCCGGGGCCAGCCGCTTCCCGGCAAGCGCGGGCAGCGCCAACAGGACGGCGGCGGCGTCCGACGATCCCCCGCCGAGCCCGGCGCCCATGGGGATGTTCTTTTTAAGGTGAAAGACGATATCGCCTTTGATCCCGGCGGCCTCGGCTACAAACAGTGCCGCCTTGCAGACCAGGTTATCCGTGATCGCGGGTGTCCCGTGCACCTCGATGCTGGTGCCCTGCGCCGGGGTGAACGAGATGCCGATCCGGTCGGCCAGGGAGATGGTCTGGAAGACCGTGCGCAGTTCGTGATATCCGTCGGGCCGTTTGTAGAGGACGCGCAGCCCGAGGTTGAGTTTGGCGTAGGCCGGGACCCGGGCGCTTCGAACTGCCCAACGCTTCATTTGTCGTACTGGAGCAGGGAAACGATGTCGTAGCCGTTCAGCCGGTCGCGCCCGCCGAGGAAAGTCAGTTCCACGACAAACGCCATGCCGGTGACCTTGCCGCCGAGGTCCTCGACCAGCCGCGCCGTGGCCTTGGCCGTTCCGCCCGTGGCCAGGAGATCGTCGACGATGAGCACGCGGCATCCCTCGGGCACCGCATCGCGGTGAATCTCGAGCGTGTCGGAGCCGTATTCGAGATCGTACGTGACGCTGTGCCGGTCGGCCGGCAGTTTCTTCGGCTTGCGCACCGGCACGAAGCCGGCACCCAGCGCATAGGCCAGCGCCGGGGCGAAGATGAATCCGCGGGCCTCGATGCCAAGCACGACATCGACATCCAGGCCGGCGTAATGTTCCTTCAGTCCGTCGATTACGCCGCGCAGCCCGGTCTTGTCTTTCAGCAGCGTGGTGATGTCGTAGAAAAGGATGCCCGCTTTCGGAAAGTCAGGCACCTCGCGAATCAGTTTCTTGAGGTGGGTCATGAAGTGTGAAAAGCCCCGTGCGCGGGTTATTCCGAGCGAAAGGAATTCAATTGTTGCACGGCGGCTTCCTGCTCTTCAACTGTACGGACCGAAGCCATGCGGGGCCCCTGGTACAGCAATGCCGCCAGGCGCCGGAGCTGCTCGATGGTGCCGGTGGCGTAAACATGAACGCGTCCGTCGTCTTCATTGCGCACCCAGCCGCGCACCCCGATCTCCGCCGCGCTCTTCTGGACGAACCAGCGGAACCCGACACCCTGGACACGTCCGGAGACGAACCAGCGCCGCGCTTCGATCAGCTCCCGGACTCCTGCACGGCGGTTTTCGGTGCTTCGAGCGTGACCTGTATTGTTGCCTTAAGCTCTGCCACGGTGAACGGCTTGGCAATCAGGCTGAAGCCGCGTTCGACGACGTAGCGGCGCACCACGTTCGTGCTGTCATAACCGGACATGAAGAGAACCCGTAGTCCGGGTTCGATGCTCCGCAGACGCTCGGCCAGCATGGGGCCGCTCATGCCGGGCATGACCACATCGGCGATCAGAAGGTCGGGTCGGGGCGACATCGCCGTGAAGGCCTGGATGGCGGCGTCTGCGCTGCGGAGAGTTATCACGTGGAAGCCTTCGTGGGTCAGGCCCCGTTCGAGAACGCGGAGGATTTCAGCTTCGTCGTCCACAATGAGTATGGTTCTGTTATTCATGGTGAGGGAACCTGTTATGGAACCCGTCCGAA
>Ga0182030_10014280_pt1 | contig 15696 bp, 8 predicted proteins | sample 812S3MmetaG_FD_121299 | JGI IMG/M metagenome (GOLD analysis project Ga0182030, IMG submission 121299) | Permafrost microbial communities from Stordalen Mire, Sweden - 812S3M metaG (Illumina Assembly) | ecosystem: Environmental > Terrestrial > Soil > Wetlands > Permafrost | place: Sweden...
CAGGAAGTCCGTGATCTTGCGACGCGCCTGCGTGCGGCCTTCCCTGTCGATGATGACGAGTTTGACATTGTGCTAAAGCGACTGCACGCCAGGATGGCGATCGAGATGGATACCGGCGTGTTTCTCGCCGCTGATTACCGCCCATGGCTTAGCGCGCGAAAACCGGATATCGACCCGTTCTATTGGGAGCGATTTCGCCAGTTGCTCACAAAAAAGGACTGGCCTCCCAGGGTCATCGCAACCATGGATAGGGTCACGGATGACATCCTGGACCTCATAGGGAACCCGGCGCAGACAACGCTCTGGCGTCGTCGAGGGCTTGTGGTTGGTGATGTTCAATCCGGGAAGACGGCGGCATATACGGCTCTGTGCTGCAAAGCGGGCGACGCAGGCTACCGCCTGATAATCCTGCTGACCGGTACGTTGGAGAGTCTTCGGAGGCAAACTCAGGAACGCCTGGATGAAGGTTTCGTCGGTCTGGATAGCTCGGGGGAACTTACGAAGATCCGCACCAGCCGCGCGGTAGGCGTGGGCCTAATCGATCCTCGAAAAGCGGCGGGAGTATTCACGTCGCGGGAAAAGGACTTCAGCAAGACACTCCTGAACGCGTTGGGATTCCGGCTCGACATCTTTCAGAATCCGGTCCTGGTGGTCGTAAAGAAAAACAAGCGGATGCTGGAAAACCTGGAGACGTGGCTCACGGAATTCAATGCCAATCGCAGTGGCGCAATTGACGCGCCAGTTCTCGTGATTGATGACGAGGCTGACAGCGCATCCGTAAACACGAGGCCATCCACCGAGGACCCGACCGCAATCAACACCCGAATCCGCTCTCTATTGCGCCTTTTCACGCATTCGAGCTACGTCGGCTTCACCGCGACGCCGTTCGCAAACGTCTTTATTGATCCGGAAACGGAAGATGAGATGCTCGGGAGTGATTTATTCCCGCGGGACTTCATATACAGTCTGGAAGCGCCGACGAACTATATGGGACCGCAAGCCCTGTTCGGTGAGGAACCGCGGGTCAACCTCCTCCGGCCGATTGAGGACGCCGATGCTGTGTTTCCAGAAAAGCACAAGGCGGACTTGGCCGTCCTGTCACTGCCTCCGACTCTAGAGGAAGCGGTCCGTACATTCCTGTTAAGCACGACGGTGCGGGACTTGCGGGGAGAAGGCCCCACACACCGATCGATGCTCGTAAACGTCAGTCGCTTCACGAATGTCCAGGACCAGGTTGCAACGTTACTTCACACCTGGTTGGCCCAAGTCCAACAGGATATTCGTAACTACAGTCAGCTTTCGCCGGCAGAAGCGCTGAGGAACCCGACATTGGCAGCTTTGCGCACGACATGGGATGCGGAGTTTTCGCCCCTCGGCATTCCTTGGGCGTCGGTTCAGCCATGTCTAGTGGCCGGCGTCCTCCCGATTACGATTCAGGCCGTCAACCAACGGACTGGGGCTGCGAGTCTGGATTACGCCAAGCACCGGGAGAATGGGCTGCGCGTCATCGCCGTGGGAGGGAATAGCCTTTCGAGGGGTCTGACCCTCGAGGGGCTCAGCACGAGCTACTTTTTCCGGAACTCGCAGATGTACGACACCCTCCTGCAGATGGGGCGGTGGTTTGGATACCGGGACGGATACGAGGATCTGTGTCGGGTATGGTTGACCGATGATGCGGCACACTGGTACGCGCACATCACGATGGCCAGCGAGGAACTACGTGCGGAATTCAAGAAGATGCGTGCGCAAGGACGAACGCCTCAGGAGTTCGGCCTCAAAGTACGGGCGCACCCGGACGCGCTTATCGTCACGGCCCAAAACAAAATGCGCAATGCCAGAACAGTAGAGCGCGTCATCTCGATCAGCGGAGAGAGCCTGGAGACGGCGCGGCTCAAGAGTAATGAGAACATTATCGGTGCGAACAAGCAGGCCGTCGAACGCTTCCTCACGTCAATACGCGATGCGGGGCTCACGCAAGCAGTATCCGGTCTGGGGAATCCGTTCTGGCGCGCCATCCCCAAGCAGTTCGTCGTGACGCTTTTGCGAGGGTTCGACGTGCACCCGCTCAATATATCGTTTCAGGCACTCGAACTTGCACGCTTCATCGAGAGCACCACGGAGGAACGGCTTCAGGAGTGGGATGTGGTTCTCCCGCAAGGAGAGGGAACGGTTGTTGAAATGGGTAACGTTGCGGTACGGCGCAACAAGCGAAAAGTGCGCGTGGATGAGAACAGCGTGCTTGTCTCGGGACGCAGCGCGCGCGTTGCGTCCAGGGGCATTGAGCGCGAAGGGCTGCCGCCAGAAGTCATCGCCACTGTCGGTGAGCGGTACAAGCGGGAGAACCCTGGCAAGAGCGTACCAGATCGCCTCTACCGCGACGAACGAGCGCGCCCGCTCCTGCTTGTGCATATCATCGAGGCGAAAACAGAGGGCGACGACCGGAACGCACCTGAAGATCTCATCGCCTTGGGGCTTAGTTTCCCCACCTTCAACGATGCTGATGTTGCCAAGCGCGTGTGCTACCGCGTGAATCTGGTGGAGTGGAAGGCGATCGTCGAAAACGAGGTGGACGAAGAAATCGAAGAGACCGGCGATGACGAGAGTTGAGCAACTTTGGCAGGACATTTCGACGCAGTCGGGACAGCCTGGGCTTTTCCGGAGAGTTGACGAAAGCCACCCGCTCGACTTATACGCAGGAATCGATTACCAGGGAAAACGCGTGCTGATGCTCGTTACGGAAGCCGCGCCTCCGGCACTCCCTCCACCGGGGGTCGTAGAGATCGCATGTAATCAGCGAGCGGACAGGGAATTCGCGATCATTTTGCAGTTGGCGCGCCCTGAATACGATGAGATCTTCGGCCGGCTCTGTCAGGACTTGGTCGACGCGACGCGTGATGCTTCGGCGCAGCATGGTGCCGACCTGCTCCTTCGGCGATTAGGCCGGTGGCGGAAGCTGCTTGAAGTCGGACAGAGAACAACCCTCTCCGATGCAGCGTTGCGAGGACTGATTGGCGAGCTGTGGTTCTTACGCTCGGTGGCCATCGATCGATCTGGCGTCGAAGCCGGTGTGAAGGGCTGGGTTGGCCCGCTCGACGCACCACAGGATTTCGTGCTCGGCGAAGCAGTTGTCGAGATCAAGACCTGCGCCCCCGGAGCCCAGCAGGTGGCGATCAGTTCACTCCAGCAGCTGGATGCGGGCGGCGCCCCGCTGTACTTGGGTGTCGTTTGGCTCGCCCCAGCTGATCAGGGCGATAGCGAAGCCTTTGCGGCGGCGCAACTCGTCGCGTCACTGCGGACCGCTATCGAGGTCAGTCCCGTTGCCAGCGTGGAGTTCGAGCTCCGTTTGGCCGAAGCCGGGTACGCTGACCATGAGGAATACGAGCGCGCCTGGTATCGTGTCACCCAGGCGCGCTACTTTCTGGTCCGCGACGACTTTCCCCGGCTGTCGAGAGCGGGAGTGCCCGCCGGCGTGTTGGACGCCAAGTATGTCATCGATTTGGGAGCATGCGGCGCATACGAATCACCGCTGTAACAGGCAGCAATCATGGATCTGAGCGACTTTAGACAAGAGTTCCTGGACCAGATTCGAGCCCGCGCAAGCGCGGGCGCGAACTTCACGCACGCGGAGTTTGTCGATATCTGCGCGGAGCAACTCAGCGAGGCGGAAGAACTCGCGGATTTCGAGGCGTGCTACTACCGGGGCACAGGGTCACGGAATCGGTCCCTGGGTGTCGACGGTTTCGCCCAGGATGAGACGGACGGTTCACTGCGTCTCCTTATTGCCGAATATGGTGGGGAAGCGGAGGCAGGTACCCTAACACAGACGCAAGCGAAGGCGGCGTTCTCAAAACTGCTCGCGTTTTGCGACGATGCATTCAGCGGGCGCTTACACCAGGCACTTGAGGAGAGCACTCCGGCATACTCGTTGGCCCAGATGCTGTTCGAGCGCAGAAAGGCGATCACACGTCTGCGGCTGTACCTGGTGACTGATGGCATGTTGAGCACGCGGGTGCGGGACTGGCCCGAAGGAGAAGTCGCGGGCATCCCCACGGAGTCACATATCTGGGACATCAATCGATTTCACCAGGTCCAGGAGTCCAAGAGCGGACGCGACGAGCTGGAAGTGGATTTTACGGCAGTTGTAGACGGCGGGTTACCGTGCCTGCCGGCAAGTGTGCAATCCGACGAGTACCGCGCGTTTTTGTGTGTGATTCCTGGTAATGTGCTTGCGGAGATATACGACCAATATGGCAGCCGGCTGCTCGAAGGCAACGTTCGATCCTACCTGGGAACCAGGGGGCGCATTAATAAGGCGATTCGCAAGACGGTCGCGCTGGAACCGACGATGTTCTTCGCGTACAACAACGGCATTGCAGCGACCGCATCTGCCGCAGAGGTGGTAAGCGGTACGAGCGGGCTTCGGCTTACCAAGGTGACTGACCTCCAGATCGTAAACGGCGGCCAAACGACGGCAACGCTCGCTGCAGCCTTGAGTGACAAGGAGGGTGGCCTCCGTCAAACATTTGTGCAGATGAAGCTGTCGGTTCTGCCATCTGACACGTCCGGGAAGTACATTCCGCTCATTGCGCGCTACGCGAACAGCCAGAACCGGGTCAGCGATGCGGACTTCTTCTCAAACCACGAGTTCCACCGCCGTATGGAACAGATAGCCCAACGCCTGCGGGCACCTGCCGTTGGCGGTGCGCAGTACGGAACCCACTGGTTCTACGAGCGCGCCCGCGGGCAATACGCGAATGAACAGATCGCACTCACGCCCGCACAACGCAAGCAGTTTGTCCTGCAGAACCCCAAAAAGCAACTCATCACGAAGACGGATCTGGCGAAATATGAAATCGCCTGGCGCTTCCTTCCACACGTCGTAAGCCAAGGCGCGCAGAAAAACTTCATGGCGTTCAGCGGTTATACCTCGGAAGAGTGGGAGAAGAGCCCGGAGCAATTCAACGACGAGTATTACCGGCGCGTGGTCATAAAGGCCATGCTGTTTCGGCGAACAGAGGAGTTGGTGAGCCAGCAGGCGTGGTACGAGGGCGGCTACCGCGCGAATATCGTTGCGTACACCATCGCTAAGTTCTCTCATCTAATCCTGTTTGAAAGCGTCGGCAAGCTGCTTGATTTCAAGAAGATCTGGAATCGGCAGGCGCTCGGCCCGGCGCTGGAAAAGCAGCTTATCCTCATCGCGGAGCAAATGTTCGCGATCATCGTATCGCCGCAGAGCGGCTTTCAAAACGTCACGGAGTGGTGCAAGAAGGAGATCTGTTGGACCCGTGCTCGGGACGTCCAAGTTCCGTTTGTCAAGGAAGTCGCGCCTGAACTCATCGGTCGGGACGAGGAACAGTTCATAAAGAAGGATGCCAAGACCCAGCAAACGATCGTCACTGGCATACAGCAGCAAACGCACGTGATAGAACTCGGCACCGCATACTGGCGAGGGCTTCAGGGCTGGGGTCGCCAACGCCAACTACTGAGCCCGGATGATGATTCAATTTTGTCCGTCGCCGGCGCAATGCCCAAGAAGATCCCAACCGAAAAGCAATCCGCCAGGCTCCTTCAGATCAAAGCGCGCCTCGAAGAGGAAGGCCACCCGTCCCAGTAACGGTCGTCGCCCGTAGCTGTGCATTGGCGCGTCTCGGGAAGTTTCCCCCGGCGGCGATTTGAGCCGGTGCCGCACTACTATCCGGATCGGAGACGAAGCTCGCATTGCTTTGCTTTTCAGCCTTCAGTCGACGCCAAATCCGAAGCTGTCGAACCCAAAGGGGTTGTACGGTCAGTGGACGCATTGATCGCTCGGGTGGAGCGCATTTGAGGAAGAGGATCTCCTCTTGAATGTTTGGTGCCAAGTTCAGCAGGTTCATGATCTGCGTGATCCGGGCGCGCGTCACGTAGCCGAGTCGGGCGAGATCAGCGTAGTCTCGGACTTCGCCGCGGCTGACCATATCCTGGAACTTGATGGCGAGAGCCATCAGGCGGGTGATCCGGGGAAGTCGCGCGGGCGGCGTAGGCAGCGTCGGGTCGCTTTGCTCCTGCTGGCGTGGACTCCAACCCGGCAGCATCATCTCGACCTGGGCTGAGTGTGTTTCTCCGTCCTTTGTTTCCATTGGCATCCCTCATCGTTGCGTTGTTGTCCCGTTGCACAGGTCCCTAATCCCTGCCGATCGGAAGTCCACGGTCACCTTGCCGGTCCGGCCGTCAAGGCCGACTTTGGCGACCAGCAATTGAACCAGGCGGGTCTGCTCGTGGGTGGTCATTGACGCCCACACCGGGTCAAATTCGGCGAGCGCGCGCACGGCGTCGGCATCGTCGAACTGGTCGGCCTCGAGTTCCCGCCCTTCTGTGATGAGATCGGCCAGTCGGTGCTCGGCATCCTGGATCTGGCCCTGCAGATCCAACAGCCGGTCCACGCGCGCGGTGGAACTGATCACGGCGTCGCCGGCAATCGCCGTGACCTCGGTGTTCAGACGCCGGAGCGCGGCCTCGGCGACGGCGACGTCTCGACCGTGCTCCTCCCGACCGTGCGCCAAGTGCTCTCGCGCCTGGCGCACCACTTCCGCCGCCAACTGCTCATTAGAGCCAAGCCGCCGGATGGCTTCCAGCACGGCGTTCTCGACGGCCTGGGCGGCCACCGACTTCGTCTTGCAATTCTTCCACCCACGTTGCTGAGCGTTGTAGCAGACGTAGTAGCGGTACCGCTTGGAACCCTTCACCGAGTAGGTGTGGACCATCGCAGTGCCGCACGGCACGCAGAAAAGCAGGCCGCGCAGGAGGGCGCCGTACTTGTTTTTGACGCCGCAGCCGTTGGTGCGGCCATTGCTGTCGAGCATGTCCTGAGCCCGCTCCCACGTGGCGCGTTCGATGATCGCCTCGTGCTCACCGGGGAAGAGCGTGCCTTTGTGATTCACCTGGCCGGTATAGATGGCGTTCGTGAGCAGTCCGTACAGCAGGCTCTTCGTGAAGGGCTTGCCGCCCCGCGTCTGGCCAGCCTCCGTTGTCCACCGTTTCGTTTGCCAGCCGCGCCGGTCCAAGTCCTGCAGGACAGGCAGCATGCCGCCAAGTTCGAGGTACTGATCGAAGATGGTTCGCACCTGATGAGCTTCGTCCGGATTCACGAGGAGGCGGCGCGCCTTCGTGTCGATGTCGTAGCCGAGGACCGGGTGCCCGCCGATCCACTTGCCCTTCCTGCGCGCGGCACACATCTTGTCGCGGGTCCGCTCCGAGATCAGTTCGCGTTCGAACTGGGCGAACGAGAGCAGGATATTGAGCGTCAGCCGGCCCAGAGAGTTGATCGTGTTGAACTGCTGCGTGACCGAAACGAAGCTGGCGCCGCAGCGGTCGAACAACTCCATCATCCGGGCGAAGTCCATCAGGGATCGGCTCAGCCGGTCCACCTTGTAGACGACCACGCAGTTCACGCGGCCCGCCTCAATGCCGGCAAGCAGGCGCTTTATGGCTGGTCGATCCATATTGCCGCCGGTGAAGCCGCCGTCGTCGAACCGCTCTGGCACCAACTGCCATCCCTCAGTCCGTTGGCTGGCGATGAAAGCCTCGCCAGCCTCCCGCTGCGCGTCCAATGAACTGAAGTCCTGCTGGAGGCCTTCCTCCGTGGACTTCCGGGTGTAGATAGCGCAGCGGATCACCTTGTCCGGCGTGGGTTCCGCCACGGTCGCCGGTGCGCGCCTACCGCTGCCGTTTTTCATTCGTTCCCCCGTTGCCCGGCGCGCACCCGAAGAAGAGGAAGCCATTCCACTTGGTGCCGGTCACATCGAGGGCAATCGCGCTCAGCGATTTGTAGAGCTTGCCATCGTACTCGAAGCCCTCCTCCCGGACCTTTACGACGATGTCCCGGCCTTTGTAGCGGCGTTCAACAGTACCGCCGGGCGCGGGTAATCGCGGATCAGCTTCGGCGGTCACGCGCCCCTTCACCGCGTTGTCCGACGACAGGCTGAAGTCCTGCTGGAACGTCGTCTTCGGCGCGCGGACGCGCAGGTCGGCATCGTTGGCGATCTCCAGGGCGCGGCGGCGCGCCCGTTCCGATAGACCGCCTTCTGCCAGCGCCTGGATCCTCCAGGCGACGCGGCGGAATAAGAAGTGCTTGTGGTGCGACCGCGTCTCCTCGCCGAACACCTCGGCGTACTTCTCTTTCAGTTGGCCCACCGTCATGTGGCGCAGCGCTTCAATCTCTTTCCGGACCGTGGTCTCCAAGGTCTTCTCCTTTCTCTGGACCGTTAACCTCATGTCCATGAGGGCTTGAAGGTGCCGGGTTATCAAGTGGATCTTCGCGCCGGATTCGACGGTGGTATCGCAGGTAGCCGGCGGCCAGGATGCTGGCGATGGATTGCAGATCTTCGGTCGGGACAGCCAAGACTGATCACCTCGCTGTGGATTTGGCACCCACAGCGTTGTCCGCTTGGCGGTCGTTCCGCTGTCCGGTGGGATGTGGGATAGGCGTGCGCTTCTCCCGCTGTAAACATACGCAGAAATTCCGAAAGTTGTGCACACCGACGCGGGTCGAGACGAACCGGGCTGTTAAATAAGGCGGGGCACCCTGCGGAGAAGAGGAGAGGTCGGCAGGAAAGTCGCGCCCGTGGACTCACCGGGGCGCAAACGGAGAATCTCCAGGGCCGATAGCGGAGAGGCGGCCATCACCGCAAACCCATGCCTATGTTGAGGTAAACGCAACGCCCCGCATCGAACTGCCGAACGGCGAAGACGTTAACAACAGGGGACTTGCATTCCGTGGTGGGATAGTTTGGCTCCTCAGGTAGGATTCGAACCTACAACCCTTCGGTTAACAGCCCCAGAATTCTGATTTTCAGGCGTTCTGCGAGCGCTTGCTACGCAGAGTGATCGACTGCGATATATTGCTCTATCTAAATTACTTAGCGCGATCCTTTGTGGTGCGTCGTGACCGTTCGACCCGAGCGGCAGTATGAGGAATTACGACCCAGTTTTAGACAGTGTGGGCAAAGAAATGGGCAAAGTGAGATCGTTCGGTCCGGGGCGGCAAGTGACCGAAACTCGTCGCCTCCAGGGCGGGGGCGAGAGCCCTCTTGAACGGTTGAGAGGTAGACGACAGTAGAACGGAAGCCGAGCCCCCCCATTACGGAACCTATCGCTCCCGACCAGCTACGCCCGTCCCCAATATCGAGGGGTTCTCGCCGCGCAACCTGAAATACATGCGGGCGTGCGTTCGCTGAAGCGTGGCCGGACGAGGCATTTGTGCAAGCGGTGCTTGCACAAATCACCTCGTACCCAACCTCGCGATGAAAAGCTCACGGTCGCTGAGGGTCGGATTTTGTTACGCCAAGGCGCATGGATGAAGCCGCAACCTGCTCGTTCATCAAATCGCAGCAGGGCGGAGGGCGTCGGCAGGGGTGAGCCCGTTGCGAACCTCGACTCACACGCGCCCCTCTTCCCCAATCCGACTTGGCGCAGGACATCACCAAAGATCAGTACAGCTCACGCTCGGCGCTGATGCCCACGAACGTGATCTCGGACGCCTTGCTCGGACCACGCCCGCCAAATCCTGCTCGAAGTAACGATCCTCCAGCAAAGCCGGAGGGATTTTCATTACCTTTCATGGACAATCTTGGTGGCCTCAACCTCAATCTCCGCGTAGGGAATCAGGTTGAGGTCTACCTCGGCATGCGATCCCTCTTTGACCGAGACCACGGAAGCGGTATGACGGAAGTGCTCGCGGAAATCGGAATCGACAACTGGCCCAATTAGATCAGGGTAAAATGGTGCCGGGAGTGATGCCAAACTGATCGTGATCGGGTACTCCCACGCTTGGATGTAGTAGTCGCACGGTACAACGCCGAAGCTGGCATGACCGTTCCTGTCCGCCGTGGCGCTTCTTGTCGAGCAGAGGGCGCTATGCTCGACGGGCGTGACAGTCACGAGACTTTGCGGGACCGTCGTGCCGCCGGCGTCTCGGACCGTCACGGTGAGCTCTGTCGCAGGCGCCATTTGGACCTCCAGAGTCGACACACCACCCCAAGGAACGTCGATGCTATTCTGTTCGGTCTTCTGTCCAGCGACGCTGATCGACCGAAGGTAATATTTCCTCAGCCATCTCGCCAAATCTGAGTCCTCGTCATACGATGCACCGGTTGGCCAAGAGATCCCCAAGGTGTACTTGCCTGGAGGCACGAAGGGAACCCCGAAATCGGCCGTCGTGTTGAGGATGCCAGCCTTCGGGTTCCAAGCGTTTAGTATCCTGCCGGAGAACTGAACCGGAAAACCTTTGAAGATCAAGCTGTCCTGATCTCTTGGAACAGGAAGGCTGGCATCATCGCGGCGACCCAAAAAAAGGGTCGCGCCAATAGTAGTAAAAGGGCCGTTTTGAATAGTCGGCGGAGGCGTAGTCCCCGTAATCTTGCCAGAAACTCCGACGCCGCGCCGCAACTCGACAACGATGCCATCAAGATCCTTGTCCTCCAATGTCACTGCCGTCTGCCCAGAAATGATGGTAGGTACGATTCTCGGAGGGTCGAAAACTAAGCCCGGCAGAGGAGAAGGGCGAAGAATGGCCCCAGCGAAAACCGTGTACTCTCCGGGCGGCACATTGCGGAACTCGAACCCGTGGCCAGCCTCATCGGTCACGGCAAGTGCGCGCCCGTCTTTGGTCATGAGCGTCAGACGAGCCGACTCGCCTAGTTCGGTCGGGGCGCTCGGCCTGCTTGGGCCGGTCGGGCCACTGCCTAACCCGCGTCTCGTGATCGGAGGATTCGGTCTGACTGGTGCGGGCGGATATTGGCTTGGCGGCGAGGGCGCTGACGGTGGCGCCGGCGGATGAATCACATTGCCGCGAATGACAAAGCCGCTGGTCGCGGTCGCGGAAGGCAGGCGCAATTCGATGCTGCCGGTTTCACGGCCAGCGCCAACCACGATGGGTAATGCCTCACCCGGATCGTTCGTACTCGGATAGTACATGCTTTCGTCCCCAGGCTGCTGCGGAGCGCGATCGTCGCGTCTGGTGGCCCGAACCAAATAGCTTCCCGGAGCCAGGCCTGCCAGCCGAAACACGCTGTGGTCATCCGATACTGGAAACCCATACCGCAACCTGGTTGCGCGGCGGCTGTTTCCGAAGCAGTAGCACTTCAACGCCTCAACCCGATAGCCTGAGGCGGGTGCGCCGTCCTGGCCAACGATTCGACCAGAGATGCTCCCGTAGGGCGAGAGCAAGAAGTGGAGATCCTTCACCACCGTCCCCGATCCAATTTCGATCTCCGATCCAGGAAGGCCCGGGCCGTGCGAACCGTAGGATGCCTCCACATAGCCGCGACAACTCGCAAAGAGCCTATATTTGCCAGAGGGAAGCTTTTCGAAGACGAACTCGCCCCCTGGACCAGACGAAATGGCTTGGGCGAAGCCGGTGCTGCGAACGGTCAACCCCAACCCGATTCCGGTGAGGCCCAACCCGAACGGCTCCGAATGCCCGGTGGGGCACAACATTGGTTTGCCTGTTACTTGGTCGAGGAGAACACCTTCAATACGCCCGTTGCCTGTTGTAACCGCCGAACGCTGCGCTTCGAGAGCTGGAAGAGCAACCAAAGCGACGGCCAGCAACGCCCATGAGCAGTCCGCTCGCAGATGTCTTTTCGTCATATCATCTAGACCTGACCACTAGTGCTGACTGAATGGTGTGATTTAGGCCCCGACGGAACTCGAGGGTTCCACCTCGGTCATCCCCTTCGATTGTCACCGAATCACCGACGTTGAGGTTACCCCGACTCAGAACCCCGTGGATGCGTACCAGCCTTTGGCGGCCAGCCGCATCGCGGACTCGGAAATCGCGCACCATGACGTCTCCGTTGTGGTCGAAAAGCCTCGTACTCAACCAGAAGCTCGTTACGCGGAGGCCAACTTCCGACAAAACTCCTGGCCCCGAACCGCCTCCACGGGACATGGATCCGAGAAGCCAGAGCGGCAGGAGAATCGGAACGAGTGCGACTGCGAGAGCAACTTTGCCGACGACGGCCCACACACTCCTATCCTCCTTGCCCAGGTACGGAGGATCTAAGTGAACCACGGTGCCCTTTATTTGTTGCATCCGTGCACTCGTGGCCCTCGATCCTGAACCTGGGGAAGGCCCGTTGGGGAGATCATTTTGCTGCGGACCGGCACCTGCCGGCAACAGATCGGAATTGCTAATCCGTGCAGCCTTGCAGGACAGTTAGGCGCAGAAGTCACCGCACGGACACCGTTACGCCATCCTGCGTATTGTGCCCTGCAACCGAAATTATTATAGGAAGATTGCCCGCCGGTACCGTAGCAGGAATTTGCAGATTGACCTGCATCACTCCGTACACAAGCCCCGGAGCCGATCCGTGATACAAGATCGTAGCCGGTTCACCGTTTACAACGGCAGAGATCGGCAACAGGGGACTGTTCAGGCCGGAGCCGTCAACGGGCGCGACTCCACCTGTGAGACTTGGAGGACTAGTCAAGCCCTCGCCGGTCATGTACACTGCTACGACCGACCCCTTCGCGGCCGGATTTGTCGGTCCGTTCGCGCTGAAGTCCTGGTTCAGGATCGAGCCCGGCCCAGTTCCTTTACCGCTCTGAGCGTAAATGCCAGGGCTGGCTTGGATGACCTCTGTGAAAAAGCCAACGGACGAAACACCTTGATACGTTACCTGGATATCTGTCAACACCTTGCCCGCGACCTCATATGGAACCATGACACTTGTTTGGGTTGCTGAGGCATAGATGATGGGCGCCGGAACTCCATCAAAAAGGACTTGCGTACCCGCCAGCGAAGTTGGGAACTTGCTATTTGTTACCTTTCCAACAGAAAGTATCGCGGGCCCAATGTCGACACCGAAGAGCACTATGTTCTCGCCAGGTGAGACGAATCCCGAGCGATAGCTAGCAGCATTGGTGTCTACAAATGCTGGAACGCTCGCATTTGTCCAATCCAGTGTCGCAGTCACCGTTTGAGGACTGTTCGAAGCTCCCGGCGCAGTAATGGCGAACGAATCAGTGTATGTCCCTGAGGGTAGCATATTGAATATACTTGGAACATCAGCCCCGACGAAAACCGTTCCCGGCGTGGTGCCAGAGGCGCCATAAGGGAAGGACAGCCAACTCCCTGGCTTGCTTTGTATCGAGAAACTGAGCGGGGCACCAGTACTACTCACCGATACATTGTTCCCAAAAGTGATGAGGACTGGATCTCCTGTGAAGGACACCGTTGTAGGCGATACCACGAGCGCCGCGGAACCCGAGGCTGTTACGTTCAACGTAACAGTGATTGTTTGCGGGCTGTTCGATGTCCCCGGCACTGAGATGGTGATTGTTCCCTTATACGTAGCTGCAGTAAGGGTACTTGGGGTAACGCTTATGAGAAGAGCAGTGTTTCCGGTTCCGAGGGTCCCCGCGGCCGGCGCAACCTGGAGCCACGCGGTCGCGCTTGATACGGCGGTAAAGCTTAGCGAGCCAGAGCTCAGAGAGACGTTGACGCCCGTAGGACTAGGATTCGTGAAGCCGCTCTGATAACTGAATGTGATCTGGTTGTTGCTCACAGACAGTGATGGGGCTGCTGACGCCGTGGCTCCGGCGAATCGGGTTATCACGTTGTACACATCTAACGATCCCAGGCCCGTCACTTGATCGTAGCCGGAGCCGGCATTATAGCCCAACTGTCCGTTCACACAGCTCGGGCTGCCTGTTGCGCAAGGGATAATATTGTTCCCCACCGTGATGTCGTGGAAGGTGCCGCTCGTGGTGGCGGCAAGGCGATATAAAGTCGGATTAATGTTGCCTAAGCCAGGTTTGGGTTGTAGGCCCTTCGAGATGAGGTAGTGATTGAGGAGAGCGACGACGCCCGCGAAGGTCGGGGTCCCAATGGAGGTTCCACCCAGCCCGCTGACGATGGTTCCATTAGCGGCGATGATGTAGCTGTCATGGTAAGGCGAAGCTGCTAAACAAATGTCGGGAACGTCGCGGGCGTTGTCGTTCGGCACACCGGGGCCCGTTTGCCAGGATGGCTTCGGGAACAGCATGCTGGCACCTCCTCCGCTGGCTCCGAGGAATTGCGAGCTATCGTTCCAAGCAACCTCCGGAATATAGGACAGGGCCGATGCGCCGTTCAGGTTATTTGGGCTCCAAAATTGCCCGGCCCCCTCGTTGTATTCGCTGCCGCCGACCGCCGTCACTTCTGGAAAGCTTGCGGGGAAGTCTACGGCCAAACCATGCGATGCGGGTTGATCAGTGGTGTCGCAACCCGAGGGCCCGTTGTCGCCAGAAGCGGCTACCCAAGTGATACCTTGGGCATTAGCCTGCATCGCAACCTGGCGGAAGGACGCGATGGCTGCAGAGGAACTCCCAGACTCGCAGCCCGCGTAGCTGTAGCTGACCACTTGCGCGACGTTCTGATCAATGGCGTATTCGACGGACGCAACAACGTTCTTTGAGTAAATGTACTTGATCGTGGCGACGGGTGCTGCCGCTCCAGAGTACTCGATGTCGAGGCTGGCTTCGAGAATGTCCGTGGTAACAATGCCGGGATCGGTTGTTCCTGGTACGAGTATGAGCTGCGGATCGTTGTCCGGCAGTCCAAATACGTTTCTAAAGAGCTGGATGTCGGACAGATTGACAGCGGTCTGACCGGCGACCGCAATTGTGACTCCGGACCCGGTGAAGCCGGATTGGTAGATAGGATTGATATCATAGACTGTTGCAATGTCTCCCGGCCCGAGAAAATGTGAGCCGTTAGTTGCTGTGTAGGCGGGAGCCTGGGCCGCCCGAGGCGGTTTCGGGCGGAAGTCGTCTAGACCAAGGACCGCCTGGACCACTGGTTCCAGCGCTGCTGGAATGGAGGGATCGGCGCGGCTGGCGTAGTGCATCTCCCCATCTACCTGATAATGACGGAGTTCTGTTAAAAAGGCGGACTCTACTTTACTTTCCGGCCCGCTGAACATGATCCAATTGCGGGCTCGCGCAACGTAATCGACGGTAAATCCTTCTGTCTTGAGCCACTCAGTGATCTTGGCAATGTCTGCTGGGCTCATGCCAAAGCGTTCTGCGTACTGTTCGGGAGTGAGCCAACTGTGGTAGTTCGAAGATCCTGGGTCCTGCAATTGCTCAAGAAGCCGATCCAGCACCGTCAGCTGGTTTGCGGACGGTCGCAGCATCAGAGATATTCCTTCGATTCGGCGAACAGGGTCCACGGGTCCAGTGTCGAACTCCGATTGGGCTCTCAGGCTTTGGTTAGCCAGCAGCTTGACTCTGTGGGAGTTGTCGATTGGAACGAGAATCCTATCCTGCTGCGCAGATGCAGCCAAGCAGGCGGCCAAGAGCACGGAGAGACGAGTAAAGTAAAATCGCCGAAAGATGCTAAACCAAAAGGCTATCATCCGTTTGTCCTCCCTAATCCCACTGCCACGTATTCCGCTGCATCTGTTCAACCTGTCGCTGCCTTTAAACATCGGAGAAACCAGACTTCCGGCGTCATCCGGATCATCTCGCGTGAGCATTGAGCCACGATAGGGCCGCGTCGTGGGCCTCCTGCATATCGTAGGCCTTGCCGGTGTATTTCCAGACTCCCCAGTAGACGTAAACTTCTTTGGATATTGGGTGCCAGGTGACACCGTATTCATGTCCCTTCCACCGGACATTTCCCTTTCTCACATCCGACATATTTGACCTCTTTGCTGCGGACCCGGCAACCTCCGG
>Ga0182030_10014282_pt1 | contig 15695 bp, 18 predicted proteins | sample 812S3MmetaG_FD_121299 | JGI IMG/M metagenome (GOLD analysis project Ga0182030, IMG submission 121299) | Permafrost microbial communities from Stordalen Mire, Sweden - 812S3M metaG (Illumina Assembly) | ecosystem: Environmental > Terrestrial > Soil > Wetlands > Permafrost | place: Sweden...
GAGCACGTGACACGCTTAGCGAAGCTCTCTATAAATACTCTCGTTTCACTCGAGCACCACTTAGTTCCGTAGAATATTATCACATACTTCACTTCATTTGCAAGAGCACTATAATACGTGACACATATGCTGGCCATATAACGTGTAGCCACTCGGTAGGGCTGGTGGGAACTGAGCTGTACCAGCTGAATGACTATCAGCTGTGATACATTTTCTACCCGGTAGTCTCACTACCGTCTAGAATTTGAAGAGATACGTTCTTGGACTTTGTGCGAATGGGCTAGCCAAGGAAGCAAGTCTCAGATCGAGCTTGTTCCCGCGTTATAGACCATGGCCCATCGATCTTACATATAAATTTTCTCACCGCCAAAACTTCCAGTCAAGAATTCTGACATTGGGATATCACCGACCAGAAAGTGAACAAGGCGTCAACAATGGACGTAGGAGTTCTATCAGAATTGTCACCTAATCGCCCCAAATGCGCAGTGTGCAACGAAACCGAAACGGACGCCAAACCCTTTAAGTAATGCGGTCGCTGCAAAAACACCAAATACTGCAGTACCAAATACGGAGACACAGGCTCAGGATGATCCTATGACTTACATGAAGCGGATGATAGCTAGGGATAGGGCGCAATTGGATGGGACGCCAATGCTAGCTATTGGTGGGAAACAAAACTTTTTGAGGATTGTGGATAGGGGCCAGTGAATTAGATATTATTCATAGTTGCGCCAGGAGCCATTATCAGACGCCGGAGGTGGTAGTAAGAGTGCGGGGCTGGGCAAGGTGTTGGCAATCAGGTAATATGCTAGAGCCGGCCTGGAATATGAATATGACTTTGGAGGTTCGTGGGCTCATGAAATTACCATAGCTGGTAGGTTAGCAACCACGAGCAAGTTCCGGTGTCTTGAGGGTGAAGGGAGATGTTGGGTCGAGGAAAGGTTGGAACTAAAATATGCGTATAGGACTGTCAATCCGAACACGGAGAGGAGGGAGTAGTTTGAGAAAATAGCAAGGAATTGTGATCCTTTGGGCTTGGGAGTGGAAGAAATAGGGTCTGGGACAAAGATGAGGTCAATTCCCTTCTTATGCACCTTTAAGAATTGGATCAAATGTCCGTTAATTAAGACTCCACTCGATATGGCTGTGAATATAGCGCGGTAAACACGCGGTGAGATACGAGCGGTCAGACATGAGAGATCCTACATGATCCCCACGAAATGACGACTTTTCACCTCATTTAGGGATTTAGAAAATCTGAGATTACGTTTGATCAAACTTTTCGACCTTAATAAGCCCATGAAGAGGGAAGAATAAGTATAAAGAGTAGAGGTCTATCCAAGCGCTAGCAGTCCAAGAGATGCAAGTTGGCTGGGGGGAAGCCGTTGTAAATCGCGGTGTTGAAAAGTACTTTAGGAGGCGGAATAGCCATATGGCATACATCCCGAAATTATGGTTTGCTAGTAGACGTCAATATAGTTTCTACCTGTGTCAGGTAGGTGCCAGTTAATAACCACATGATCGCGGCAGGAGTGAAACAGGGACTATTGCAATGACACTGAGAGATAGCAATCAAGCCCGAGGAGATCAAGTAGCATTGAAAAACAACGATTGGGGTACAAAAGAAAAGGTGAAACACATCTAAAGTATCAGCAGTTTGAATTTTCGGGTCAAGCAACAGAGCAAAGCTCTCAGTCATTCAAGTAACTCATCCCATGGCAATTCAATGGTACTGTTGACGAGTGTGTTATTAGCGCTGTTCTTCATTTTCATGTACAGCTTTCTATTACATCTTTCCGTCGTAGCTTTCCGTCACAATCCATAACCAGCTTTCTCTAAGGACTGGTGGCTGAGAATGCAGACTTAAGGCGAGGGCGAGACGTCGGCATTTGAAGATTGATAACTGAAATCCCTCGTAAGGTCCTTCGTGCTCAGCTCATATCCCTCGGAACACTCCTCATCACTGTCTGACTTTATCACAGTTGTTACTGTCTTCACGATACCTGCTCCGTTATCATCGTCCGCAAGGCCACCCAACCTTCCTCCAGAAATATTTGTCTCCGTTCCTGTCGAGCGAGGAAAGACATTGTCGGGCTGCGGCATATCCAGCCAGGGATTGGTGCGCCTATTGACATTTGTGCGATTGGATGTGTGATGTCCACTAGAATACAAATAATCAACTCTCTCAGAACTGGTGCTACGCACGACTTTTGAGATGAGGACCGCCATAGTGAGCTCGATTTGCAGCTTGACAATGTAAGCGACGGGAGCAAATTGGACGTAGCTAGAATCATCAAGTCAGTTGCTCGGCCATCAATTGGAAGAAAGATTGGAGGATTCCTAGGCGCAAACTTACTCGTATGGGTTTGGTAGGCTCAGCATCCCAAGGAGCAAAATGTCCATCGATAGGGAAACGAGAAGAATCGCTGCATTGAAATAGAAAAGGCGCCAGTACTTCGACAACCCATCTGCAATAAGCCGGAACCGCACCAGGTACAAAAAGTACAAATTAAGTCCACAGTCAATAATAAGAAAAAAGCTCTTTTCAATCCTTTCCCAGATTCCGTTCAAGGTGACTATGGTTGGACTAGCTGATGGCAAATGGGCCATGATCCAAATGCAAAAGACGGAGATGTTGACGAGACTAATCAGAATGAAGAGGCCCCATTTGAGTAACCGAGATTTACGCTTGTTGACCATGATCAAAGCAATACGGTTGGCGATAATTTGCGAAAGAAGTTGGGTCTGAATGGCCCATAATAGCACTGTCGTTTATCAGTTCCGAAGAGGATTTCAGTGCACCGCTTTCAAACCGTTTGTGTGTGACCTACCAGTACCAAACAAATATGCAAAACTAAAGCACCTGGTCAGCGCCAAAAGCAATACAACACAGAACATACTCACCTCAATGGGATAATTTCACATAAGTACAGATATGCCGTAATAGAGAATGTCAGATTTACTATCGTTTCTGTCCAGATCATATAAAGATAGATGTTCGCAAGACTTCGTGTCCGTCTCCATATGCTCTGAGTCTGATTGACCACCTTGGTCAAAGTAGGTATAAACAGTCCAATAAAGAGACCGAAGAAGATAGAAGAAAGTTCCATATTTGAGGGGAGACACTAAAGATGAATTGGAAGAAAGAATATGAATCTAGATAAATAACCTATACCAGCAAGATATGGTTGATATAAATATTTCAAGAATCAATAAAAGAAGGGTTGCTGTCTCGGCAGCTTCCATTAGACAATGAAACAACTTCATATGGGTAGTAAACCATAGGACCTTGTCTCTCAATGCCATAGTATCCAGAGGCGCTTTTCTTAACTGCATCTAGAGATGTTCCACTGGTTAGACTTTGGGGAAACCTTGCGGTTCGATGCGTCTGGGGGTGAGTCGGGATGCGAGACAATAAAATTTTGATATGCGGGGGGCCGTGCATTTCTGACTCGAAGAGAATTTGATATTTTCGGCGGGCACCACACTTGCAGACCAATTGCGAAAAAGGCAAGTTCTGTCTAATTAGTAGAGAAAATTTGCCCACGATCGGCGCGGAAATAATCTTCCAGAAAACCGTGATGACACTTAGCGATTTTCTGTTGACTTACCGTGTTGGCGTAGTATAGTGCTTGGGGCTGGGACAGGGTCAGAGCTGACCACGGCCCAGGGATTAACGGCCTAGAGACCACTACGGCCTGAGATCACCACGGCCTCGGGATCATCACGGCCAGGGAATTGGAAACTGCTTAAACTCACCGCAGCCGTCAATAGCACCTCTCTATACGAAGTATCGAATGCTGAACTAATTCACCGGATTTGGACGTCTTGTTCCAAAAAGACAGACCTTCAGAACGGGCTTCTGTCTCAATCCGCAGCACCGCAGCAATCTCATAAGTACTGTTCTATAGTCATGCCTAGGAGCGGGCGTTTCAGCCTCCAAGCCATTCGTAGGAAATAATATGCTTGAAAATACAAGCTTGTAAGCGGTGAGGCCATTAACTTATGTAATTCTATAGGTCAACCCCTTTCAATTGGCGTTTTACATGCTTTCCTATCGATCCTCTGAGACAGGGAAGTATCAGGGTTGACGTCCCGCAAGCCAACACGGCTTGGTTGACTATTACAACGCTAACAACGCTATAACTTGATCGGCAAGCCACCATCTCTCTAACCAATCTCTGGGAAAGTTCAGGTTTCCTAGCGCGGATTACTGCGAGGCCTCGAAATCTGTACCATGCAGAAACCAAACAGATTGCATCCACGGGTCGAGGAGTGCTTTTACCCATGTTCGACCTGATCGAGTTGAGTAAAGTTCATATGAGTAGCGAGTCGAGTTAAGACCCTGATCGACACTTGACTCGATACTCGGTCGAGTAGCCCCACGTGACCGGGCTAATGTTAGCTGCTTTAGGCGGGCGGTGGAGCCCAAATCAAGCAGAATTTGGTTGCTCACTCCAGGTCTTAACCGTTGCGCGGCTAATTAGAGACCTCGCCATACTTCTGCCATGACATGGAGGTGTTGTATGCCTCATCATATGTACCTTCTCGACCAATCTAGTCATAATTTTCATGAAGGTTGGCAACTTTTGATGGATTACTTAATCGCCGTGCATAGGCGAACGTAACACAGATTGTTGGAGATATGCATATAATTCTGGAATGTCATAACAGAGCTCTAGCTTGGATGTGAAATAAGGGTCAGTTGAGAAATTTTTTTCCCCAGCTGGCGTCATGAGTTTACTTGCTGAGGCTCTTCTCAACCGAAATGACAGCTGGGGCTTTGCCGTCTTGGGAGGTGTGGTGATACTAGTACTGCTCGCTGCGGGTTTGTACTCGCTAGGTTCGAAGTCGAAGTATCCACTCCCACCAGGTCCTAAAGGGTCTCCCATCATTGGCAATCTTCGACAGGTGCCGGCGGAGAGATCAGATGTGCAGTTCGCAAAATGGGCGAAAGAATACCGTGAGTTTGTCTGAGATTTGGCTTTTGTAAAGACGCTCGTTATTTCTGACGCAGATATAGACTCTGACATCATCTGCATTAATCTCCTTGGACAACCTGTCATTGTCCTGAACAGTGTGAAATCGGCTGTTGATCTCCTCGATAAAAAAGGGGCAACTTACAGTGATAGACCGCCTTTTGTCCTACTGGAAGCGTATTGCAATACCTACCCCTCTTTAAAAAATGGTTGCTTATTATTATCTCTAGTCTCGGATTCAAAAACAATCTAGCCCTCACACGTGACGGTGTTCAATTTCGCAAGCTCAGGAAAGCGTACGGTAACTTCCTCTCCGCACGTAGCAGTTTGGCGTACCGAGACACCCAGCTGAAGCATGCTCGCGAGATGGCGGACGAAATTGAGAAATGCCCAGAGAAGTGGCATAGTTACCTCTCACTGTACGATTTCCAAGAGTAAGATTCCGTGGCAAGAGCGACTGATCACTTTACTAGATTCGCGACTAGAGTTATCTTCAGTATGGCTTTTGCCATTGACGTTGCAGACGAGGATGATTCTTATTTCAAGCTAGCGGAAAAGATGGGGTGGATTATCAGCAACATGGGTAATAATGGCATCACTATTCTCGATATTGCGCCCTGGGGTTAGTACAGTCTTTTTGTGGCTTCGGTGAGAAGTACAGACTAATGAGGCCGGTTACTGTAGTTGAGCATGTCCCACGCTGGATTGGAAAATTTATCCCTTCCGTTAAGTACGTCCACAGTTACGCCCCTACCATTGAAGAATTTCACCAGCGTCCGTTCGACGCAGTAATGAAAAGTTTCGTGAGTTGTCCGGATGAACACTGGTTAGAGTCTATCTCATACTTTACAGAAAGCGAGAACATTAGAACCATCATTCATAGGACGCTTGATCGAGGCAAGAGAAACGCAAGAGGCAGACGAGGAGGAAGCCATCAAGAGCTTCACAGATGGCGAACTCAGGGGCACCGGAGGATCGCTGTATTCAGCGGGACAGGACACAACATACTCGACTGAGACGATATTTGTTATGGCTATGGTGTTGACCCCCAAGGTGCAGGCCCGGGCGCAGGAAGAGATCGATGCTGTAACTGGAGGAACACGACTGCCTACTTTTGACGACTGGAAAACATTACCAATCGTGGAGAGGATAGTCTACGAGACTTTGAGGTTAGTAAGAATAGCAATAATCTCATGGAAACGAGCTGACAGCTTAATAGATTCCACCCCGCTGTTCCAAACGGTTAGCCTTCTATCCCATATATATCTTAGAATTACTTACCAAACTGATCGCTCAGGCGTTCCTCACAGAACTTTGAAAGAAGATGTTTATTGTGATATGTACATTCCAAAGGGTAGGTTACATCTGGCGAGTTGGCAGGCCATGGTGAACGAATGAGTTAACTACCTTCTAGGGTATATAATTAACAAATGAACGGGAATTTCCTACTTACCATTTATAGTTCGGTGGTGATAGCCAATGCTTGGGCAATGCTCCACGATCCAGATGTTTACAAAGATCCTTTCAAATTCAACCCAGACCGGTTTCTACCCGTTTCAGAAGGCGGTGATGGCGAGCCAGTACCCATAGCACAATTTGGGTTCGGTCGGAGGTAAGAAGTCCTCTAGTGTGGTTAGTAAGAAATTATTAACAAGTGGAAAGAGTCTGTCCGGGACAATATCTCGGATTCGCCAGTGTCTGGATAGTTGTTGCAACAATACTTGCAAAGTTTAATATCTCCCCAGTGAAGGATAAGGACGGAAAAGATATCATGCCTAAATTGGAATTCTCGACTGGCATCACTAGGTATGATCTGAAGCTCTTTCGGGGTTATCACTATGTTATTGTAGCCACATGGCAACTAACAGCAATGGGAAATGTTAACAAATGTGGTTTATTCTAGTCATCCAGCACCCTTCTCTTGCATCTTCACACCAAGGAACGGCTTGTAAGGGGTAGAGTACCCATATAAGGTAGGAAAATACAAAGTGAAATTTTTAGGGGGATCATTACACCATCGCAAATCAAAGTATCAGTAGTGTTGCTCTCGTTTGACAGTGTTGGCGTGGCAGGAGCGATTTAGCGAGGGTATATCTATGGAGCGCTCAATTCGATTTTTATTTTATTGGTTTGGCAAATTAATTACGTAAATCAAGCTTAAGTCAAGTATAATCAAATAAATACCTATTTAGCAAATATTTTTAATGTTTAATTTTAATACATTTAGTAAATTAGACTATAAAAATCAAACTTACTAAATTAAACTTAATATAATTTCTTAAACAATACTGTGACGATTCTGGTAGAACTACAAATCCGTCACGAGACTTACGGCCCGTCAGAATGGTTTACGGATAGTCAGGTGACCTGTAAGGGGATATATATACGTCCGTTACCCTTTACCCTCTTGTTTCTTTAGTTTTAGATTCTCAAATATACCCGATTTCAGTTCCTGGGCTGTAGCCCAGCTGGTCCCGTCACAAATACAATCACTGCTTCTCTGATCTTATTATTGCAATAAAGATATACATTAATTAAAGTATTTTTATTTTATTTTAAATAATCCTAATATCATTAAATTTATAAATCTAACAAAAAATCAATATTCTATAAATTTCAAATAGGCTCAGAATTTTAAAATAAGAAACTGTTATAAAACTATTACTAAAATAAAATATTTTTCGGTATTGATATTGTGTCTCAGAAGACTCTGGCAAAGAGATTGGCTTATACTCTTTTGTGCTTTATGTGGCCGATTTCGCAAAACGATTCAAATGCAGAATATGCTATTACTCTTATTAGCCCACCTCACTTTCAGCTTTCCTCGCTTTCAGCTTTCCTCGCTTTCAGCTTTCCTCGCTTTCAGCTTTCCTCGCTTTCAGCTTTCCTCGCTTTCAGCCAGCCTTACTTTCAGCCGGCCCCACCTTCATCCTAGGCAATAAATTCGTAGTTATGAATAGACTCTAGTGGACCTAAAAAGGGATTAATGCCCCCTTATTTTTGCCATCCGGTCGCTCCCAAGTATCTTCGCCAACGTCGTCTCAACAACCGAGTCATTGTTAGAACACTAGTTCATCTCCAGCTCCCACGCAAAATAGCCAACATGTCGAGGGATCATGATTTCACCGGACTCGAGGATCTCTCGTCCATGAAAACCTGCGATGTCTGTTCAAAGCTGAATCTAGATGTTCTCTCGGCAGAAGGCCCTTCCGGCAAGGGGTTTCTACACCACCCTTCCTTCGAACTCCTGAATTCGTCAGCGGCGGCAGGTTGTGAAATGTGCTCGATGTTCTTAGGTGGCGTGAAGACCGCAGACGAGGACCGCGCCTATCGCCGCCACGACGAAGAGTTGTTACCATGGTCGGCAGACCCGACGCTACTATCTGAAGTTCCGTGTCTAATCACGCCAAAATGGAAACTTGGAAAAATCCGAGAGATCAAATATAGTATCCCGGACGGGTTCCAAAAGGGCTCGGTGAAAAACTGGAATGGCCAATTCATCTCCGCTCACTTCCTTCTTAGAAACTACCCAGGTAAGCCTTAATTATACGCAGATGAACATGTATGATCCTGTTGCCACGCATGTGAGGCTAGAAAATAAAGCGACTTGGCTGACAAGGGTAGGGACTGCTGACGAAAAGATCCTCCAAACAGAGGTAACGCCGAAACCAGACTGGCGTGTTGCCCGCCAGTGGATTGAAGAGTGTATTGAAAGGCATCCCACTTGCTCAGGACAGAGCGACAATGGAAAATCCGCTAGTTCGGTGGGATCTCCTCAGCTACCGACACGGCTTCTCGACGTTGGGAATAGTGGTGACGACGAGATCTGTTTGGTTGAAACAAATGATACGAATAGGATTTCTGAGTATACAACTCTGAGCCACTGTTGGGGTGGGAAAAAGTTTTCAACAACCACTTCATCGAATTACGACCAAAATCTCAAGTCAATACCGCTTTCATCCATGCCGAGAACTTTTCAGGACGCAGTCATCACCACTCGCGAGCTCGGGTTCAGATACTTATGGATCGACTCGCTTTGTATTATCCAGGGTTCGAAGGAGGACTGGGAGCTCGAATGTTGCAAAATGGCAGATATCTTTCGGGGCTCTCGCGTTACTCTGTGCGGTCCGAAAGCCTCAAATGTCTCTGTAGGATTCCTCCATCCTAGACAGTCTTCCGTTCAGCATATTTGGGAGTACGCCAACGCCGAAAAGGCGGAGCTAAAGAGAGCCACCTTTCGCCTGACCCTAGATCCAGCGGATGATGAGAGATTCCGCCCCTGCGGACCATGGCTATGTGCGCCAGAATCTCAATCGCGCTTGGAATCCCGTGGCTGGATACTTCAGGAATATCTTCTGTCTCCCCGAGTGATATTCTTTGGGGAATTTAGGATGTATTGGGAATGTCATGTCTGTGTTCAATTTGAGGACGTTCCTGGACAACAAGTAAGTCTTGAGAAAGGATTGCACTGCAAAGTTTCTAAGAGAGATTTCAATCTGTCGGACGCTGCGACCGAAGTCGACTGGAGTAATATATGGTACTCTGTTGTGAGAGACTACACCAAACGCAAGCTGACAGCGGAGGGCGACAAGCTACCGGCCATTTCAGGTATTGCAAGATGGGCTGTTGGAGACAGCAACGAACGCTATCTTGCTGGATTGCTGAGGCATGCCGTTCAAGAGGGATTAGCATGGTATATTCCTGCGGACAAACAGACTAAGCAGATCTCGCCTATAAGAACTTATCGTGCTCCTTCTTGGAGCTGGGCGTCGACCGACTTTCCACTCAACTTTGTGAGCCTCGAGCGAAGGAGCAATGCTGCCTCGTTGTCAGCGGAATATAGGCTCGACATTCTCGATTCTTACATCAAGCGACTTGGATTGGCTCCACTCGGCGAAGTAATCTCCGGAGCTTCGATAACAATCAAGGGAAGGTCTAAACCGGCGGTCGTCGTCCGGCTTGCTGGCTCTTACCAGTATGGCCACCACCTGGAAGACGGTGAGTACGGCGAATATGGAGACTGGGGTCCCAACCACTATGAGTACAGAGATTCCGACGAATATGGGGACAGTGATTCCGACGAAGATAGAGCTGTTGATCCCGATGAAGAAAACTGGCTTGGCATCAGAGATCCAGTCTCAGACAAAATCATCGGGTCCTTTTTCCCAGATGATCCTGTGCTGTGGAAGTCACTGCCAAGGCAAGAGGGCGGAGAATTGCAAGAGTGGACTTCTCAACAAGAAATCACATGTTTGTGCATCGACTACTTTAAAGTCATCGGCACTTGGGCTGCCATAGTTCTAGAGCCAGTAGAGGCGAAGCAAAATCTGCCTGATGCGCAAGGCACAGATAGTAGTGATAGTGCCGGTCAGAAGTATCGCCGGATTGGGCTCGTAGTAGGGTGGAATAGTTCCATTTCTGTTTACCATGGGCACAAGATGGATCGGGAACTCCTACGCCACTGGTTCAGGGATTGTACACCCCAAGTGATGGATTTGGTTTGAGGCATTAAATTCTTAGGCTAACCCTCTCTCATCAATGATAAATTACAGTGGCCTTTACTCTCTGCCTCTCTGTTGATGTTATCACATAAACACAAGGCGCCATAGAAGACCAAATGACTTCCTAGCATCTCCAAAGAAATAAGATGTTCACGCCGCCGAAAGGCTAGTACGAAATAGTAGATGGCGTGCAGTGCTGTAGCCTTGTGTACTTATATTCACACTTTTCTGGTCCTCGATTCTTCCTAAGTTCTGACTTCAGTATACATGACTTGCATATGGCAAAAATCGCTTGTTCTTTCACTCATGTATGTCTTATGTGGTCTGGGCTTGGTCCCCCAGACTGGAGAGGAGACACAAAGCTTGAACCTGGGAGCTGAAATCTGTGAAGCAGGGCGGTGCAACTACGATTGGTGGAGGATGATGCGATCGACGTTAGTTTACTGGATAGAGATACGAGCAGGTCATCAACCCTGGTCAAAACCAATTTTTGATTATTGAAAAGCATGCCGAGTAGAATATTAGACAACTGAACCGGCTCAGGTTAACCCTTTATATATGGTCAGTCTCTAAAAAAGGATGTGGCCAGTCTCAAGGTCGGACAAAAGAGCATCTGAACTGATTACATACAAAAAAGCTAATTGCACCTATTCTGTAGACTTGTTGTTTTATCTATGACGCTGTGACACACATTATATCTAGCTTTCTCTTTCCTTATAATATTTATAATTGCATTTTTATTGATCATATTCTTGATTTTTAACTAAATAATTTTTGGTTCTTGAAACAAATAATTCTAAAGGTTGGGTCTTATTAATGTGCTTACTCATAGCTTTAGAACTGTCCAACTTTTTGGCAGAGCATAACTCGACTCTACCAAAAATATCCCTGTATACACACTAAACATAATATAGATACAAAGATTAGAAATCTAAAGATTAATTACAAAAGCTTGAATGAAATATTTAGAGGCTTTAATAGTGACGATCTTAGAGTTGTCCCTGATAATAAGGACTTTAGAGGTCTGGTACTGGTTTTGTGGGAGGGGTTAGTTTTCAATCAACATGCGATATTCCAGCCAAGGAGATGATTCTTTTAATAAGGTCGAATTTGCTGTTTGCAGCTTTGTATTTCTGCAGGCTCTTTTTGTATGTGGCCATTTCATTGTTGTAGCAATTGCCATTCTTCATGAATTTATTGGCATGGATATTGACTGTCCTAGTATCGTTATCAATCTCCATTCCATTTTACAAACGGAGACAAATTAGACAATTATCAAGACAATTATGAACATTGTATTTACGAAACTCCACCAGTCGTTCGAAAACACCGTTAAAGCCATCAACACCCTGTTATGCGGTAGGCTAAGTAGAAATAAGCCAACTAAGAAGCCGGGCCATCTCCTGGTGTAGTCAGTTTGCTTCCACATCACTATACTGCAATCCTAATAAATCTCTTATGCTCTAAGCCATTATGAAAACCAGGGCATCGATCTCGTAGTAAATTTGTTCGCTCTAGGCTAAGAGGGCTTCATACCATGGATGTATTGTCGCTTTCGGGGGTGCAGGTTCGGGTTTATATGTACGCTGCGTCGTCTATTCGGACAAAAAGGACCCACAAGATAAAAGCATAAAATACGGGAGCTTTAAGATAGCGATTTGGAATATTGTATTTTCAAAAGTAGCAGCCCAAAAAAAAAAACATACAATCTAGAGTTTGAAAGGCTGAGAAAATATGAGAGGTTTTTCCCCCTGCATTTCTACACGAATCATTTTTTAAGCCTCTATTATCCGCGATTGGTAGACGCTGAGGCAATTTTAAACGATATCGCTTCTTTTTACTTCTTTTGAGTTGTGGAGGTAATATTCGAACATGGTGACTCAAAGTGGAAGGTGGAGAAGGGACACCGAGCAGCTTTCAGCTCCAGTCTGGCAAGCCATTAATCAACATCAACCCCCTCTACGGACCATTATCTCGAAGTGGGGAGGATATATGGTACTGTAATCGAACGTGGCCAGTTAAACATAACCACGAAGATAGATGTGATGCGATACGATGCACGAAGGACGGCAAATACTATTATCCCCCACCCCCAATTCAATTCTGTCTTTAGTTATTTTGTCACTGATATGTAGAAGGTCTTACTTAACTCATAAACTGAGACAAGATACGGCGGAAGAGGGCTGGAAGAGCAAAAGGAGGCGCCGAGCTCGGGCTGAAGCAGTGAATACGCTGCATATCCCCTCACCCTACCGCAATGATTGCATCCGTTCTAATCGGCAGCCTCGGGGTGCGGCCCCTCACCCTACACTCTTGAGCCTCACGTCGCCTTTGCGAGTTGAATGTATATAAGAGGGGGTGCAGGTATAAGCTCATGAAGCCTCAAGCTCTATTGATCATCGTGACCCCTATATCCTTATATTTATCCCATTCTCATCCTCATCCTCACATATATTCTCGTCCCTACTGTCAAGTCAACATGGGCAAGCTGTGCCAATACTGTGAAAATATCTTCCAAAGCCAACCTCTCCCTCTCCCTCTCTCGAATCACCAGAAACCCTACAAAATTGGCACCTTCAAGTGGATCCGGGAAAACACGCAAGACTGCCCTTTCTGCAGTCTCGTTAGCCAAGCAACGACGCTTGGCTATGGGTCAGACGACTACGGGCCAGCCATCGATAACAAGGCGTTCTGGGTAACGCGTACGCCGCACGGGTTTATGCCCGGCAAAAGTGATCAGAACCCTATCCGCGATTTCACCACGACCATCGTGCCGCTCATGAGCCCGCTGCAGCCGCTGCAGTCCGGCGCGGACCCCACGGGTTATGGGAAGCCATACGGGCATCGCGGGCACGGGAAGACGATGAAGAACTGGTTCAAGAAGTGCTGCCAGCATGACTCCGATTCCCACGCCCACTGCGTGCCGGACAACGTGTGGAGCAAGGGCGCCTCGGGCAACCTCCCGTCGGGAAACCTCCCCGGCGGGCTCCAGGTGCTCCGGCTCCTTGATATTACCGACAATAATAAGCTTTGCCTCGTGAAGCTGCACCCCGACGACGACGGCGTCGATTCGATCCGCTATGCCGTGCTCAGCTACCGCATCGGCGGTGTAGATCTGCCCAAGTACGACCGGCACGACATGCACGACAACCAAGTCGAGGGCAGCATCGACCTGTCCGATCTGCCGCACGTCTACCGCGATGCCATCTGGCTGACCCGTCGCGTAGGCCTGAACTTTTTGTGGATTGATTCCCTCTGTTTGATGGACTCTACGAAGGGGGGAGACGTCGAGACGCGGGATAAACAGCACGGCATGGACAACATGGACCGCATCTATGGAGGCGCCGCGCTCACCATTGTGGCGGCCGATGACCACAATGCCCATGGCCACCTCCGCGCCATAGACAATCACCCTGTCGGCCGTGCGCCCCAGCCGAAGGAGACCATCTATGGCCAGGACTGGACCGTCTCCAAGAGTCTCTACGACCGCCTGCACAACTCACCTTACGTGACGCGTGGCTGGACATACCAAGAGCTCATCCTCTCGCACCGCTGTCTGATCTTCGTCAACGGCCTCTCCTATTTCCGCTGCCGCGAGCGCCTGTACGCTGAGGACAACTTCTTCTTCGATCAGAATGACAAGGCACCGTCCGTGGCCATCATGCCCGCTGTCTACCAGACGGAATTCCTGCCGCGCCACCCTAAAGATCCCTGGGAGTGCTACAGCCGCCACCTACAGGGCTACCTGATACGCGAGATCTCGGACACGGAGAACAACGTCAACGCCTTCCAGGGCATTCTAAACCGCATCAACCGGTCGCTGAATACGCACGCCAGCATCACGGGGCTACCCGAGGGAATGTTGGACATGGCGCTCATCTGGTACCATAACCCGAACTTCAATTGGGCTATGGGTATGACTCCGGAGCGCCTGCCCCGCTTCCCCAGCTGGACGTGGGCGGCGTGGAAAGGGCCAACGTGGAAGGGGAAGCCCGGGAAAGGGCCGGCGTGGAGCGGCTTGGTCACGATCCCGTGGATCCCGGATGGGGCCGAGCAGGATCGGATAGATTGGGTGCAGAACCACGCCGGGCGCATCGAGTACTGGTACCAAGGCCTGGACGGCTCGTTTCGCCGGGCCAAGACGAACGGCCCGCACAGCGCCCCCCCGCCCTTCCCCGCCGGCGTTCCTCCTGGGCTCCACTGTGACTTCCTCGTGATAAAGACGCACATCAGCCAGGATTTTTGCCTCACGGATCCACAGGGCGGGACCCGCGGGAGCTGCGAACTGCGAACCCAGCAGAATGTGCTTCTCGGCATTGTCTATGCCGACGATGCCATGCTTCAGCAGGGCCCCAAACCCGCGGTGTTAGCCAAGCTCTGTACAGCACCTAATGGCGACGACTCATTCGATTATTCATACCCAGATGGCGTGGAGGGCAACATGCCGAACCCGCCCATTTCCGCCCGGGACACAAGCATATGCTGGGTACTGCTCCTGGTATGGGATACGTTTTCTTTTGAGAGGCGTGGCTTGGGATTTATTCATACGAATAAACTGGGCTGGATTAATTGGAGCCAAGAACGGCAGTATATCACATTACGTTGATGTACGGATTTGCTTACTAGGGTAAGTGAGGTCTTTCTGAACGAAAGAAATCTTTTGGTTTTATCTTTTCTTATAACTATAAAGATATTATACTCAATTACACATGGAATTTCCAAAATATATAATTACCTAAATTTTGATTAATTAATCAACAAGAAATCGCATGGACCGCGCTCTTAGTGCCACTTTCCGCAGTAGCGCCTCTTGATCCAATGCATCCATATCTGTAGGGCTTACAACATACTAGTAACGTCGTAAACATTACCGAATAAAGTCTCAATTCGCGAACTTCTTCCTCAGCTATATCCTCATCACAAACGCGAGGATCTGCCACGTTACAGATCCTACTGGTGCCGTTGGATGACATCCGATCGCTTATAGTTGTATTTGGTTCCAGGAGTAAGAGGGCGGGGAAGGGGAATAGTAGCCTTGCAAATTTATGCTGGAATCCCTTCACTGTTTGGGTGCTTCTTAAGAGATAGCCATTGGGAACGGGGTTTCTATTGAAGATCTGCGCGAGGGTGCAAATCTTTAGAGTTCACTGGTCAACCGATAATCGTCCACAATCGATAATCCTAAATTTTTAGTGGTCACTGCCCTATAACTCCC
>Ga0182030_10014283_pt1 | contig 15695 bp, 13 predicted proteins | sample 812S3MmetaG_FD_121299 | JGI IMG/M metagenome (GOLD analysis project Ga0182030, IMG submission 121299) | Permafrost microbial communities from Stordalen Mire, Sweden - 812S3M metaG (Illumina Assembly) | ecosystem: Environmental > Terrestrial > Soil > Wetlands > Permafrost | place: Sweden...
GCAGCCATTCCGAAGATGCCGGTGAGGGCGAGCATGGCGCCGAGGATGCCAAGGACGCCCAGCGAGAGCGTAGCCATGTGCGCAGGAAACAGGGCGCCGTTCATCTCCTCGTTCCAGGACTGGATGAAGACGGGGAGCCCAGGATCCAGCCCGCGAATTGCGTCGCGGATGGCTTCTGCAAGTGATTGCGGATCGCGGTTCGACCGCACGATGAGCCATGGGGCGCTATCGGGCAATTGCAGTATGGGCAGGAACATGGCCGGCTGCGGAGTTTCCGCGAGGTTCGCAGTGTACTTGCCGTCTTCGGCGACGCCGACAACCTGAACGAGCGTGCCATCCTCCAGCTTGAAGTGACCGCCAATCGCTGCCGGCACAGAGCCGAAGAGCCTGATTGCGAATTCTCGATTGATCACGACGACGCGGGGCGAGCCCTTATCGTCCTGCGGGGAGATGCTTCTGCCTGCGAGGAGCATTGTGCCCGCTGCGCGAAAGTATTCGGGCGAGACACTGTAGCGTATGGAATTGGCGAATGCGTTTGCCGGGCGCAGATCGGTTGTTTGTTCTTTGAAGACAGGCGCAATCGTCCAACCCATGTGCAGCGGGGGCTCGTCGATCAGTCCCACCACGGAAACGCCGGGAATCGCGCGAACGGCGTCGACGAGACGTTTCTCCATGGCGGGCGCGCGGTCAGGACCGTAGCCGGCCATCCCCAGGTCGGTATTGAGGAGCAGGGCGCGCTGGGGGTCAAAACCGAATTTGCTGTTGATGGAGCGAGCCAGCCCGCGCACGGCGACCATGGATGACGTAACCAGCACGGCGCAAATGGCAATCTGCACCAACAGCAGGATGTCGCGGACGGCGATGCCGCGGTAAGTCCTGGCAGTGGACCCGGCCTTCACCACCTCGTAGGCGTTCGTCCGGAAGACCTGGCGGATCGGTACGATGCCGAAGAGGAGGCCGCTCAGGAGCGCGAGAAGCAGAGCGACGAAATAGACCTTTGTGTCGGGAGTGACAGGGATATTAATGGGGAACTGCGGAAACGGCTGCCACCCGCTGAACTGTTTCAGCGCTACGATGCTGCCCCAAAGTCCGATGGCGCCGCCGGCGAGTGAGATCAATAAGGCCTCAGTGAGCAGTTGACGCAGAATGCGGATGCGGCTGGAGCCGAGGGCCACGCGCAGTGCGACCTCCCGGCCGCGGTCCGCCGCTCGCGCCGCAAACAGGCTGCCGAGGTTGGCGCAGGCGGCTAGCAGAATCAGGCCCGCGAGCAGAAACAAACCAATGAGAAATGCGCGCATCGCGGGGGCAAAAAAATCGCCGTGCAAACCGGGGCGAACGAGGGAAAAGCTGCTCTGGTCATCGTCTTTGGGATAGGCCTTCTGCAGGTACGAGCCGATGGAGGACAGATCGGCGCTGGCTTGCGTGGGAGTCACGCCAGGCTTCACGTGGCCGAGAACCTCAAAGACGCTGCGCTTTCCGCGATCGTTGAGGAAGCTTTCCTCGTCGATCTGCTCCTGGTTCACCATCGGCACGAAAAACTCGGGCGAAAAGAAGAGGAGCGTTCCGTGAAACTCGGGAGGCGTAACACCGACGATGGTGAAGGGATGCTTGTTGAGCCGTACCTGCCGGCCCACGACGCCTGGATCTCCCTGGAAATGGGTCTTCCAGTAGCTGTACATCAACACGATGTACGGCGCGCTGTTAGGGCCCCGTTCATCGGAATTCTGCAACAAGCGTCCGAGATGGGGATGAATACCCAGCACATCGAAGTAGTTGCCGCTGATTTCATACCCCCAGACCATGGTTGGGTCCTTCCCCATGTCCACGCCGGCCTGCGTAATGTTGTAGGCGGCCAGGCCATCGAAGCTGCGATTGCGATCTCGCAGGTCAAGATAGTCGGGATAGGACTGCACAATGTATGTGTCAGTGCCGCGCTGCAGCGCGTAGAGACTCTCGCCGCGGGGCACATTCACCGGGCGGAGGAAGAGCGCGTTCAGCAGCGAAAATACAATGGCATTGGCGCCGATGGCCAGAGCGAGCGTGAGGACGGCGGCAACGGTGAATGCGCGCGATTTGCGCAATAGGCGGAGGCCGACGCGGAGGTCCTGAAGACTCGTGGCGAGGAAGTCTCCGCCGAGCGTCGCGTGGATCATTTCTCCCGTGCGCCGAACTCGACCCGGGCGCGCCGTTCGGCCTCGGCGCGGGGAAGGCCGGAGCGTTGCAGATCATCGGCGCGATGGGCGATGTGCGAGCGGAGTTCGTCTTCTATTTCGGCGTTAATCGGGCCGCGGCTGAACGGAGCGGCGATGCGAGAGCGAAGGGAATCGAGGAATCTCATGCTTCCTCCGGTTGCTGCGAAAGTGCGGCGGCGATGGCGCCCGCAAGCCGATTCCAGCTTGCAGTCTCTTCCTGCAGGCGTTTGCGGCCGGCAACGGTGAGCTCGTAGAACTTGGCGCGGCGATTGTTCTCTGAAGTTCCCCAGGTGGATTTCAACAGTCGCTGGCGAACCAGGCGAAAGAGCCCGGGATAGAGCGCACCCTGCTCGATCAACAGGGCATTGCCGGAGATCTGGCCGATGCGCAGCAGGATGCCGTAGCCGTGCAGGGGCCCGAGAGACACAGCGCGAAGGATAAGGAGATCGAGAGTGCCGGGAAGGAGCTGAGCCTGGTCGGTCATCGTTCCCCCTAAGATGCTTAGGAGACTAAATCCACTCTCCTAAGCTGTCAAGGGGAAAATCGTGCGGATCCTAGATGGCATGTCGCTAGGCGGCCATGGCCTGCGCCAGGCGGCGCACGGTCAGCACGGTGATGTCGTCTTCCTGGCCGAACGCCTTGGCGGCGTCGGCAATGTAGAAGGCGGACTGATTGCTCAGGTTGTGCACGCGATCGAAGCCGAACAACTCGCCCGATGCATGGCGCGCTTCCACCACGCCGTCGGACATGAGCAGAATGCGGTCGCCGGGGTGCAGGTAGAGCCGGATCTCGTCGTAGCTCACCTCGGGCAGAACGCCCAGCGGCAGGCCGCCGGGAATCGCGACTTCCTGGCTGTTGAGATAAGGCGGCAGATGGCCTGCGTTGGCCATCACCAGCTCGCCATTGGCACTGAACCACGCCACCTGGCAGGTGGTAAAGCTCTCGCTGCCGGTGAGCACGCGGTTGAGCGATTCGAGAATCTTCGCCGGACTGCGCTCCGTGGTGCAGCGCACCGCGCCCATCAGCATGGAGACATTCATGGCCGCCTTGAGCCCCTTGCCAGCCACGTCGCCGATAATCACCAGCAGCCCGCCGTCCTCGGTTGGCTGCACATGGAAGAAGTCGCCGCCCACCTCGTTGGCCGGGTTGTAGATCGAGTTCACCTCAAAGCCCGGCGTCTCGATCTTTTCCTGCGGAATCATGAGCTCCTGCACGCTGCGCGCCGCAGCCAGCTCGCTGGAGACCCGCTCCTGGTCGCGCTGCACGCGCAGAAAGCGGATGAAGATGATGATGACGATGGCCAGGATTCCCACAAAGTCGGCGATCGAAGCAAAGTGAATGGGGACGGGCCCGGCCATCAGCGTGAGCGGGGAGTGATAGGGATGCCCGCTCCACTCGCTCAGGCCGCCAGTGACGATCGGCTCCGCAATGCCGATCATGTCCAGCACCAGCGGGATCAGCAGCAGGCCTGCCTCAAAATTGCGCCGCATGGTGGCGAAGATGAGGGTGAGAAAGATGAACGCCAGCCAGCCCAGGAACCACAACACGGCGATGGGCAGGATGATGGCCAGCAGCAGACCGATGATCCAGCTGGTGCCCACCAGCAGCAGCACCGGGGCGACACAAAGCAGCAGCGGCGCAGTGGTGCGCATCAGCGTGATGTACCAGCGCCGCCGCAGGGCAAGAAATGCGACGAGGAACTCGAAGTAGAGATAAGCGGAGATGAGCACCAGCTGGACCACAATGGCTGCGTACCAAAGGGTGTCCAGGCGGGCGGAGCCGCCGGCCAGCTCCACAAACCCGAGCGGCGCCAGGACCAGCTCGTGGAGCGCCAGCCACAGGTACTCCACGTGGCCCTTTTGCGTGAAGTAGAGCGCCAGCAGGAACAGCGCCAGAACGAGCAGCAGGATGGAATTCACCACCCGGGGCAAGCGCTCGAACAGCGCGTGCGTGCTCCATAGTTCGAGGCGATGGTCGAGATCTTCGCGGTGGCCCAGATGGAACGTACGGCCGGAGAAGAACGACGTATAGGCCGAGTAGCCGAAGGGGATATAAATGGTGCGGACGACCAGTACGAGATTGCTCTCGGACGCCGGTACGCTCAGGTTGTAGAGGCGCGAGATCTGCTGGTAGTGCTGGGGTGTGTCGCCATGCGGGCCTTCGGGCTGAATCTCCTGGCCGTTGGCAAAGACATCGACGCCGGGCCCGGTTGAGTTGAATGCCATGGACGTGCCCTGCGAGGCAGGCAACTCCACCAGCAGCGCAAGCGGCCCGTGGTCGGGCGCCAGCTTCACATGCAGCCGGAACCAAACAAAGGGGTGTTTGTGATCTCTGGACGCGCCGTGCGTGTCGGCCTGGTCAGAGGAGCCGGCCTCCGAGGGGTCCGCGGTGTGGTCCTGGTCCGGCACGTCGGCAATGGCGTCCCGCGCATCGCGGACGGCCCAGGTGGAGTCGTCGAAATCGGCATTGGCGGCGTTGGCGTTCGCGGTGATGCCTACCCGCCAGCCCTTTTCGAGCACCGTGGGCGAGCCCAGACCGGAGGCGTCCAGCGTGATTTCGGGCGTGTGCGGAGCGTTGGCCTGGGCCGGCGGCGGATGTCGGTGCGGCGCCAGCAGATCAACCAGCGGCGATGGGGAATGAGGATGGGGATGCGGATTTTGGGCGAACCCCTGCGCCATCAGGCAGATCGCCGCTACGGCCAGTTTCAGGACGTTCCCGCGCAAGAATCCTCCCCGTCTCAGTGGTTTCCACTCTAATTCAGACGGATGGAACCTCCAAGAAGATTGCGCAGCCACCTGGGGTGGGGCAGACGCGCGCTGTTCGCTCGCATGGGTTTTGCGGTTTCCCACCCTTGCGCCAGAAACAAGGCGCAAGGATGGGGCACGGCGGGGGTACGGGCGGAGGCTGCGGGGAGGAAATCGACGCCGCGGAACGCAATTCTTTTCCCTGTTGTTACCAAAGAGGAGGATACTAGCGTCTAAAGGGTGGAGCGAAGTGGCACTTTCGCCCCGGCCGCCGAGGAGGTTGGGTCATGAAGACAGCTTGGAGCGGTTTGAAAGCAGCGTCTCTGGCAGCGCTGGCACTGGCGCTCGCCACCGGACTCGGCGCGCAGGCACCCGGGTCAAACACCTCCCCATCGAGCCCGTCCCCATCGAACCCGACGACGGCCCAGCCGGCACCCGGAACCACCCCCGTCTCCGACACAACCGCGCCGGCAGCCACTCCTCAATCTCAACCGGCTCCCTCAGCCCAGCCCGCTCCGGGAACAACGCCTGTCGCCGGCGATGCGCCGCCCAGCCCAACATCGAAGACTCCAGCAGACGGCAAGGCCCCTGCCCCGGGAACCACCCCGGTGGGCGGCGATACACCCGCCACAGCCACCGACGTGAATCCGGCGAAGGTGGTCGAGGTGGGCAGCCAGAAGGTCAACGTCAAGCCCGGCTCCATTGACGACGTCAACGCCGTGGGCAACCGCGACATCGGCGCCCGCGGCCTGGGCAACTGGTACTCGGTCGATACCGAGATCAAGATGGGCAAGATGTACTCCATGGAGATCGAGAAGAGCACCAAGTTCATTACCGACCCGGTGATCGAGGAGTACGTCAACCGCATCGGCCAGAACATCGTCAAGAACTCCGACTGCAAGGTTCCGTTCACCATCAAGGTCATCGACTCGGATGAGATCAACGCCATGGCCCTGCCGGGCGGCTTCTTCTATGTCAACTCGGGTCTGATTCTGAACGCGGACGAGGAAGCGGAGCTGGCCGGCGTCATGGCCCACGAAACCGCCCACGTCTGCGCCCACCACGCGGTGCGCGAGCAGACGCGCATGAACTATGCCCAGCTCAGCACCATCCCGCTCATTTTCATCGGTGGCTGGACCGGCTACGGCATCTACGAAGCAGCCGGCCTGGCCGTGCCCATGACCTTCCTCAAGTTCTCCCGCGACTTCGAGGCGCAGGCCGACTACCTCGGCGTGCAGTACATGTACCGCGCCGGTTACGATCCCCAGGCCTTCATCGCCTTCTTTGAGAAGGTGCAGGCCCTGGAGAAGCGCAAGCCCGGCATGGTGGCCAAGGCCTTCAGCGACCACCCCCAGACGCCTGACCGCATCCTCCACTCGCAGGAGGAGATCGCCCGCATTCTCCCCGCCCGCGACGAGTACACCGTCACCACGTCGGAGTTTGACGACATCAAGGCCCGCCTGGCCCGGATCGAGAACAAGCGCCGCCTGACCGACACCAAGGACAAGAACAAGCCCTCCCTGCGCCGCGCCGGCACCGGATCGAGCGACCCCAACAGCACCGCCAGCAGCGGCGACAGCTCCGACGACGGCCCGCCCACCCTGCACCGCCGCGAAGACCAGAACTGAAGCCGGCCTAAGCCGATTTGACAATCCGCGGAGGCCATCTCGCGGGCGGCCTTTCAGCCCCTGCGAGCAACCTGCAAGTTCGCCTTTCCGATCTCTTGCACCATCCGTCCTAACAACCCAAGCCCTTGCGTGTGAATGGAAGCAAGGCCCAACCGGCAGGGTGCTGGCCCTGCCTTGCCCTCGTCCCGCTCTGATACGGATAACGGTTAAAGCCGGTTAAATGCGGAGAACTGCCGGAAAACCCTTGATTGACCGGGCGAAACCGCGTTATATACAAGACTACCGGCAGGAGTGCCGGAATCTGTGCTCAAGCGGCGCTGCCTTCAGGAGGCCTTCCATGCGAATCGCCACGGCTCGCAATAATCTGTTGGTTCCCGAAGTGCGCGAGGTGATGGACATTCGCCAGGCTTCGGATTACCTGGGCATCTCGCCAGATACGCTGTACAAGTACGCGTCAGACGGCTTTGTGCCCGCCTTCAAGCTGGGTAACCGCTGGCGCTTCAAGCGCTCCCGCCTCGATGAGTGGATGGATCGGCAGTCGGACCTGCACGCGGCCGACGCGGAGATGGACCCGCACCAAAAGAAACCCGTTCGCCCTGCGTTGTGAGAAGCAATGCTTATGAGAAGTAACGAAGGTTCAGCATCCGGCGATGAGTTCGGCCTTCGGGCCGCCAAGAGACCGTGGGCGGGCGTCAGGAAGTCCCTGGGCATGCTCGGCGGCCTGATGAGCCGCTCCCAGCCGGTATCCGGCGCCAAAGTCCAGGCCGGCCCCGGCGTCTCCGCGCATACCCTGGACCTCTTGACCAGGAAAAAGCTGTTTCAGAAGCTCGACAACCGGCTTTGCCCGGCCGACTCCTCTCATGCCCGGGCCTGGTGCCAGGGCGGCTTTGAGCTGACTGCGCGTCTGCTCGGCGAGGCCGGCGTGGAACCCGAGCAGGTTGAACCAATCCTTCTGGAATTGGCGTCAAATGGCAGCAGTTGCGACTGCGGCGTTCTGTTCAACTCCGCCAAGGAAAGCCGCCTGAAGACCGAATACTGGCTCACTCGCGCCCTGAACGGCGAGCCCTTCGATCCGCACTCCCAGCTGCATCAAAAGTGACTGCCGAATCGCGCCCCGCCGTGATATACCTGTCCGGATGGACCACTTGTTTCGCATCCGGCAACTGCGCCGCAAACTGACCCGGGCCGGCCTTCACGGCTTGCTCGTCAGCCATCTCTCCGACCTCCGCTATCTCTCCGGCTTTACCGGCTCGAGCGCCGCTCTGGCTGTCACCCGCCGCGCCGCCCGCCTGTTTACCGATGGTCGCTACACCACGCAGGCTGCCGAAGAGGTGAAGGCCGCCCAGGTGGAGATCGTCTCCGGCGGGCCAGCGATCGCAGCCCTGACCTGGCTGGCCGCCCAGCCGGGCGTGGACTCCGCCGGCTTTGACCCCGCCTGGACCACAGTGGCCGATCTTACCCGCTGGAAGGCCGCGCTGCCCAGCCGTTTGCGCCGCGCCTTTCTCGTTCCCCTGGCCGCGCCGCTGGTTGAAGCGCTGCGCCTGGTCAAGGATGCCGACGAGCTGGCCCTGATGAGCGAAGCCGCACTTGTGGGGTGCGCACTCTTTGACCACATGCTGGGCTTCATCCGGCCCGGCCTGCGCGAGATCGACGTAGCCGCGGAGCTCGAATTTGAGGCCCGGAGGCGCGGTGCGGAGGGCATGTCGTTCGAGACGATTGTGGCCTCCGGCGCGCGCTCGGCGTTGCCCCACGGCCGCGCCACCACCACACAGCTGCCGCGGAAGGGCTTTGTGACGCTCGACTTCGGTATAATCCTCGGAGGCTATTGCTCGGATATGACCCGCACTGTTTACCTGGGAAGACCCAGGACAAAGGAGCGGGCAGCATACGAGGCAGTGCTCCAGGCTCAGCAGGCAGGGGTCGAGGCAGTGCGGCCGGGCGCAAGCTGCGGAGAAGTGGATGAAGCCGCCCGCAGTGTACTGCGCAAGGCCGGTTTGGCTGAGGCATTTTCCCACTCCACCGGCCATGGGGTGGGGTTGGAGATTCACGAGTCGCCGCGTGTTGGCGCCGGACAGAAGACCAGGCTCGTGCCCGGCATGGTCATCACCATCGAGCCGGGAGTGTACCTGGCCGGTGAGTTCGGGGTTCGCATTGAGGATATGGTGGCGGTTACGGCTGCCGGCGGCCAGGTGCTGACACCGGCGCCCAAGGCACTGATCGAGCTCTAAGGGGATTGACATTCAAGGAACGATCCCGGCCAAGGCCGGCGAGAGTCAAGGAACGAATGAAACCAGAGGATATTCAAGAACTACAACAACTGATCGAATTCCTGAAGGAACACGGCGTGGCCGAGTTCGATCTGGACCGCGGCGACGTCAATATCCGGCTCAAGTTTGCCCATCCGGCCGGCGCTGCACCGGGGCTGGGCGACTTGGCGCGGCTGCTGGCTTCGGCTCCGCGGGCAGCGGCTCCCGGTGTTGCATCCGCTGCGTCCGGCACGCCCGCCGTTCCCGCCGCTGAAGCGCCCGCGCCAGTTGACCCCGACGCCGGCCTGCACATCGTCAAGTCGCCCATCGTCGGCACCTATTATGGATCGCCCTCGCCCGGCGCGGCGGCCTTTGTGTCGCCCGGCGAGCGGGTGGAAAAGGGCCAGGTCATCTGCATTGTGGAAGCCATGAAGCTGATGAACGAGATCGAATCCGACGCCACGGGCGAGATCGTCAAGTGCTTCGTCTCCAACGGCCAGCCCATCGAATTTGGACAGCCCCTGTTTTCCATCCGCGCCTAGAGCATGCGGAGTTAGCCGAAAAGCAGCAGAGCTTTAAAGGACAGGAATGTTTCGTAAGGTACTGGTTGCCAATCGCGGTGAAATCGCACTGCGCGTAATAAACGCCTGCCGTGAACTCGGCATTCGCACCGTCGCCGTCTACAGTGAGGCCGACCGCAACTCGCTCCACGTCAAGTTTGCCGACGAGGCCATCTGCATCGGGCCGCCGCGCCCGGCCGACAGCTACCTGAACGTCCCCGCGGTCATCTCCGCGGCCGAAATCGCCGACGTTGAAGCCATCCATCCCGGCTACGGCTTGCTCAGCGAGAACGCCAACTTCGCCGAAGTCTGCCGCGCCTCCAACATCAAGTTCATCGGCCCTCCGCCAGAAGTGACCCGCCTGATGGGCGAGAAGGAAAAAGCTCGCCAGGCCATGAAGCGCGCCAAGGTGCCCATCCTGCCCGGCTCCGACGGAGTGATCGAATCGGCCGAAGAAGCGCTGGAGTGGGCCAAGAAAGTCGGCTACCCAGTCATCCTCAAAGCCAAGGCCGGCGGCGGCGGACGTGGAATGCGCATTGTGCGCACGGCAGAGGAGCTGCCCAACCTGTTCCACGCCGCATCGAGCGAGGCGGCCAACGCCTTCGGCAACGGCGAGCTCTACATGGAGAAGTTCATTGAGCAGCCGCGCCACATCGAGTTCCAGATCCTGGCCGACGAGCACGGCCACGTGGCTACGCTCTTTGAGCGTGAGTGCTCCATCCAGCGGCGCCACCAAAAGCTGATTGAAGAAGCGCCCAGCCTCCAGGTCACGCCCAAGATGCGCAAGGAGATCGGCGAGACGCTCTGCCGCTGCCTCGCCGACATCGGCTACCAGAACGCCGGGACCATCGAGTTCCTCATGGACGAGGACCGGCAACTCTACTTCATCGAGATGAACACCCGCATCCAGGTCGAGCACCCGGTCACCGAAGCCATCACCGGCATCGACCTCGTCAAAGCCCAGCTGCGCATCGCATCCGGCGAGCGGCTCAGCGACATCCTCCCCGCCAAGGTGGAGATGCGCGGCCACTCCATCGAGTGCCGCATCAATGCCGAGCATCCGCAGAAGTTCACTCCCTCCGCCGGCCGCATCACCGCCTTCAACGTGCCCGGCGGCCACGGCGTCCGCGTGGACACGGCGCAGTACGCGGAGGGCGTCGTCCCGCCCTACTACGACTCGCTGATCGCCAAGCTCATTGTGCACGGCGTCGACCGCGCAGAAGCGATTGCCAAGATGGAACGAGCGCTGAGCCAGTTTGTGGTGCAGGGAATCGAGACCTCCATCCCGCTGCACCAGGAGATCTTCGCCGATGAAGGCTTCCGCGCCGGCGAGTTCGACACCAAGTTCATGGAGCGGTTTCTCGCCAAGCGAGAGAAGTAGGCGCATTCCGACCGATCTCGGCAGGCATCAAGCCGAACGGCCAAGAGGACAGCATTGATCGACGGACCCCAACTAGAGAAGCTGCGAATCGCCGTTCTGGCCGGCGAAGAGAGCGGCGTAGCCGAGGGCGATGTGATGGGCGAGGTTCGTGAGCGCATCCGCAGGCGCGCCCTGGTCATGGGGGCACCGCAGCCCTCTGCCGACAGCCCGCTACCCGAGAGCCAACTCTTCGAAGACTGCTAGATCCAGCCAGACATTTTTTCTTTCCACGACAAAAATCTTCTTCTCCTTCGCAGCCTTTCCCCTATAGTGTTGAGCAACACTCCAAGGGGGAAAAGATGGGCATGCTTCAGAGTCTTCCGCAAATCATCACCGCCATCGGCGGACTGGGCACGGCGGCCTTCGGTCTTGTCGACTCCACCAAGCCGTTCTTCGGCGGCGTCAACCGTATCGGCTTCAGCCGCATTGCCACAGCCGTTGCCAGCCTCACGCCCGGCGCGCCGGCCAACGGGCTCACTCAAGGCAAAATCCTCGATACCCTGAAGGCCAACTGGTACAACGGCACCGACCTCGGCAGCCAGAAGTCCATTGCCAAGTCGCTCATCAAGCAGGGACTCAGCACCGCCAACGCGCCTGACCTGGCCAAGGTGGCCGGCATCGACCCGGCGGTGCTGCAATCGGTGGCCGCCAAGATCACCAGCGGCACCCCGCTCGAGCAGAACGAGAGCGACGTCTACTCCCGCTTCGACTTCATCCTCACCGCGCTGCTCGACGAGGTCTACCAGCACTCTGACCAGGCCTATACCAACGGAACGCGCATCGTAGCGTCGTTCTTTGCGGTTGGTCTGGCGCTTGTCGGCGGATGGATTTTGTTCGCCAACGCCAATCTCGCCAATCCAAATGCAGTCTACTGGGGCTCCAACGACATGTGGATCGCGCTGATAGCCGGTGTGCTCGCCACTCCGCTCGCGCCCATTGCCAAGGACCTCTCCAGCGCGCTCTCGACGGCCGTCAACACACTGCAGACGATGAAGAATTAAGGAGCGCGATCATGTCTCGATTTCTCGATTGCCGCATGAATCCCGTCGGCGGAGAGCTGTCGACCGCGGTCGCCGTCACCCAGGGAACGAGCATTGCCGACTACACCGGCCTGGCGCTTGCCGACTTGCTGAACGCCATCCAGGGCCAGCATGTGCTCATTGCCACGCACGGCTTCAACGTCAACCGCGCCGACGGCATCGCCTGCCTGTCCAACTGGGAAGGCCTGCTGCAACTGCCGCCGTCGAGCGTGTTTGTGGGCCTGCTGTGGCCGGGCGACTCGGTCTGGGCACATGGGCTCGACTATCCCGACGAGCCCAAGGTCGCCGACCAGGCTGGTGCGCTGCTGGGTCCCTTCATCGACGCCGCCTTCGCCGAGGCCGGCAGCGTCTCCTTCGCCTCGCACAGTCTGGGCGCGCGCGTGGTGCTTGAGACCATCACCAACATGCAGCGCTCCGTGCGCCGCGTCATGCTCATGGCCGGCGCCGTCGACGACGACTGCCTCACCAGCGAGTACCAGACCGCCGTGGCCAACATCGAGCAGCTCTCCATCCTGTCGTCGAAAAAAGACGAGGTACTGTCGTTCTGCTTTCCTGCCGGCAACTTTTTCTCCGGCATCATTGCCGCGGGCCATCCCTGGTGGCGCGGCGCGCTCGGCCACGGCGGACCGGCCAAGCCCCTGCCGGCGAACGTGCTTGCGCCCTATGCAATCCCCGATAACTGGAACTACCAGCACAGCAACTATCTCGAGATCGACCCTCCGCCTGCGCCCGTTCTGCCCATCCCAACGAACGTTCCGCCGAACGGAGCGTCCTACCCAGCCAACCAGGCCCCCGGCTGGAGCGCAGCGTTTTCAGCCGCATTTGTGTCGACGCGGTTCCGGTAAAGCGCGAATTGAGTAGCTCGATAAGCGCATGGGCGATTTACGACTCGTTGAGAACCAAAATGCGGATGTTTGGATTTTCCGCTTTCGTTGTCGCATCTTTACTTTCTCTCTCCGCGTGCCGATTTCGGGCGAACCAGTGGCAGGAAGATGTCGTCGACGAACTCTGTAATGACGGCGTTGGGAACCGGTTTTAAGGTCATCAGAACCTCGTGCCGCAACAAATCTGCAGGCAGCGACGCAATTCGGGGCGTCAGCTTGCTTCGATCGATCTCACCACGGTCCACTCCTCGTGCAAGCACGACAGCGAGCTGGCTGTGATCGCCCTGGAGCACACTCTTCCTCAGATCGGCCATGCTGGTGTTCGTCTCCAAGAAATATTCATTCATTTGTAAAGAGAAGGAGGCCGCGAACAACGCGCGCTTTTCTGAGAATTGTTGCAGCAAAGCAATCAGATCGCCTCGCACCTTTCCTGTGTCGGGGATATTCAGAGGATGTTTATGCATGATGTGCCGTACCGCTGCGATTGCGAGATCGGCGCGATTCGGCCAGCGGCGATACAGCACGGGGCGGCTTGTGCGCGCACGCGCCGCCACAGCCTCCATTGTGAAACTCGCGTAGCCGCCGTCGAGCAACTCGCTCCACGCCGCATCCAGCACTGCATCTTCAAGCGCCTTGCCGCGCCGCCGTCCGACTGTATGATCCTTCATCTCGCTTCACCATTAGATACGTAATTGTACCCTATTGACATCGGCCAGGGGATCTGTTTAGATACAGTCATGTACCTAACCTGCGATCGAAGTCTGGATTGTGGGGTCGAGGTGTATCCGTACAGGAGAAGAAACCAATGCAACAGATTCAATCTGACGACCTCAAGGGCGTCTCAGAAACACTGCTCATCCCGCTGCATTACTACGTCGAGGAAAGCAAGAGCGCGTCCAGCACCTTCAAGGATGAGATTGCCGAGAGATTCCACGATGCCATCGCTTACGACTGGGCCAAGTTCGACGCTGACTCATCGCAGAACTGGGAGACGGCATTGGCAACAGCCGCCATGAACAAAAGAAGAACCATCTTCGACGAACAGGTAAGGAACTTTCTTAAAGACGCGCCGGACGGACTGGTGGTGAACCTGGGCGCCGGACTCAATACGCGCTTCCATCGCCTTGATAACGGCCGGGTCGAATGGATCGAGCTTGACCTTCCCGGCGTGATTGCTTTTCGGGAGAAGCTCCACGAGCCGGAAAGCAAGCGGCACCGGATGATCGCAGCGTCCGTTCTTGATGACGACTGGGTTGCGGAGATCAAACGGTACGCGAGAAGCCGAGTCCTGTTTGTCGCGGAAGGACTATTCCCGTACTTTACGGAGGAAGAGCACAGAAAGATATTCACCTGCCTCGCCGAGAATTTCCCCGGACAGGAGATGCTCTTTCACACGATAGCTCCGTCACTCACTCCGGAACTCGCCCAACACTCGCTTGTATCCAAGCTGAGCATGAAGGCAGAGATGCAATGGGGATTGGACGACAGCAGGCAAGTATCGGCTCTCAATCCGAAGGTGGAATTTGTGGACGAGTTTCCGCTGCTGGAGGGATGCTATGACCAGTTACCCGAACCGATCCGGCAGAAATTGTCTCCTGCCATGGCAAAGCAGGTTATGAAGATCGTCCATGTGCGGTTCCTTGAATAACCTCATTGATTCCGAGTGGCCGACAATCCAGGGGCTTGCGATCCCAGATGACGTAAACAGCCCAAGTCACGTTTAGACGCCGTTCACGCCTTTTCCGCAACTCCGGCTGTATCACCTCTACTTGGGAGACGCCCAACAATCTAACGCGCCCTCGTTTTGCTCCTTCCTCGCCTCGCATGTAACAATTTCATCGTTTCAAGTTGCGGACGCGGAGCGGAGGTTGCACAGTTGAAACACATGGATCGCAGGAGATTCCTGCAACAGGGCGGAGTAGCGCTGGGGAGCGGACTGGCTGCGGCTGGGATCGGTCCCAGGCTCTTGCATGCTGCGGGGTTTGCCGCGCCCCCATCCAAGCCCGATTACACGCTGAAGATCGAGCCGTGCACCGTTGAGATTGCGCCCGGCATCACGGTCAAGACCATCGCCTACAACGGCCAGGTTCCGGGGCCGCTGTTGCGGGTCAAGGAGGGCGTGCCGGTCACCATTGACGTGACCAATGTCAGCCCCAATCCGGACATTGTGCACTGGCATGGCCTGGCCATCGACTCGCTCAACGACGGCGCAATGGAAGAGGGCTCGCCGATGATTGCGCCCGGCGCGCAGCTGCGCTATACCTTTACGCCCAAGCCCACGGGCACGCGCTGGTACCACACCCACTCGGGCGCGGGCGGCGACCTGACGCTCGGCACCTACAGCGGCCAGTTCGGCTTTCTGATGGTTGAGGGCGCGCCCGACCCCGGCCACTACGACCAGGAGGTTTTTCTCGCCATCCACCAGTGGGGCGGCTCGTTTGTGCCCATGGTGGAGACCATGCGCGCCGAGTCAGCCAACCACCCCCTCACCACCGGCTCGGATGTCGGCTACCAGTACGCCACCATCAACCAGCACATGCTGGGCGCGGGCGAACCCATCCGCGTGAAGCAGGGCCAGCGCGTGCTGATGCACCTGCTGAACGCCAGCGCCACGGAGAACGCGGTCCTCGCGCTGCCCGGCCACACCTTCAAGGTGATCGCGATGGACGGCAATGCGGTGCCCAATCCCACGGCGGTCGAAGTGCTCTCGCTCGCCGTGGCCGAGCGCGTGGATGCGATCGTCGAGATGAATACGCCGGGCGTGTGGGTGCTTGGTTCAACGCTTGCGGATGCGCGCAAGATGGGCCTGGGCATTGTGGTCGAGTACGCCGGCAAAACCGGCGCGCCGGTGTGGACCGACCCCGCTCCGTCGAAGTGGGACTACACACAGTTCGCCTCCACTGCACCCGCGACTGCGCCCGACGAGACCATCACGCTCACCTTTCACGACATTGGCCCGCAGAAGGGATCGAAGTTTGACA
>Ga0182030_10014284_pt1 | contig 15695 bp, 14 predicted proteins | sample 812S3MmetaG_FD_121299 | JGI IMG/M metagenome (GOLD analysis project Ga0182030, IMG submission 121299) | Permafrost microbial communities from Stordalen Mire, Sweden - 812S3M metaG (Illumina Assembly) | ecosystem: Environmental > Terrestrial > Soil > Wetlands > Permafrost | place: Sweden...
AGCCACTAGCCAAGCTGGTGCTGCCCAATCATCCCCGATTGCACCGCCGCCGGCTCCATCCGTGCCTCCTATTGCGCCCGTTGCGCCAGCTACACCTGTGCTGTCTGCTATGCCGTCGCCAATTCCGCCATCGCCACAATTTCAGGCACAGCCGCAGTTTCAAGCACCTCAGCCACCGTCTGTTGTTGACCCGACCCCAGGTATTGTTCCACCACTGGCTCCGGTAACCCCAATGCCAACGCCGTTGCCGCCGGTTCCTCAACCTATGCCATCGCCACCAGAACCCAATCCTCTGAGCGCTACCCCGCCATACCCTGTCGAACAGCCGCCAGCTGGCCCCTCACCGGCAGTTTCAACCTAGAAAACTGTACACTGCTAAAATTTTCACAGCTCGCCTCAAATAGAAACGATATGATGTAGACGTTACAGAGAGGAGGGTTTTATGGCGAGTGTAGACAGGATTGAACGCGACCGCTTAACAGGTGATTTGTTGCGTAGGGGGCGTGTTCGTGAGCGTGTAGCTGGTTTGTTGCGCGGGATGCCCGACGTCTCAAGACTGGTGTTGACTGGATCGTCGCCAAGAAACGGTTATGAACCGGCAGCGTCCAGGCCGGTTGGTGATCCTTCGTTTCCCATATCTCATTCTGGTGGAGTAGCTCATGTTGAAACTGGCTCGCCAGAAATTGACTTGGCTCTCCCGATGGGTAATTTGGCTTTGGTGCGAACCGCTGAAGTAGTTGTGCTTGTTAACTAGTTACGGTAGCCGGCAAGAAAAGCACTAGCTGTCATCTCTGGCTTGGCGGTCGGAATCAGGCTACCAATGATTAATGTGCCCTTAGTGGTGTGAACACCCAGTTCCTGACCTTGAATCCACTCTCGGCCGGCCTCATCGGCGCTATCACCGTCATTAGGCCTAGCATTGGCTTTAGTAATCACCACATCTTTGCCGAATAAAGTAGTTCGGCTGCGCGGCCAGCCCAGATATGCCCGTATCTCACGCTCTAACATGACGGCCGGCTTCTGCCAGTCCAGCTGGCCATCGGCGGGAGCGATCTTTTCGTCATAAGTAGCCTGGGTTTCGTCTTGTGGCGTGGGGATTAGCTTTCCATTCAAAATCGCCGGTAAGTGCTTGACCAACAATTCCGCGCCGACCTGACTTAGCTGGTCAGCCAAAGCCTGTTTGGTTTCTGTGCCGCTTAGCGTCACCTTTTGCTGAGCATAAACCGCGCCGCTGTCCATGGATTTATCCAGAGCCATCAGCGACACCCCGGTTTCCGTTTCACCACGCAAAATGACACTTTCGATGGGCGTTGAGCCGCGATGTTTGGGCAGCAGAGAAGGGTGGATGTTTATAATACCATGCGGAAATAGGCTGATTATGTCGACTAGCACAAGCTTGCCGTAAGCGACTAACACGGCTGCATCAGCTCCAAAGTTGGCCAGTTCGGCGCTATCCAAACTGGCCGGCGCAAGAACCGGAATGCCGTGCCGGGCAGCCAGCTCGGCCACCTCTAAGGGTCGGGCGTGGCGTGATGCACCGCTGTCAGCCTGTGCCACCACCACGGCTACCACTTTGTAATCGGCCGCCAACAATGCTTGCAGTACCGGCGCCGTAGTCGTTACGCTTGTGGCCAGGCGTTCATTACCAAAGAATAGGATTGTCTGTGACATCTTTTTTATAGTCCAATGGCTGGAGTTTACCGTCATCATCGAGCCGGAAAAAAGCTGTCGGATTGTCCTTGATATGGTCAATGAAAACCAAGCCGTTACAGTGGTCAATCTCATGCTGGAAAATACGCGCCAAGAACCCTTCAGCCGTTAGCCGAAAAATCTTGCCATTTAAGCCCAAAGCCTTGATCTTAACTTTGGGGTAGCGCAGCACTTTGCCATAAATGCTGGGGACACTCAAACAACCCTCAAAATCTTCTACTAACTCGCCCTCAGCCTTGACCAATTCCGGATTGATAAAAGCCGTAAAGCTATGATCAGTCTTGTCGTCATGATTGTTGCGCACCACCACAATCTTATAAAGTTGGTCAATCTGCACTGCGGCCAGCGCCACGCCAACCTCGTGGTCGCGGCTCTGATCCCAGTTCAGAGTGGCGTCCTGCATATCTTTAACCAGCTGTTCGATGGCTGGCGTAATCACACCAACTTTTTGCGATTTTTGCCTTAAATGCGGATTCGGCAGGGTAATAATGTCGTCTTTGGTCATTCTAAGGCTCAAGTATACCTGATAGAGGTTCGAGCGTCACCTACGCTTTATGGTTATAGCAAATCCAGAGGGTCGAGGTCGTAAGACCAGCCGGAGGGCAGGGCAGTGATAATCTTGAGCAACTCGGTGCGGTTTTTAGACTTTACTACCAGCTGCCATTGATATTTGTTCTGAAAACGTTCGTAAAAACTGGGAGCCGGGCCTTCGACACGGACTTTGGCGCCGCTGTGCCTAATTTCATCTTGTAATTTCAGGGCAGTCGCTTCGGCGCCGCTTAGGCTGGCTCGGCGGACGGTTAGCTTTAACAGATAGCAGAAGGGTGGAAACAAGAATTGCCGACGTTCAGCCAACTCGTTTTTATAAAAATTTTCATAATTATTGGCAAGGGCATCAACCAAGATGTGGTGGTCGGGATGATAGGTTTGAATAATGGCATGGCCGGCCACGTGGCCACGTCCGATGCGACCTAAGACCTGACTAATCAGCTGGAAAGTGCGCTCCTGCGCTGAAAAATCCGGCAAATACAGGCTAGTGTCAGCCAGCAAAATACCTAGAGTGCTGAGCCGCGGCAGATCCAGGCCTTTGGCCAGCAGCTGAGTGCCGACCAGGATGTCGACATCACCCCGCCGGATAGTTTCATAATGCTTTTCAAAGCGCTCGGCTCGGGAATTATCGGTGTCAAAACGCGCTACCCGGGCTTGCGGAAACAAGCGCTCAGCTTCGGCGACAATCGCCTTAGTGCCAGCTGTTTTGAAGATAATCTCGGCGTGGCCGCAAGCCGGGCAACTGCCGGGCACGGGTGCGTGGTAATTGCAGCTGTGGCAGCGCAGTTCGTGATGATCACCGTGGTAAGCCAGCGGTATGTCGCAGTGCGGGCAGGTAGCCTGCCAGCCGCAGTTTTCGCAGAGCACTAACCGAGCAGTGCCGCGGCGGTTTAAGTACAACAAACTCTGTTCGCCGCGGGCTAGGGCAGTCTCAACAGCTTTAATCAATGGTTGACTCAACAGGGGTGAGCGGCTGAATAGGCCGTGATCTTTGCGGTCGACCAGCACAATATCGGTTGGCGGCTGGTCGCCAGTCGGCGCTAAGTGGGTCAGCTTGATAATTGGCTTGTTTTTCTGCTGAGCCAGGTAGTAGTCACTGACTGACGGTGTGGCCGAACCGAGCACCAAACTAGCCCGCGTTAAAGTCGATAGGTAGGCCGCTACGCGGCCGGCCTGGTATTGCGGCGCCTGTTCCTGCTTATAAGCGGCTTCGTGGGCTTCGTCGAGGACAATTAGACCCGGCTTGCTGACAGGGCTGAACAGGGCTGATCGTGGCCCGATCATAATCACCGGTTCGCTGGCGGTTAGAGCGTTTAGCCAGGCTTGGCGCCGCTCTAGCGGCGTTTGCTGGGAATGCATTACCAGCACCCGGTTGCCAAAAACCTCACGAAAGCTGCCGGCCAACTGAGTGGTCAAACTGATCTCTGGTGTTAGCACTAAAGAGGATTTACCGTCCGTCAAAGCCCGCGCTGCCAGCTCAATGTAGATGCGGGTTTTACCGCTACCAGTTACGCCATGGAGCACGTAGCTGTTTTGTTTGGTCATGGCCTTAAGTGCCCGGCGTTGCTCAGCAGTTAAGGGTGGCAATTTTTCGAGTTGCGGCCGGTCAAATTTCGAGTTAACCGACACAACGGCCTGATTAACAGCCTGTTTGGCGGTCAGACCAGCCGGCAATAACTGCTGGGCAATAATTCCCAGCGGTGCCGGGTAATACATCTGCAACCAAGTCGCCAATCTCAGCAAATGACTAGGCAAAACCGACAGCTTTAATAACTCAGTAATCGGCTTAGTTTTAAAACGCGGTTCAGCCGTTGGCCCGCTGACAACGCCTGGCACCAATTCTTTCTGTAACTCCACCTGCACGATTGTGCCAGTCGGCAAACGTTTAGATGACGAATAAGTCAGCGGCTCGCTGCCATGATAATGATTGCTGCGTACCCACACAGAGTAGTAATGCATATCTATAAGTATAGGCTAAATTTGGTCTTGCCAAAGCTAAAGCAGGCGTTTATACTACCAATTAACGTTGTTTGGATAACAATAAGGGAGATAGGCTAGAAACGATGCTGGACGTATTTATCACTTCTAGGGTGCGGCGCAAGATAATTGTTATCTATGCCAAGTATCCTGACTTTAAGACCCACGTTCGAGGGCTGGCTAAGCTTATTAAAGAGGATGCCGGCAACATTCAACGTGAGCTAAAGCGCTTGGAAAAGGTCGGTTTTCTGACTAGCGAGCGTCAGGGAAATACCAAAGTTTACTCCACCAATAAGCAGTTTCCAATCTTTCGCGAGCTGCAAAGTATCGTGTTGAAATCACAACGAGCGAACCAACAAAAACGCGTCAACAGCTAAGTATTAGCTGACTAAAACGGCTGAGGGTTGCAAAAAACACCTCTGTCGGGTACAATTTTTAGAGATGATACAAGTTACCCGCAAAGATAGCAAAGAGTCGACCGAGAATCTGTTGCGCCGTTTCAACCGCAAGGTGCAACAATCGGGTGCCATTGCCATCGCCAAACAAAACCAGTTTTTTCAAAAGGATATTAGCAAGCCGGAGCGCCGCCGCAAGGCGATTATTCGTCAAGAGCGCAAGGCGATTAAGATCAAGAAACTCAAGCTCGGTCAGCGCTAAACAGGAGAAAACCTATGTTGGAAGAGCGAATTGACCAGGATATTAAAGCTGCCCTACTGGCTGGTGATAAAACAACTGCCACGACGTTGAGAGGCGTAAAGGCGGTACTGTTGAATCTTAAAGTGGCTACCGGCAAGCGGGAAAGCGGATTAAGCAACGACGAAGTTTTGCCGGTGCTCGCCAAAGAGGTCAAAAAGCGACAGGAAAGTGCTGATCTGTACGTCCAGGGCGGCAACCAGGCCAAGGCCGACGCCGAATTAACTGAAAAAAAACTAATTGAAGGCTACTTACCGGCGCAGCTAAACGAGGCTGAGATCAGCGGCATTATCGACGAAGTAATTGGCCAAACCGGCGCATCCGGTGCCAGCGCTATGGGACAGGTAATTGGTCAAGTTAAAGCCAGAGTCGGCGCCAGTGCCGACGGCTCCTTGATTGCACGTCTGGCGAAGGAGAAATTAACGTGATCCTACTAATGGGTATCGCCGGTTCGGGCAAGGGCACCCAAGGTAAAATGCTGGCCGATCAGCACGGTTTTCACTTGATATCAATGGGCGACGTGGTGCGCATGTATGTAACCGGCGAACAGCGCGAGCGCATGCTGGCCGGCGGCCTGCTAGATAATCAGGAAATTATCAAGATTGTCGACAAAGTCCTGGCTTCACTATCAGATGATGAAGAAGTACTGCTGGACGGTTTTCCACGCACTATTCCGCAGGCCGAATGGTTGCTCGATCAAATTAACACCGGCCGGTTTGAGCTGAAAGCGGTCTTTCATCTGGTAGCTTCGCGTTCAGCTGTTAAAGCACGGTTATTAAGCAGGGCTCGGATTGACGATAAAGACACCGCCATCGAGGCCCGCTTTAACGAGTATGAAAAGAACACTGTACCACTCTTAAAATGGCTGACTGGTCATGGCATAACAGTTACCAATGTTGATGCTGAACGTTCGGCCCCGGCTGTTAACGCCGCTTTGGTTAATTACCTAAAGACAACTTGAAGGGATAGGTCATGATTACCCACGTCAAAACCGCCCAAGAAATAGCGGCTATGCGTACCGGCGGCAAAATGCTAGCCACTGTGCTGGATCTGCTGAAGAATCGGTTGGAACCTGGTATGTCAACCAAAGACCTGGCGATTTTAGCGGCCAATGAGCTCGAAAATCTAGGCGGCCAGCCCAGTTTTCTTGGCTATCAGGGTTTTCCGGACGTCATCTGTATATCGGTTAATGAGGAAGTGGTGCATGGCATTCCGCAGGCCGATAAGATTATTAAAAGTGGTGATATTATCGGCCTGGACTTCGGGGTTACCTATCAAAGCATGATTACGGACGCTGCCATTAGTGTCATTGCTGGCAAGCCCAAGCAACAAGGACATATTCGGCTGGTGGAGCGCACTAAACAGGCATTGTCAGATGGGCTGGCTGTAGTTCACGATCAGGTCCGCACCGGTGATATAGGTGCAGCCATTGAAGGCTCACTTAAAAGGTACCCTTACGGCATTGTCCGCGACCTGGTTGGCCACGGTGTTGGTCACCAACTGCATGAAGATCCCAACATCCCCAACTATGGCCGGGCTGGCAGCGGGCCGTGGCTCACCAAAAGCATGACCATTGCTGTCGAACCGATGGTTACGCTTGGCACAGAGCGGGTAATTGTGGCGCTCGATGGCTGGACAGTTAAGACTGCCGACGGCTCCTGGGCAGCCCATTTTGAACACACCGTCTTGATAACAGAGGCAGGCTGCGAAATTCTCACCCAGTTGTAAATTGGTAAGCATCAGCGCTATACTGGTGACCAGATGCAAGCGCCATCATTAACAAAGACATCATCATGAATCAGGAACATTTCGTTGGTCTCGACGTCGGTACATCTACCGTTCGCTGCGTGGTCGGTATGTATAACCCGAATGGCGGCAGCGCGCCGTCAATTATCGGCCACGGCCAGGCACCTAACCAGGGCATGCGGCGCGGCGCCGTCGTGCACGTTGATGACGTTGCCGACGCCATTTTGCAAGCCGTGACCGAGGCTGAACGGATTTCCGGTAAGCCGATCAAACAAGCAACAGTCAATATTAATGGCTCGCATGTAAGCGGCCTGAACTCCGAGGGAGTGATTGCCATTAGTGCCGCCAACCGCGAAATCGCGCCCGAAGATCGCCTGCGGGTTGAAGAAGCAGCGACCATTGTAAGTCTGCCGCCGAACCGCGAAATCATCCAGTTTTTTGCCAAAAGCTACAGCCTGGACGGCCAACGCAACATCAAAGACCCGGTTGGTATGCATGGCGTCCGTTTGGAAGTTGATGCCCATATTGTCACTGCGGCATCACCGAATTTACGCAATCTGGACATGGCTTTAGAAAAAGCAGGCGTTCAGCCAACCCATCACACAGTATCCGGTCTAGCCGCTGCCGAAGCCGTATTGACCCGGCAGCAGCGCGAAGCCGGGGTTGGCGTGATTGACATCGGTGCTGGCACAACCAATCTGATAGTTTTTGAAGATGGCGAGGTTCAACACGTAGCCGTTCTGCCGATCGGTGGCCAACACATCACCAACGACCTGGCCATTGGTCTCAAAACCGATTTGGACATTGCCGAACAGGTTAAACTACAACACGCCGACCTGCGCTCTGAACCCAAACGTACCAATACTAGCTTAAAAATCGGCAATCAAACTCTCAATTTTCCGGTTGAAGAGGTCGCCATGATTGTTGAAGCCCGTGTCGAAGAACTTTTGGAATATGTTGATAAAGAGCTGCAAAAAATCAAGCGCTCTCGCAAATTACCGGGCGGCATGGTGATTACCGGCGGTACCGCCAAGCTACCCGGAATTGACGAATTAACCCGCGAAAAACTACAATTACCGGCTCGAGTAGGCAAGCTGCAAAACATTGGCGGCTTGGTTGACACCGTTGAAGACTTGGGTTTTACGACAGTCGTCGGCTTAATGCTCCTGGACATGTTACTGTTGCCATCATTGCCGCCAGGTAGCGGTCGGCAGGCAGGCGCCAGAGCTCAAAGCGCCTTGAGTAACATATTAGGCCGATTCAAACGACAGCCACACTAATTGCCAACCACCCGAATAATAAAATACCGCTGGTGTGTACATTTGTTGCACAGTTAGCTTGGTCTGTCGTATACTGATAGCTATAAATTAGGGTTTTTGCCGGGGGAAATATGTCACAAGTCGTTGAGCCAGCTATCGAGACGTTTGCTGCTATCAAAGTTATTGGTGTCGGTGGAGCAGGTGGTGCGGCTATTAACCGGATGGTCGAAGCCGGTATCGAAAACGTTGAGTTTGTGGCAATTAACACCGATGCCCAAGCCCTGCACCACTCTAAAGCGCACAAAAAAATCCATATCGGCAAAGGCTCGACTAGGGGACTAGGCGCCGGTGCCGATCCGACTGTCGGCGAGCGTGCCGCTAACGACTCGATAGAGGAAATCAAGGAAGCAATTGAGGGCGCTGATATGGTATTTGTAACCATCGGCGCCGGCGGCGGCACCGGCAGCGGCGCTGGACACATCGTCGCCCAAGTTGCTACCGATCTTGGCACCCTGGTTGTTGGTTTTGCCACCAAACCTTTTGCTTTCGAGGGTGAAAAACGGCGTAAAAATGCCGAACTTGCTATCGACAAACTTCGAGACGCTGTCGATACTCTAATTATCATCCCAAATGACCGTTTATTGCAGACCATTGACCGCGACACACCGCTGACTGAGGCTTTCAAGGTGGCCGACGACGTGTTACGCCAGGGCGTGCAGGGCATTTCCGATCTAATCACCGTCCACGGCCTAATTAACCTTGACTTTGCTGATGTTAAGACTGTTATGTCCAAGGCCGGCTCGGCCTTGATGGGCATTGGCCGCAGCAGCGGCGAAAATCGCGCCATCGAGGCGGCTAAACAAGCCATCGAGTCGCCGTTACTGGAAGTTTCGATTGATGGCGCCCGCGGTATCCTGTTTAACGTAATTGGCGGTAACGATTTGGCGATGCATGAAATTAACGCCGCCGCCGAAACCATCACTGCCGCTGCAGATCCCGACGCCAACATCATCTTCGGTGCCACCATCAGTCCAGAGCTCGACGGCGAAGTCATCATTACTGTAGTGGCCACCGGTTTCGACGATTCCTACTATGCCAAGCGCGGCAGCACCCCAGCCAGCCGGCTGACGTCCAGCGGCCCTAAGCTCGATAATACCAACACCACTACCACCAAGCAGGAAGAAAAAGCGCTGTCAGAAATCGACATGAACCTAACTAGCGACGAAACCGAAGATCACGACTTCACACGCGAAACTCCTTTGACCAACATCTGGTCAATTAGCGACGACGAAGATGATGACAAAGACAAGTCCGAGGACGAGAAAGATGACAAAGACGATGATGACGATACCGCTGATCAAGCCATTGTCAGCAGCAATTTGGAAGATGAGCTTGAAAAACCATCCTTCTTGCGCCGCCTGGGTCGCCGGCGCCACCAGGAAGATGATCACGAATCAGACGATAAATCCGACTCCGATTCATAAAAGTCCAAAACTTAAACAGCTTAGCGATTTCCGCGTACTCCCGAACAGGCCGTACTAAATAATACAGCGTTAAATTGCTTGCAAAACGCTACAGCTGGGGCTATATTGAAGGTACACAGCACTAAATGTGGAAAAACCAAAATCCACTTAGATCACTGCTAGTGCGCACATTAAGCTAATATTAGACCCCGAAAAACCCGGTAAAATAGGCTTTTACAACTGTTTTTTCGCATAAATTTTGTGCACAAAACGATGTCAGGCATAGGTACCGGATTTTGAATGGGTCAGGAGGCAGCATGAAATGCAACCAATGCCAAAGCGAGGACATCAAAGTCATTGAGTCGCGCGACGTGGCAGAGGGTCAAGCTATTCGCCGCCGCCGCATGTGCGTGACCTGTGGTTACCGCTTTACGACCTATGAACGGCTGGAGCGGCCGCAGCTAATCATCGTTAAGAAAGATGGCACGCGCGAACTGTTCAACCGGAGCAAATTGCTGGCCGGTTTGTACCGAGCCTGTGAAAAGACTTCGGTTACTAGTCTGCAGCTCGAGCAAGTCGTCGACTCGATTGAACAGGAGCTTTATGCTTGCGGCGATCAAGAAGTACGCTCCACGCGTATCGGTGAACTGGTCATGGACCAGTTGGCTCGGCTCAATGAGGTCGCCTATGTCCGCTTTGCCAGCGTCTATCGACGCTTCAAAGACATTGCCGGTTTTGAACGCGAATTATCGCTCGTCAAACAGGGCAAGCATATCGTAGAGGTCAAAGATTAAGGAGTTTCTTTGACAGCTCTCTCCGGTTTCGAATATAATAATTTTACTTTTCGGAGTCGCAGAGAGCTCGCTTGCAGTCAACGATCTACCTGAGAGACAGATCGCTGATCCGCGCTAACTCTAACAAAAACCTTAAAAACTATTAGCACCCGGATAGGGTGCAAGAAAGAGGGCAAACCTACTATGGGACAGACAACCAGTCTGGGGGTGTCACGGCTTTTCACCCCCTCAAAAAGCAAGGCTTACGACCAATTAAAGTGGTCGAAGCGCCATTCCATTATTAAGAACCCAATGACCGACACCCCTGTCTTTGAACAGAAAGATGTCGAATTTCCGGAGGGCTGGTCGCTAAATGCCATCAACATTGTGGCTCAGAAATATTTTACCGGTACACCGGGCACCAAGAGCCGCGAAAGCTCGCTCCAGACACTTATTGATCGGGTAGTTGATACGATTACCCGTCAGGGTCTGCAAGAGGGCTATTTTAGCGGCGAGACCGAGGCCGAAGACTTCCGCGAGGAGCTTAAATACGTGCTGGCCACTCAACGAGCGGCTTTTAACAGCCCGGTATGGTTCAATATTGGTGTCCCGGAGCGAGCTCAGCAGGCCAGCGCCTGTTTCATACTCGGTATTGAGGACACCATGCCGTCAATCCTGAATTGGTATGTCGAAGAAGGCATGATTTTTAAGGGCGGCTCGGGCTCGGGCATCAATATCAGTCCCATCCGCTCCTCCAAAGAACGCCTTGGCCAGAGCGCCGGCACGGCTAGCGGTCCATTAAGCTTTATGCGCGGTGCCGATGCCAGCGCTGGTGCTATCAAGAGCGGCGGCAAGACCCGTCGGGCTGCCAAGATGGTCATTCTTAATGTTGATCACCCTGACGTCCAAGAGTTTATCTGGAGCAAGGCCATCGAAGAGCGCAAAGCTCGCGATCTGCAAACCCTGGGCTGGGATATGAGCCTCGACGGCAAAGACAGCTTCAGTGTCCAGTACCAAAACGCCAATATTTCGGTGCGCGTGACCGACGAGTTCATGCAAGCCGTCGAAGACGACGCTAACTGGGATTTAAGGGCTGTCACCAACGGCAAAAGTGTTAAAAAGATCAAAGCTCGCGACCTATTACGCCAGTTTGCGGAGGCGGCTTGGGAATGTGCCGACCCCGGAATGCAGTTCGATAGCGTCATTAACCGTTGGCACACCACACCCAACGCCGGCCGGATTAACGGCTCCAACCCCTGTAGCGAGTACATGCACCTCGATAATTCAGCCTGCAATCTGGCTAGCCTCAACCTGCTTAAATTCTTGAGCGAAGACGATACTTTTGACATTAAAGCCTTCATTCATACCACCGAGCTAATCTTTACAGCTCAGGAAATATTGGTTGGCTACAGCGAATATCCGACCGCCAGCATCACCAAAAATGCCAAAGCCTACCGTGAGCTGGGCATTGGCTATGCCAATCTCGGCGCTTTGTTGATGGCACTCGGTTTGCCCTATGATTCTGACGAAGGCCGGGCGATTGCCGCCGCCGTAACAGCGCTGCTAACCGGTCAAGCCTATGCCACCAGCGCCAAGCTGGCCAACCGCGTCGGCCCATTTGCCGGTTTTGCCAAAGATCGCGACGGCACGTTGAACGTGCTCAGAATGCACCGCGCCGAAGTTTCCAAGATTGACGTTTCGCTGGTGCCAGAAGAGCTGCTTAGTGCGGCCGCTGCTGCCTGGGACGAAGCCGTTGAACTTGGTGAATTGTACGGCGTGCGCAACTCACAGGCTAGTGTGCTGGCGCCGACCGGTACCATCGGCCTGATGATGGATTGCGACACCACCGGCATCGAGCCTGATCTCGGCCTAGTAAAGGTCAAGAAACTGGTCGGTGGCGGTACCATGAGCATTGTTAACCAAACTGTACCGCGGGCGCTCAAAAACCTGGGCTATACCAAGCCTCAGATTGACGCCATCGTCAGCTACATCGATACCGAGAAAACCATCCTCGGCGCCCCCGAGTTGGCCAAGGAACACGAAGCTGTTTTTGCTTGCTCAATGGGTGACAATGCCATCCATTATACCGGTCATGTTAAGATGATGGCCGCTGTCCAACCGTTCATTAGCGGCGCCATCAGCAAAACCGTTAATATGCCCGAAGATGTTAGCGTTGAAGACATCGAACAGCTGCACATCGACGCCTGGAAAATGGGTCTCAAAGCCATCGCCATCTACCGTGACAACTGCAAGGTTGCCCAACCGCTCAGCATGGCCAAAAAGGACGGCGCTGCCAAGAATGAACCAGCCGCCATGATTCCAGCCGCCGCTACTGCCCCAGCCGTGCCTGCCCCAGTAGTCCCAGCCGCCTCAGAGGTTGCTGCCGCTGGCGCCGATACCATCACCGACAAATTCATCCTGAAAGGCACCGTCCGGCGCAAACTGCCCAAAACCCGCAATGCCAAGACCATCGCCTTCAACGTGGCTGGCAGCAAGGGCTATGTAACAGTTGGCGAATTCGAGGACGGCACCCCCGGTGAAGTCTTCATGAAAATTGCCAAACAGGGCTCAACTCTGGCCGGCGTCATGGATTCGCTAGCCGTTTCGGTCAGTTACGGCCTGCAATACGGCGTACCGCTAAAAAGCTATGTCCACGGACTGACCAGCATGGCCTTTGCACCCAGCGGTATCACCGACGACCCCGACATTCGCACCGCCACCAGCCTGGTTGATTACATCTTCCGCCGCCTTGCGCTGACTTACCTCAGTTTCGATGACCTGTTGGAACTAGGTATGGCCTCGATTGATGATCTGCCAGCTAGCGATCAGACCAGCCTGTTAGAACCGTCAAAACCCAGTGCTGAGCAGCAGGAAGCCAAAATCGTCAACGAGGTTATTGAGAAGCTGGATAAGGCCAAGGAGGCTGAAGCCAAGCTCGAAGAAGTGACCACTAGCCTAGCCGAGCTAGCCAGTCGACCGGCTCCGACCGTCAAAAAAGACGACAGTGCGCCGATCTGCTACAACTGTGGCAACCAGACCCAACGGTCAGGTAGCTGCTACGTCTGTACCTCCTGCGGTTCGACGACCGGCTGCAGCTAAATGTGATAGTCTAGATGCATGAAGGTGCTTATTCTTTACCGGCCAAACTCCGAGCAGAGTCGCCTGATTGAAGATTTTGTACACGACTACCAACGCCGACACCAATCAGATCATCTGGAGCTGGTGAACATTGACAGCCGTGATGGCAGCGCCACCGCCACGCTGTATGACGTCATGGAGTATCCGGCGATTATGGTTCTGCGTAACGATGGTAACGTCCAGAAGATATGGCAGGGCAAAAGCCTGCCGATGATGGATGAAGTCGCTTCTTACGCCAGCGCCTGACCGCCAGCATGCTATACTTTTAGGTGTTAATATGAAATTTTCCAAAGGTAAACGCCGGCCAGTCGTCGACTACGAAAAAGATCTGGTTCAGTACTGGAAGCAGCACCAGACGTTTGAAAAATCGGTGCAGCAGCGGCCGCCAGGCGATGCTTTTGTCTTTTACGACGGACCGCCATTTATCACCGGCGTACCACACTACGGTACCTTACTGACATCTGTTGTCAAAGACGCTGTGCCGCGTTACTGGACGATGAAAGGAAAGCGCGTGGAGCGGGTTTGGGGCTGGGATTGCCACGGCCTGCCAGCTGAGGTTTTCACCGAAGAAAAACTAGGCATCCGTGACCGGCGTGACATCGGCACCAAAGTCAGTCTGGAAGAGTATATCTTGACCTGCCGCGCCAATATGATCCAAACCGGCAACCTCTGGGAGGACACCATTGATAGGATTGGCCGCTGGGTTGACTTTAAGGGTGCCTACCGAACAATGGATAAAGACTACATGGAATCTGTCTGGTGGGCCTTCAAACAGCTGCACGACGCCGGTAAGATTTACGAAGGCGAAAAGGTGCTATTGTACTGCACGCGCGACGCCACACCGGTCAGCAAGGCCGAAGTGGCCATGGACAATTCCTACCAAGATGTGACCGATCCGTCGGTCTACGTTAAGTTCAAACTGGTTGATAGCGATGCCTCACTGCTGGCCTGGACGACTACTCCCTGGACACTACCTGCTAATACGGCCACGGCCATCAATCCAAATGAAGAATATGCCGAAGTCCAAGTCGGTGACGATAACTTAATCTTGGCCAAAAAACTGCTTAACAAGGTACTTACTGATGAAAAACACAACGTTGTGCCATACACAATCAAGCAAACTTATAGAGGTGAGGAGCTGGTTGGCAAGGTCTATGAGCCGCTATTCAAGAACCGCGGTAGCAATGCCCACAAGGTCTGGGCGGCCGACTACGTGACCCTGGAAGAGGGCAGCGGCGTGGTTCATTTAGCGCCGGCTTACGGTGAAGAGGATTATGACCTAGCCAAGGCCAACGACATTCCAGTAGTATCGGTGATTGACGACAACGGTTTTTACACCGAGGGTGAATGGCAGGGTCAGCTGGTCTGGGAGGCTAACAAGCCAATTGCCAAATCCTTGCATGAACGCGGCGTAATCTGGAAGCTTGACTACATCAGGCATAGTTATCCGCATTGCCACCGCTGCGGAACCAAGCTGATGTACCGCGCTCACCCCAGTTGGTTCATGGATATTAATGGCCAACGAGCCGCCATGTTGGAGCAAAATGGACCAATTAACTGGTTTCCAGCGCATATTAAAAATGGTCGTTTTGCCAAAACAGTCGAGTCGGCGCCAGATTGGAACATCAGCCGCGACCGTTTCTGGGCAACAGCTATGCCAGTGTGGAAGGGTAAAGATAGTAGTGGTAAAGAACACATCAAAGTGATTGGAAGCTATGCCGAACTCAATGAACTATCAGGGGTAGAGTTAGAAGATTATCATCGCCCATGGATTGACGATGTTACCTTCACGATTGACAACATTAAGTACCAGCGGATTGATAAAGTGCTGGATTGTTGGTTCGAGAGTGGCTCGATGCCGTTTGCTCAGTTTCATTACCCGTTCGAGAATACCGATAAATTCGAGCAAAATTTTCCGGGAGATTTCATTGTCGAATACGTGCCACAGGTGCGCGCTTGGTTTTACTACTTGCACAGCTTAAGTGTCGGCTTATTCAAACAACCGGCCTTCAAAACTGCACTGGTACACGGCACTATTGCCGGCAACGATGGCCGCAAAATGAGCAAAAGCTTTGGCAACTTCACTGATCCCAACATCTTGATGAACGAGTACGGTGCCGACGCATTGCGTCTGTTATTCTTGGGCTCACCGCTGTTAAATGGCGAAGATTACGCGCTGCAGGATAAAGACGTGGCTGATGTCGCCCGCAAACTGGCCATGGTTTGGAATATGTACGATTTCTTCACGCTGTACGCTGATGTTGACGGCTGGGATTCCGGTCTGGCGACCGGTGAACTTCCAACTGATCCGACCCCTGAGCTGACCAACCCACTCGACCAGTGGATTGTTAGTCGGGTACATCAGCTCAGTACCGAAGTCGACCAGC
>Ga0182030_10014286_pt1 | contig 15694 bp, 10 predicted proteins | sample 812S3MmetaG_FD_121299 | JGI IMG/M metagenome (GOLD analysis project Ga0182030, IMG submission 121299) | Permafrost microbial communities from Stordalen Mire, Sweden - 812S3M metaG (Illumina Assembly) | ecosystem: Environmental > Terrestrial > Soil > Wetlands > Permafrost | place: Sweden...
TGAATCTGGATTTCTTTACCCAGATTCCCAAGCCGGTGGGCGAAGCCGGCGGCGGCATGGCCAACGCCATTTGGGGCTCTGCACTTCTCTTGGCGCTGGCCAGCATTATCGGTGTTCCAGTCGGCATTGGGGGCGGTATCTTTCTGGCGGAATACGGGCGCGGAACCAAGCTGGCGAACGCGGTGCGCTTTACCGCCGATGTGCTCAACGGCGTACCTTCCATCGTGATGGGTGTTGCGGTCTATGCTCTGATCGTCAAGCCGCATATTCCCTTCTTGCCCTTCACTGGGCACTTCTCCGGCTTCTCGGGTGGCGTCGCGCTGGGGATTATGATGATCCCCACCGTTTGCCGGACCACCGAAGAGATGTTGCTGATGGTGCCGCACGCGGTGCGCGAAGCGGCGCTGGGTCTGGGCGTACCCAACTGGCGCTCGGTCCTGTCGATCACCGTCAAAACGGCTTCCCCGGGCATTATCACCGGCTGCATGCTGGCGTTTGCGCGCGTCGCGGGCGAAACGGCTCCCCTGATCTTTACGGCGCTGGGCAATTCATTCTGGAGTTCGAACCTCAACCAGCCGATCGCCGCCCTTCCCCTGCAAATCTATGTATACGCACTCTCACCGTACGACGACTGGCACCGCCTTGCCTGGGCGGGCGCGCTTGTCTTGATCGTGCTGATTGTACTTGCGGTGTCGCTGGTACGTTACGTCACCAGCCGCGGCGTTTTGAAAGGGGCAAGCTAAGTGGGTGTCGGCATCGAGGTAACAAACCTGAATGCGTGGTATGGAACCAACCACACGCTGCAGGACATCAATCTGAACATCCCGGCCAATCACGCCACCGCGCTTATCGGCCCTTCGGGCTGCGGCAAGAGCACATTTGTGCGCTGCCTCAACCGGATGCATGAGACCAACCCCATTGCGCGGGTCACGGGCACTGTCCGCATCGGCGATCTGGACATTTACGTCGACGCCAAGCCCGTTGAAATCCGGCGTCGCGTGGGCATGGTGTTTCAGCGCCCCAATCCCTTCCCGACCATGTCGATTTATGACAATGTGGCCTCTGGATTGAAGCTGAACGGCTACAGCAATCGCCGCGGACTCGACGAGATCGTTGAGAAATCGCTGAAGAATTCGGCGCTGTGGGACGAGGTGAAGGACGATCTGAGAAAGAAATCGGGGGCCAGCCTTTCCGGCGGACAGCAGCAACGGCTGTGTATTGCACGCGCTCTGGCCGTGGACCCCGAGGTGCTTTTGATGGATGAACCGGCCTCGGCGCTGGACCCGGTTTCCACTTCGAAGATTGAAGACCTTATCTTTCAGCTCAAATCGCAGTACACTATCGTGATTGTGACCCACAACATGCAGCAAGCGGCCCGCGTGGCAGAGAAGACTGGCTTCTTCCTCAACGGCCGAATGGTGGAGTTCGACTCGACACACAAGATCTTCACCAACCCCAGCGACAAGCGGACTGAGGACTACATTACTGGCAGGTTTGGATGACACGCATTCGTTTTCAACAGAGCCTCGACGAGCTGAAAGAAAATCTGCTGGTGATGGCGGGACTGGCTGAACAGGCGATCCAGCGAGCGATTGAGGCCTATCGTGTGCGCGATCTGTCGATCTGCGACCTGGTGACCCGTAGCGAAAATTCCATCAACCGCCTGGAACGTGACATTGACCAGGCCGCGCTTGATCTGCTGGCCATGGAGCAACCCATGGCGATCGATCTGCGCTTCATTTTGAGCGTCATCAAGATCAACGCCGACCTGGAACGCGTGGGCGACGCGGCCAAGGCCATCAGCGACAGGGTGCGCAATATGGAGCAGATGGGCGTGGCAGATTTGCCTGTCGATATTCCCCGCATGGCCACCCTGGCCACTGAAATGGTGCGCAAGAGCCTGCAGTCGTTTATCGAGGGCGACGCCGACCTGGCCCGCTCGGTGCTCAGCATGGACGACGCAGTGGATGCGATGAATCGTGCGGCCTACAAGGCGCTGACCAGGGTGATGGAGGAGGAGAGCCACATTGCCCCCCAGGCATTGAACGCGCTTATGATCTCACGCGCCTTGGAGCGGGTGGCCGATCACGCCACCAACATTGCCGGAGACGTGATTTTCTGGGTGCAGGGCGCTGACGTGCGCCATCACAAGAGCCTGGCCAAGCAACTTGAAAGAGAAGCCAAGCAGCTTGAAAGAGAAAAGGAAAAAGAGAAGGAAGGAAAGATCTCCGGCTGACGGCTCCTCACTCTTTTATCTCCCACCAATCCAGCAGCGACATGCGCGGATAATAGAGTCCGGCGCGCAGTCTTGCATCCTTGCCGCGGAGGTTGCGCAGGAATGCGGCATACGCCTCGATCTGGGGCGCGAATAGCCTGCGGAGCCGGGGCAGCGCTTCGGATGGATCGAGGCCGTCGGCGTGAGCAGTCTTGTAGTCGATGATCCACCACGCGTCGCGGCCCTCTGAAAGCGGTTCAAGCCCGGCGCGAAAAACTCGATCCACCCGCACCGAGCGCAGATCGCCGGCCACAACTCCAGCCCACGCGGCTTCACTCGCGGCCTCAATGTGCGGTGACAAAATCCATTGGCCTTGCAGATCCTCTGAGGCCTTGAGCGCGCTGTCGAAGGCTTTTGTTGCAATCGACTCCGCTTCCAATCCCTTCACGCCGGCCGCGCGCACCTGGGCTGCGATGCGAGGCCGTAGCCGTTGAAGGGCGTCACGGGCGGCGCTCCAATCGTGCGTTGTACGCAGTTGAGCCAGCTCTTCCATCAGCTTGTGGACGGCACTGCCGAATGCCCGCGAGAGCAGCCCACCTTCATGGCGCTCATAGAGCCGCGAAGCACCCACGCCCACAACCTCCACCCCTGCGGCGTCGGACGTGCCACTGGCGGGAGAGAGTTCAAAGCTCGGCGGCAAACGCCGCAACGGAGTCGGCCTCACCGGAGAAGGCATAATAGCCAGGCCGCCTCCGCTCGACGCAGCAATGGACTCCACCGTGGAGGGCTCGGCATTCTGCTCTGCCGCCTCCTTACTCCAAACGATGAAACAAGCCCGGATCTTGTCTTCCAGAGCCGGCCAAGCTGTGGCCAGCAGGCTGCCCTTCGGCTCCGCAAGGCTCAGGCTGCCGTCTTCATCCTTGTAGGCAGGGCGTGCGAAAAGGTGAAGCTCCTCGCGGGCGCGGGTGGCGGCCACGTAGAGAATGCGCCGCGACTCCTGCGCCTCCCGCTCGCGGCACACACGGTCAACCCACTCCTTGGCTTTGCCCCGGTCGGCGCCCTTCGATTGAATCGGCGCAACCAGAAACTCGGTGATGTCGCCGGACTCGTCCGGTTGCGCCAGTCCTCTCTCAAGCCAGGAGAGCAGCTTGCCCCGGCTGTTGCCTCCGCCGGCCTGCAAATCGGGAACAATCACCGCCTCAAACTCCAGCCCCTTCGATTTGTGGATGGTCATCAACTGCACGCCGCACTCGCTGCTGGCCGCGGGGTCAGGCAAAGCCGTCAGTCTTTCCAGTGCCGCATCCAGCGCCGAACCCAGCAAGTCCTGCTCGCCTTGCGGCAGGTTGTCCAGGCAACTCCACAGCATGTCCAGGTTGGCGCGCGCCGTGGCATCCGCGCAGCTAGCACCGCCCAGGTCAAGCCACACCTGCTGCAGCAACGTCCCCAACGATGCCGTGGGCAGGGAGGCGCGCAATCCGGGCGCGGACTCATGCGCCTTCAGCACCCGTTCTGCGCCGCGCCGTCCTTCTGCGCTCAGCAGATTGATCCGTTCCGCCAGCAACTCGGGAACTGGGCGTTCAACCACCGCGGCGTCATCGGCGCTTGCCAGCGTGTGCAGATCGTCGAGCGTCAGGCCGCACCATGGCGCGCGCAACAGTCCCAGCCACGCAACGCGATCTTGCGCATTCAGCAACGCGCGCGCGAGCGACAGCGCATCCAGCACTTCGGGGCAGTCCTTCAGCTTCTCCAGCTCCACGGCGCGAAAGGGAATCGCCGCATCTCGCAAAGCCGCGGCAATCGGCGCCAATGCGGCCCGGGCGCGTCCCAGCACCGCGATGCGATATTTGTCTCCGCGCATCCGCGCTTGTTCCATGCGCTCCATGTGGCTACGAATCAGCGCAACAACCTGCTCTGTCTGCTCCTCGCGAGCTTCCTCTTTTTGCTCGAGGGCATCCGGATCGCCGAATTTGCCACGCTTGGCCTGCGGCACAAACTTGAGGTGAAGCGTAAGAACGGCATCAAGGCCGCCGATAGTTTTGCGTGCCGGTTCGGACGGTGAAAACGTGACGCCGCTCCCGTCATTCGCCTCAAAGACCTTCTCAAAAACTTCGTTGAGCTCTTCCACCAAGGACGGCTGGGTCCTGAAGTTGGCTTTGAGACGAACATTTTCGAATGGGAATGAACTGCCTTCCGAAATCTCAAGTCCGAGTTTTTGCACGCGCGGAAAAAGTTCAGCGTCGGCATCGCGGAAAAAGTAGATGGACTGCATGGGGTCGCCCACTACGAAGACAGTGCGCCCAATCTGGTCTGGCCATGCGCCGAGGAGGCCGGCCAGCAGTTGGTGCTGGCGACGGCTGGTGTCTTGAAACTCATCCACCAGCAGATGCCGGATATTGTCCGCGATGTTCAGCGCCGCATCGCTGGGCAGCCCGTCCTCGCCCACCAGCACGCGCTGGGCAATCTGAGCCACCTCAATAAAGTCCACCGATCCCGCCTCGGCGAAAACGATTCGCAGTTGGCCTGCCGCATGGCGCAGCAGCGTGAAACAGGCGCGAACGATGGCCCAGTCCTCATCGGTGTAGCGGGCCGGCGGCAGGCTGCGGATGGTGGCCAGGGCCGTCTCAAGTCCATCCACCTCTCTGAGTCCACGAATCAATTCGAGCAGCCGATTCTTTTCGGCCTTGCGATCCGCAGGAAAGCCGATAGATTTGTCCACTCGCTTACGAAGGCCGCCGTCGTTGGTGAGCACCAGCGATGCCAGCCCGGCGTAAGCAATGCGCGCCTCTTCAACCGCCTCATTGCCGATGAACGATCCGGCAGGGAACTCCGCAAGCTCTGCAAGTTCCTGGTGGATTGAGCCGCCATCTTGCCGGCACGCAAACCGCGCCAGTGCGAGTGCCTCATCGCGCGCCCCGAAAACTCGATCAACAAGCAAGGATGCCGCGGTAAGCGCTTCGCCAACAGCGTGCGCAAAGGGCCGCTCCAGCCGCTCGCGCAGGGCCTCCCAATCCGGTTCTCGATCAAGCACAAAGCCGTGCATCCAGCGGTCGCGCTTTTCCAGCATTCCCACCAGCAGGTCTTCCATCTCCTGCCAGCCGTTATCCCGCCACAGCAACAGGTCCTCAATGGCCGAACTTAACGCCGCCTCGTCCCCGCCGATACCTTCCAGCGTCAGCCGAGCCGCACGACGATACAACTCCGCCGGTTGCTCGTTGATTTGCAAATCACTGCTCACGCCGGTGAGCAATGGTTGCTGCAGGGCGATCTCACGGCAGAAGGAGTCGATCGTCGTAATGCGGAGTTGCGCGGGAATATCGAGAAGTTGCCAGCCGAGCATGCGGGAGTGTTCGAGAGCGCGGCGGGCCAGCGCGTTCATTGATAGCTCGTCGCCTGCGGACGTGGATACGTCACTGGCCGCGGCCTTCTCCAGTTCCGATAAAATGCGGCGACGCATCTCGGCGGCGGCCGCTTTGGTGAAGGTGATGGCAACGATCTGGCCGGGCGCGTCCACCTCGGCCAGCAGGCGCAGAAAGCGCCGGGTCAGCAGGTCGGTCTTGCCCGAGCCGGCCGGTGCCTGCACCAGGATGGAACGCCCGGCATCCAGCGCCAATTCGCGTTCAGGCTGGTCCGGAGGCAAAGGCAGAGCTTCGAGTTTATTCATCGTCGCCCTCCTCGTTTTCGTCCTCACTTTCTTGCCGGGCCCGAAGCTCCTGGATGCGGCACAACGTTTGCAACCCGCAATGCTGGCAGGTCTTCGGATATTCACGCGGGTCCACCTCCGCGCGGCCTGCCAGAAAGTCCCTAGCGAGTTGCTCGATGTACTCTCTCCAGTCGATAAGTTTCTCGGCGGTGAGTGCGTCTTTCACCAGCGCGGTGCCTTTGCTCAGGTTCGGCAGCAACGTATTCACCGCATCGCCCATATGACCGGCAAATGTCCGCTCTCCTGTGCGCACCTTGGCGAAGACCAGGCCGCCCAGTTCTTCACCGCTGGGCAGCGCAAAGCCTGCGTAGAGCGGCAACTGCACGTCGTCGGGGCGGGGTAGCTCCCAGTCCTTCGGCGAAACGTCGCCTGTCTTGTAGTCGATCACCAGCATGGAACCGTCAATCAGCCGGTCGATGCGGTCCAAACGGAGCCCGAGAGTGACACCTGCGAGTTCGATGTTTCGTTTCGCTTCCGTTTCGGCGACGGTGAATGGAATCCGCGTAGCTTCAAACTCCAGCCACTCCGTTACCAGGCGGGTTAGCCGCTGTTCTTCCAGTTCCAGATAACGCTTGGGCATCCGTTGGCGGACTCCGCCAGGCATATTCTCCTGCAGGACCTTGTGCACGTGCCCGGCAACAAAAGTCTCCCGATCATGCACGGCCAGCAACTCGTCGAGGTTGCGCAATCCGTTCGGCGGACCACCCCACACCGCATGCAACACGGAGTGGAGCAGTTGACCGCGCTGGGCCGCGGTGAGCCCAGCCTCGGCTGCATCCCACGCCTGTGCGCCAAGCCGTGCGGTGGCGAAGGCTTTGAACGGACACTGCGATTGCGAGCTGAGCACGCTTGACCCGCCCTTCACGGTTTCGAGCGGGAATGGAATTTGGCTGAAGTCCTCAATGCACTCCGTCAAGTCTGGTTGAATGGGTGGCGGCGCCCACTCGCCGGGCAGCGCCTGCGGTGTTCCGGCAAGCTGTGCAATCAGCCGCGAGGGCCGGGTTTCCGTGCTTTCCTTCTGTCCCGCAACGCTGAAATGGACCACCGGTGCAGCGGCGAGCAAACGCTTCGTCACGGCGCCGGCAAATTCCCAGTCCTGGCGTGGCGTGGCGTGGGGCATGCCCGCTTCGCGCTGCACCTGGGTCGGCAACAGCGGGTGCATGGAGGCGGCGGCAGGCCATGTGTCTTCGTCTGCGCCCAAAAACCAGATCGCGTCCGCGGTCAGTCCCGCCGACTCGGCCGGCCCGGCAATCTGGATGGGTGCGTCGCTCGACTCCGGAGCATAAAGTGTTTCGTCCAGCACGCGCTTCAGCGCGGATAGAAACTCGTTCCAGCCCATCCGGAGGCCATCGAAGCCCAGCGACCCGCAAGTGTCAAGAGCCTGCTCCCATCGGCGGTAGGCCTGAAACTCCGCGCTTGAAAGTCGCCGCTCGCCTGGCCAGCCCGCATCTTGAAGCAACTGCGGCACAAGTCCCGCCCAGTCCAGCGGACTTTGCCGTCTTGCCTCGAAGTCTGTGCGCCGCCTGGCCGCCGTCATGCGTTGGAGCCATGCGTCAGGGAATACCTCGTAGACATGCCGGTGACTGGCGAAAGCCTCCGGCGTCCACTCCGTTCGTGCCAGTCCCCGGCGGCGCAGCGTCCGCATGTACGCTTGCAGCGCGGCAGTTTCTTTGGGATCGGGAGCCGCCAGTCGGGTCGAGAGCAGCCAGTCCACTTCATGCTCTTGGAGGGGGCCGCTTAGCCAGCGCAGCAGCAGGTGGGCGGCACGCGCTAATTCAACCTGGCTGAGTGGAATTCCAAGCGAAAATTCAAAGCGAGGCTCGGCACCCGGCGCACTGAGCCTGAGAAATGCGCGCTCGATCTCGCCGCGGCACGCCGAGATCTGCTGCGAAATCACCAGCAGGCGTGCATGCGGATTGGCGGCAAGCTGACGGTTGCACCAGAGGGCGCAGGCCTCCAGCTCTGTTTGGCTGTCGGCTGCAGTATAGAAACGGATCTCCTGCGCAGGCTCATCCGGAGTAGCCTCCTGCCACGTTCCCCAGGCATCGAGCAGGGTTCTCTGTACCGGGAGCAGGCGGTCAAACCCGGCTGCCAGCAGAGGCGGCCGGTTCGTCTGGTCCGCCTTCAGTGATGCAATCAGCGCCAGCGGCACGCGAACAGGACTCAGCAAATTCCCATCGCGGCAGACCTCGTCAAAGGCCGCGAGCCACCCGCTGAAGGCGCCTGCATCCTGGTCCCAAGCGGTGCGCGCGGCGGCTTGCAAGGAGTGCGGAGCATAGGAACAGAGCAGTTCGTGCGCCTGCATGGCCATTTGGGCCAAACGGTGGATCGGCCCCGGCAGAATGGTGGCCAGTTGCTCTTTGCTGCGAACGATATCCGTCCACAGCGCCTGCTCCTGCACGGCATTTAAGATCATGCGGCCGTCGAGGGTCCGCTCTTCCCAGGTTGCGTGGGTAAAGCTCGTCCAGTCCAGAATGCTGGGCGCGGGCCAGGCGAGCTGGCCCTCTGCGCGGCGGCGGCGATGAAACGCCAGGCGAAGCGTGCGCGCGGCCCGGTCGCTGGCCGTCACCACCAGTCCTCCGCCGCTGAGCCAGCGGTCGATCTCAGCTTCCGCCAGTTTCCCCATTTCTGCGTTATACGCTGGCCGCCGGGGTGAGCGCCAATTCCCCTCGAGTGCCGCCGAAAGCCTATTTTGTCGGCGGCGTGAGCGGCAGTTTCAGCCACGCAAGGCCGATGCTGCGCCTCATGTGCGACACGCCATTCCCTCCCGGCGCATCGTAAAAGATGGCCAGCCTGTTGCCATACCGCACTACGGAGGGAAGCCCGATACAGCGCTTCGACCACTTGCAGTTCTTTCCGTCCAGCACCACCGCCTTGTTGGCCGCATTCCAGTGGTTCAGATCTTTTGACCAATACACCCATATTGCGTCGGTGTACTCGCCATCCTGGTCCAGACCGATGTGATCCGTAAACAGAAACCAGGTCTTGTTCGATTGCTCAAAGTAGAGCGAAGTGTTCTCCACCTGCTCGCTTGCAGGCACAATCGGAGTCGGGTCAATCTTCCACGCGCCTTCAAGGTTCGTTGTGCGCGCAATGCTCAAAGTGCGCATGATGGGCCGGTCTGTCGATGCGCTGAAGAATTGCAGATACTCATTTCCAACCGGGATAATCTGTCCCGGACTGGCTGTCGCCGAGTAGTAGCTTCCCGGCTTCGGCCGAAAGGGAACCACTTGAGGTTCCTTCTCCCACGGGCCTGTGGGTGAAGAGGACCGCGCCTTCATGGTGAGATAAGGAAAGCTGGGAATACGATCCGGAGCCGGCGTCACATGCGGCGTGCCCAAATAGAACATGTGCCAGGTATGTCCGTCGAAGTAAGTGGTTCCATACGATGCGCTGGCTGAATCCTCTGAGCCCGGCGCTCCCAGCTTCATCACCGCACCTTTCTTCGTCCAGTGGATCAGGTCCCGGCTGGTGGCCAGCGCCGTCAGCCAGCCTGTCTCCCCGGCCGCATCGTAGTGCATATAGAACGTGCCGTTGTGCTCGAACACCCACACATCCCGCGCGCCGTATTTATCGCAGTTTCCAGGGCCGGTCCCATAGGGCAGGATCACGCCCTGGTCCTCGGCGTCATAGCGCAGCGCCGCGTCTGGCCTGCCGTCCGGATAGATCTTTACCCCGCCCAGATTGGTGCTGGCCGCCGCCAGAACCAATGCCGCAAAAAGCGAAAAACGTCCCAACCCCGTCATGCGCGCCATCCTGTTTATCGAAGATTTGTTTAAAGAATCGGATTCGCCGCTAATTCTATTCCTCGCCCATTGGCTTCAGCGAGCGTGCCTCCGAGGAGCGCCGGCGCAAACTGAAGTCCCGCAGGGCACGGGCCCTGGCCTCGGCCTCGGTATCTTTGCCGTGTTCCCCTCCGCAGCCGGTTGTACACTGATCTGTGATTCGTCGATTGCTTGCTTGCTCATTGTTCGCTCTTGTCGCGCTGGTTGGGTGCCACACCGGGCAGAAGACCGCTACCGACTCTGCCGCCAATCCCTCCTATAAGGTTTACAAGCTGCGCGGCAAAGTGGTCTCCATCAACTCCGCCACAAACGAGGTCACGCTTAACCACGAGGCCATTCCCGGCTTCATGGATGCCATGACCATGCCTTACAAGCTCAAGGATCCCGGCATTCTGGGCGAACTGCACCCCGGCGATGTAATTACCGCGGACGTGCTGGTTTCACAGGATGCGGATGCGAATGTGTTGCTGGATCATATCGTTGTGGTGGCCCAGGCTAAGCCCGATTACCGGCCCACCGTTTTCTACCACGTTCCCGCGCCGGGCGACGCCGTGCCCGACTTCAAATTGCGCAACCAGGACGGCCGCAGCATCCATCTGGGCCAGTTTCGCGGCAAGCAGTTGCTCATCACCTTCATCTACACGCGCTGCCCGCTGCCCAACTTCTGCCCTCTGGTCACGCACAACTTTGCTGTAATCGATAAGCAGTTGGCCGCCATCCCCGCGCTCTACAGCAAGACCCACCTGCTATGTGTCAGCTTCGATCCCAGCCACGACACGCCAGAGCGCTTGCGCGCTTACGGTTCCAGCTACATGGGGAGTGATGCGAAGAACGCCTTTGCCCACTGGGATTTCGCCGTGCCGCAGGCGCCGGAACTGACAGAGATGGCAAAATTCTTTGACCTCGGAATCACCAATGAGGCCGATTCAACCATCACGCACACGCTTTCCACCACGCTCATCGGGCGCGATGGCAAAGTGGTGCGCTTTTATCCCGGCAACGAGTGGACTACAGACCAGGTGATGGCAGATGTGAAGCAGGCAGCCACAGGCGCTTGAAATCGAACCTCTTAATTTATCAATCTGAATCGGAGTGGATGAACGATGAGCGGTGGATTGGTTATTCGCCAGGATGCTGAGTTGGATTTTCTATCGTTGGGTGCGCTGGTGCATCGCCTCGATCCGGGCATTGTGCCTTTTCGCAAAGCCACCGAGTGCAAGATTCACGTCAGCGGCGGCGAGTTCAATGTGGCTGCCAATCTGTCGGATTGCTTCGGCCTGAGAACCGGAATCGTCAGCGCCATGTCTGACTATCCCATCGGCGATCTGATTGCCGAGCGGGTGCGTGCCATGGGCGTCAAGCCGTATTACAAGCACTTCAAGCACAACGGTGTCACGGGCCCCAACATGGCAGCCGTGTACAGCGACCGTGGCCACGGCCTGCGCGCCCCGGTGGTCTTCTACAACCGGGCAAATGAGGCCGCGGCACAACTGAAGCCGGGCGATTTTGACTGGAAGGCGATCTTTGCCGGAGGCGTCCGCTGGGTGCATTGCGGCGGCCTTTTTGCGGCCCTCTCGGCCACTACGGCGGCTCTGGCGGCAGAGATGATGAAGGCTGCCAAGGAAGCCGGCGCCGTGACTTCGTTCGACCTGAACTTCCGCGAGAAGATGTGGAGCATTCACGGCGGCAACGAGCGCGCGGTCGAGGCCATTGGTCACATTGTGGAGAACGTGGATGTGCTGGTGGGCAACGAAGAGGATCTGCAGAAAGGACTGGGCATTCCGGGGCCGGAAGTTGCGGCAAAGTCCAAACTGGACCCCAGCGTCTTTTTTGGCATGATCGATCAGGTGGTGAAGAAGCATCCGCAGGCAAAAGTGGTGGCCACCACGCTGCGTGAGGTGCACTCCACCAATCGTCATAGCTGGAGCGCGGTCGCGTGGATCGATGGCAAGACTCTCTCCGCTCCTACGGTTGAGCTGGACGTTCTGGATCGTGTGGGCGGTGGCGATGGTTTTGCCTCCGGCTTCTTTTATGGCCTGCTCACCGGCGAGTCGCCCGAGGAAGCGCTCAAGTTGGGATGGGCGCACGGCGCGCTGCTTACCACCTTCCCCGGCGATACCACCATGGCCACGTTGGACCAGGTGCGAGCGTTCGCAAGGGGCGGCTCGGCGCGCATTCAGCGGTAGAACCGGCGCTGCCCATCTCCAGATTTGTGCGCCGATTGACAGCCAGGTTCATCCAAGCAACTGGTAGGCTAGCAGTGTGTCTAGTGAGAGGTCTCAAGTGGCAAAAATTACATTGTTGTTTGCGGTGCTTCTGATTGCTTTGGGTTTGGTGGGTTTTCTGGGCACCGGCAGCCAGCATCCCACCGCGCTGATTCCCACCTGGTTCGGCCTGGCGCTCGGCATCTTCGGCTGGCTGGCCATGAGCCCCAGCGAGGCTCGGCGCAAGCTCTTCATGCACATTAATGTAACCATCGGCCTGCTGGGTTTTCTGGGCGCGGGTGGCAGAGCGATTCAAGGCTACGGTAATGCCAGGTCTGCCGGCATTGAGCCCGATCACGCTGCCTTGGCCTCGCAGATCACGATGGCCGGCCTGCTCCTGTTCTACGTCCTTCTCTGTGTACGCTCGTTCATAGACGCACGGCGCACGGGAAAGGTCTAGCGCATGGGGACAATGCGTCATGGCGGAATTGGGATGAGCAGCGCAGAACGTTCGCCGCGCGGAGGCGGCGCGCGTGCCAGCCGGGGGGACTTGCCCAAGCGAAAGTCCAGCCTGAAAAAGTTGTGGCCGCAGATTTGGGCGCTGGTTGCGCCGCGCAAGGGTCTGCTTTTAGCCGGAATGGGACTAATGGCAGTCAACCGCGTTGCTGGACTGGTGTTGCCCTTCACCAGCAAGCCGCTCCTTGACGTCGTCCTGAACCAGACACATCCGCGCCCCGATCTGCTGCCGCGCGTCATCGCGGTGGTCTTCTCTGCCATGCTGGTGCAGGCCATCACCTCGTTCTCGCTCACCCAGCTACTCTCCAAGGCCGGCCAGCGGCTCATTGCGGATATGCGCCGCCAGGTGCAAAAGCACGTGGGACTGCTTTCAGTGGCGTACTACGACGAGAACCGCACCGGCACCCTTGTTGCACGCATCATGTCTGACGTGGAAGGTGTGCGCAACCTGGTGGGCACGGGGTTGGTGGATTTTGTGGGTGGATTGCTCACCGCCGTATTGGCGTTCATCTATCTGCTCCATCGCAGCGTCGTGATCACGCTCACGGTTTTCGCTGTGGTGGGCGCATTTGTTTTTGTTCTGCAATACGCTTTCAAGATCATTCGGCCCATCTTTCGCGAACGCGCCAAGATCAATGCTGAAGTAACCGGCCGGCTTACTGAATCATTGGGCGGCGTGCGCGTCATCAAGGGCTACCACGCTGAAGAGCGCGAGCACGATGTCTTTTCCGCCGGTGTCGACCGGTTGCTCTCCAACGTGATGAAGTCGCTCACCATGACCAGCGTGCTGGGCTCGGCCTCTACAACGGTGCTCGGACTGGTGTCTGCGCTGGTCATGTGGCTCGGCGGACACAGCGTGCTGAGCCGCGCCTGGACTGTCGGCGATTACTTCAGCTACAACATGTTTCTCGCCTTCATGATCGCGCCGGTCTTCCAGATCGTGAACATCGGCACCCAACTCACTGAGGCTTTCGCCGGCCTCGACCGCACCGGCGAGATCATGTCTGAACTCGAAGAGAATCGGGTTCCTGGCCGCACTGAAAAGATGCCGCCGGTCCAGGGCAGGGTCCAATTTGAGAATGTGGAGTTCGCGTACGACCCCGAAAAGCCGGTTCTGCACGGCATCAGCTTTGTGGCCGAGCCGGGAACGGTCATCGCCTTGGTTGGCTCCTCGGGCTCGGGCAAATCCACAATCATCAGCCTCATTTGCGCTTTCCACACTCCGTCCAAGGGTCGGGTGCTGGTGGACGGTGTGGACCTTGCGCACGTTGACCTGAACACATTTCGCTCCCAGCTCGGCGTGGTGCTCCAGGATTCGTTTCTGTTCGATGGCACCATCCGCGAGAATGTGATGTTTTCGCGCCCCGATGCCACTGAGGAGCAGTTTCTCTTTGCCTGCCGTACTGCCCGCGTGGACGAGTTTGCGGAGCGTTTCCCCGATGCCTACGAAACCGTTGTGGGCGAGCGCGGGGTTAAGCTTTCAGGCGGCCAGCGCCAGCGGCTCTCCATTGCGCGCGCCCTCCTGGCGGAGCCGGGAATCCTCATCCTCGACGAGGCTACCAGCTCGCTCGATTCCGAATCCGAGGCCATGATCCAGGCTGGATTGAGCCAACTGATGCAGGGACGAACCACCTTCGTCATCGCCCACCGTCTCTCCACCATCCGCCGTGCCGACCAGATCCTGGTGGTCGAAAACGGCCTCATTGTGGAGCGCGGCAATCACGCTGAACTGTTCGCCTTGGGCGGGCGCTATTACGACCTCTATACTCGCCAGCACGGCCTGGAGGCCAATCTCTTCCTCGCTCCCGGCGAAGGCGACGTCATTCCGGCCTAATAGATGTCCGTTGGGGGCTACCTCAACAGTACTTAGCCAAGGGGTAGAGCATATGTCTTTGAGCCTGCAAAAGCTCTCAAAATACGAATTAACCGGCCTGAAGCCCGCCTTCCGATCCCCAAGGGCGTCTCTCCAGGACAACCTCAGAGTCCCACCTACGGAAACGCCGTATCAGTACTTGACCCGCGTCTCATATCTTGAGAAACTGATGTTGGGTCATTCCCCGAAAGCAAAGGACCAAGATGCGAGATGCAGCCCCCCAGGGTACTTACAAAGTACAGGCTTTAGACCGCGCGTTCGCAGTTTTGGATCTGCTCGCAGAAAGCGAAGTGCCGCTTGGACTGGCGCAGGTCGCCTCGTCCCTGCAGCTGCACAAGAGCACCGCACACCGCTTCCTGATGGTTCTGGAACGCCATCACATGGTGGAACGCACCAACGGGGGGAAGTTCCGCTTGGGTCTAAGGCTCTTCGACTTCGGCAATAGGGCCATCGAACAGTACGACTTGCGCGACCGTGCGCAACCACATCTGCGCCGCCTGGTGGCCGAAACCGAAGAGACTGCTCACCTGTGCATTCTTGAGCAGGCGCGGGTCATCTACATCGACAAGATTGAGCCTGCCCGCTCCGTGCGCATGATTACGCGGATCGGGTCCAGCAACCCTGTGCACTGCACTTCTGTGGGCAAGGCGATTCTCGCCTTTCTGCCTGAGGAGCGCATCACCGATATTCTGCGCCGCACTCGCTTCGAACGCTTTACACCTCGCACCATCGCAACCCCCGAGGCTCTGCGCGCGGAGATCGAAAAGACCCGTCGGCGCGGCTATGCCGTGGATGACGAGGAGTTGGAAGAGGGTTTACGTTGCATCGCGGTGCCGCTGCTCGATGCCCAACGCCAGCCTGTGGCTGCAATCAGCGTCTCCGGGCCATCGTTCCGCGTAACTGCGCAGAAGCTGCCTTCCATCGCCAACCACCTGCTCCAGTGTGTGCGCGGCATCTCGATCGATATGGGTTATACATCGGCCGGCCGCGGCAACCGCGCTGCATGGACGGCCTAAAGACAAGAGCGTCCGCCGCACCTCCTGCGCCTATTCCCGCACTGTTCGTGGCCACTATTGTGCTCATTCGTGAGCGTGTGTTTTCAAAGAAGCAAGATTTCGATTTGTGGCCAACGAGATGGAAAGCGAACCCGCTGTTCATCTGTTAAACTAGAACCCGTCGCTGAGGTTGAAGTTTTGGCGTCCGAAAAGACACCGAAGTCGAGTTCAAACCAGCGAGAGGATAGAACAGAGCGAAAATAGCGAAATCTGCGAATCCGCTCATTCTATGTGACATAAATCCAAATTGCTTAAAATGCAATCTGGGGACGTAGCTCAGTTGGTTAGAGCGCTGCCCTGTCACGGCAGAGGTCGCGGGTTCGAGCCCCGTCGTCCCCGCCATACA
>Ga0182030_10014288_pt1 | contig 15694 bp, 11 predicted proteins | sample 812S3MmetaG_FD_121299 | JGI IMG/M metagenome (GOLD analysis project Ga0182030, IMG submission 121299) | Permafrost microbial communities from Stordalen Mire, Sweden - 812S3M metaG (Illumina Assembly) | ecosystem: Environmental > Terrestrial > Soil > Wetlands > Permafrost | place: Sweden...
CGTTCGCCCCTACCGGCGCGGTAGTTGGGGGCCGAAAGAGGCTGATGCGATCATCGCTTCAAACGGCTGTTGGCATAACCCCGGATCCAATAGGCATCCGGATGATGAGCCTTTGCCGGCCGTAAGAAGCTGACGCGCTAAGGTGCGGCGGGTTGGGCGTAGTAGCCGGCGCGGGTTTGGGCTTTTAGCTGTGGCCGGGCGATCTTCACGTCAAGGGCGCGATAGTCGTCGGGGCCGTCGCCGGAAGCGGCATCGATCGAGAGAATGTAGTACGCCTCGGCATCCTTGATGCAGGTGTCGATTTCACTTCCGAGATCGTTGCGTGAGTTGAGCACGCGCCCTCCACTCTGGAGACTGAGGACCTGCAGACCGAGATCGCCGAATTGCGCATTTCGCGACGAGCGCGCCGCCTTGATGAATCGCTCGTATTCGAAAGCGTGCGCCACTCCGGCGGAGGTGCCGAGCGGATCGACAGTGTAGACCGTCACTCCGGCATCGCGCATTGTTGTTGACAAGCCAACGATCGTCTTAAAGATTCCGGCTTCGTCCTTGTCGGTCAAGTGGATATTCGGTCCGGAAAGGATCGGCCATCCGGGGCTGAGAAAGATAATGATCTTTTTCCCGGGGATTTTCGCCGCGTAGTTGATAAGCTGTTCGAGTGCGCCGAGCGACAGGCGCAGGCGCTCGTCGTCGCCATAGACGCCTTGCGACCGGCGGATACTGCGCAGCGCGGTTTCATTCTGGTCCAAAAAAGCAGCTTGCGCGGTGCCGTCGCGCGTGGGCTTTTCCTGCAGTTTGACGCCGGAATCCGAGAAGAACGCGAACGACAAAGGCTGCGCCAGCTTCCCGCCATCGCGCTCCAGATAGCGCTTGATCTCTCCGCGCGCATTGGCCACGCGATCGAAGCCCGTGTTCACGGCATCGATGAACAGGATGACCTGGACGGGTTCGCGATCCGCGGACGCCGCAGTCACGGCTTGAAACGAGACAATCTTCCGCGGCTGTTTGCCGTCCAGAACCGCAAAGTCTTGTTGTTGGAGTCCCGCTACCGGCTTCCCCGACTTGTCATTGACCACCACGTCTAGCCGGATTCGTCGTTCGGACGATCCGCCTAACTCGCCGGACGCAGGCGCGGAGGTCACGCCGACCTGCCCCACGAGGACGGAAGGTATGGCGACAAGCACAAAGACCCACTGCAGTACAGTTGGCAGTACAGTTACGACCGCGGGCGCAACTGGGAACCACGCGTTCCTCAGCGGATCGCCAACAACGCGAGACATCGCCCTACCTTGAAAGTGCGGCATGCAGATCTCCACCCGACTTCTACTGGCTCACACGTCTCGCTCAGTATATACCCAAATCGAAACTCGATGTCTCATATTCTGGGCTCGCGTGGACCACCATGATCGGCAGTTGTTTGGGAGAAGGATCGTTTGCGGCAATCGCGGCTATTCGGTGCGCTAGGGCCGCTCTTTCGCGGGCGCCGCCAACTCAATTTCAAGGAGACTGGTTCTCGACGCCGAGGAGCCGTGCTCTTGGCGCACACCGACTCGCACGCGGTCCCCAGGCTTCTTGTCCCAAAGCGCCAGCCGCGTATCGGCGATCTTGCTCACTGTTTGACCATCCATATCGGCGATGACTTCGCCTTTCTTCAGCCCGGCCTTCGCTGCGGCGCTCCCGCGCTCCACCGAGCGGATGAGACATTTGCCGCCCCGCTCCTCTAACCTCACTCCGAGAACGCCGGCCGGAGGCAACTCCTCTTTCTTGCTGAAAAGAACATAATCCCCCACATGCGGGACTGCGATTTCGTCGTCGCTGTTGATCACGATCGCAGTGGTTGCATTCGTCCGCCGTTGCAGACGCTGGGGAATGCCGGAGCCAAACTCCAGATGTCCCGAACCGGCGAGGATCACCATGCGGGCTTCCGGATGGCCGTTCAGGTAGGTAGATGCCGCTTCCGCCATCCCCTCATCCCAAACCAGCTGCGCTTCCAGGAAGTGATCGAAATCGCCAGGCCTCTGCGCTCCGTGGGCTTCGAAGGCTTTCCGCAGGCGCCCTTTATAAGATTCGTCAGCCGGATCGATTTGCTTGGGCAGATAAGCGCGCTGCTGTTCGCTCAGCCCGCGGATCCCAACCTTGGCAACCGCCGACGACAGCGCGGCCGGCACATTGAGCGCCCGCACGGGAATACGCTGCTCGCGCGCATAACGGAAAATCGGCGCATACAACCGATAGTCGTATCCCCAGCGCTGAAAGTATTCCGTCGCGCGGAGAAATTCGGCTTCGTTGATCCGCCCGGCGATGTAGTCGTCTACCGGTTGTTGGAAGGGCTGTTGCAAGTACTCCACCCCAATCACCAGTTGCGGGTCCGCTTGATGAAGGCGCTTTATGAGTTCGAGTTGGTTTAGATGATGGTCGTAACGGTTGTGCGTCTCGCCGATGAAAACGACACGGTTGGTAGCGACCCGCGCTGCCAGTTGGTCCAAGGTGAACGTCGTGCTTACATCAAGAGCCTCGGGTGCGGTCCGATCCTGCGCACGCAAATCGAACGCGAGCAGCGACGACCCAATCAGCAGCGGGACAACCAACAGGTATTCATAGCCTTCAGGCCGCATGATTCGATCATCCTACAGCGGAGCGAGTTCGTGTCTGAATAAATGCAATATGCTGTTAGGAAACGGTGACTAGAAAATTTGATGTGATCGCCATTGGAACGGGATCCGCCGCCTCGGCGGTGACGTCGCGCTGTCGCAAAGCGGGATGGCAGGTGGCGATCGTGGATTCGAGGCCGTTCGGGGGCACCTGTGCTCTGCGCGGATGCGACCCAAAGAAAGTGCTCATTGGAGCTGCCGAAGCCATTGACTGGACTCGTCGAATGCAAGGAAAAGGAATTCAGGCCACGAAGCTGAAGATGGATTGGCCGGAGTTAATGCGTTTCAAGCGTTCTTTCACTGAGCCTGTTCCACAACGGCGCGAAGACGAGTTTGCGAAAGCCGGCATAACGGCTTTCCATGGCCGGGCGCGCTTCGCCGGGCCAACTACGGTACAAGTCGGGGACGAGACATTGGAGGGACGCTACGTCGTGATTGCGACCGGAGAGGTGCCGGCAGATTTGCAGATTCCCGGTACGGAGCACCTGACAACAAGCGATCAGTTCCTGGAGTTGAACGAACTCCCACGGCGGATTCTCTTCATCGGAGGCGGGTATATCGCTTTTGAGTTTGCGCATGTAGCGGCGCGTGCGGGCGCGCAGGTCACTATCCTACATCGTGGCCCGCGTCCCTTGGCCCTGTTTGATCCGGATCTCGTCGATCAACTCGTCGAACGAACTCGCGAACTTGGCATTGAGGTTCATCTCGGAACCACAGCGATCGGGATCGAAAAGAGCTCCGCTGAGTTGATTGTGCGGGCCTTGGCCACGGGGAAGACCGGCACGTTTCAGACGGATATGGTTGTGCATGCCGCGGGTCGCGTGCCCGAGATCAGCGACCTGAATTTGGAAGCGGCAGGGATCGAAGGGAACAAGCGGGGAGTGCGAGTCAACGAATTTTTGCAAAGCGTGTCGAGTGCAGCAGTCTATGCGGCGGGAGACGCCGCTGCCAGTGGAGGTCCACCGCTGGCTCCGATAGCGAGCTATGAAGGACTGATCGTGGCCGCGAACCTCCTGCAGGGAAACCATCAAACGCCAAATTACCTCGGCGTTCCTTCGGTCGTCTTCACGATCCCCCCGCTGGCTGCTGTCGGTCTCAGTGAACGCGAGGCACAGGAGCAAAACCTCAAGTTCAGGGTTCAGAAGGAGATGACCTCGACCTGGTATTCGTCCCGGCGAGTAGCGGAAGCATATTCCGGCTACAAGGTGCTAGTGGAAGAAGACTCGGACCGCATCCTGGGCGCTCATATTTTAGGGAGCGAGGCCGGTGAAGTCATCAATCTTTTCGCGCTTGCCATCCGTTCCGGGATGCGCGCCACCGATTTAAAGCACACGCTGTTCGCGTATCCGACGAGTGGCTCAAATTTAACGCGCATGCTTTAGCAGGGTGTTGAAAAACAAGGCACCCCGGCTCGATGACTCTCGCGGCTCAGTGTGAGGCTTCATCGTTTTCAGTGCCTTGCGGAGCCGCGACAGTCATGGAGCGGGGATCTATCGAGTTTTTCAACAACCTGTTAGGCGGGCTCTCTGAACAATTGGGCGGAACAACCAGAGTGTGGGCTGCCGAACGATCTAATCGGAGTGAGCCAAGCGGGTGCTCCCCGTGCCAATGTGGATATGCGCGGCTGTGGCCTTACCCGGAATAGCGCGGCTGAATGCGAAGTAGGGGATCTGTCGTGATCGCAGATAGTGGCGCAACCAAATACCGGCGGATTCGTTCGGGTCGACAGCGACGTCAATGCGACCGCGATGATCGAATCCCATGCTCCGATGCAGCGCTGTTTCTCCGTCGGCGCTGATCGGCAACAGATGAGCAAATTCGGTCTCGTAAGCGGTCGCGAGCAGCTTTAAATCCCGCGCTTCGTCAAACGTGCCGACTCCTTCGTAATGCTCTTCACCATCCACGGAGAAGTCGGCGTATTGCGTGCGGGCCGCTTCCTGCGCACTGGCGATTGAGCTCCGCTGCTTCGCCAATTCGTCTTCTTGGATGCCGAACTGAATGCGTGATTGCGCCCAGTAGAGATCCAGTTGCCGCTGGTTCAACTCCACTTCTAACGATGTCAGGTCGTGCGCAGCCACCAGTCCGTCGGCCATCAGTTTCTTTTGCTGTTCGATCCGCTCCTCTTCGCGATTCACCCGACGCTTGGCGGCTTCGACCATGTCGTTGTCGAGTTGCGGAGTTGCGTCGGCCGAGTCCGCGTACTGCATGCGATCCAGTACGGCACGATCCTGAGCGTCGGCCAGATCCTGTTCAGCCTGCGCGAGCCGGATAGGCGCCTCGACGCCACGTTCGACAAGGGTTTTTATTCGTTCAACCTCTTGAGTGGCTAATGCCATCCTTTGAGCGCTGGCGTCTTGCCTCAAAGGCGGCCCACTCTGGCAGAAGAGCGCCGTGGGCGTGACCACGGCCATTAGGAATAGGATCCATGGAAGGGAAGATTTCATACTGGCCGATTGGGTCAACAAAACCGCTGGCAAGAATGCGGAATATAGGAGCAGCGCAGATTCTTGGTTCCTTAACTTTATTTTAGCAGAGGCGTCCGCGGAGTCTTCTTGGGGCCGAAACAAATGCTAATGAACGCGAACGCCGTTTGGGTGCAACCGGATCGTTTGTAGACGGTAGAGCCCGGCCATGAATCGTGCGTTCCGACATGATGAAGAGCGGTACAATTCGATTTGAAATCGGTGCTGACAAAAGGAGGTTCCTGGCAAGATGCCATCCTTTCCCCCGCTATTGCGCAGTCCCAAGGTTTCATGCGTCGTGGGGTGCGCGGCGCTGTTCCTGCTTTCGACAGGTACTCTCTTGCTCCGTGCCGCGGGACAGGGATCGGCGAACGCGCAGGGCAGCGACCCTCAACCGAGTCCCTCTGCCGTATCGCAACCGCCGCAGTCTCCCGTATCGAAGTATGACAAGGCCATTTTCCAGAAGACCGTTCCTCACGATCAGCTCGCGTTTCTGAATTCATTCGCGGGGGCGACGTCAAACGATCTCGTCCGAGACAAACAATTCCACAAATTAATGCACAGTGTGATCCCGGATTGCACGTTTCATTATGGCCGCGACATGCCGCTCCTTGACGCCCTCGAAATGGTGCTCAAGGATTCTCCACTGCCGGTTCGAATCCCCGATGGGCGTTACTTGATGCTCTCCGGCCGAAGCGGCCCCTATCTCGCCGGCCGCGGATTTGTATGGATCGATTTGCAGGATGGCATCGTCCTCGGTGGGTTCTCTTTCCATCCAACCAACGGTGAGCCCACTCCGACGGCCACCGTTTTTTCCAAACAGGTGAAGGAAGAATCCATCAAGATGAGCCAGCTTCCGCCCGCGTTCGCGGAAGACCTGAGCCAGTGGTCCGCGCAAGCCAGGATTCCGCCTGTGCTGACACGCTACTTTATTACAGGCTCCAACCGAAAAATCGTATTGGAGCACGACGAAGACATTTGCACGGCGGCCGGCGGAATGCCCCCACCTCCTCCATCCATTTGCCGACAGATGAATGCCGACTCCGCCGACATCGACCTGATTGCCGCCTCCTATTTGGAGCAAACCAATCATGCAACGAATGCGACGGCATGGATGATCACGGGTGACGATCAGATCGCGTGGCTCAAACTTAGAGATAACACTTGCAGCGCGGGACCCGACCCGCTGGCGTGCCATATCCTGATGACGCGTGAGCGCACGCGCGTCATTATCGGACGGAATCTCGTGCCACATCCACCGCACAGGTAGCCGCCGTGTCCTCGTGACGGATCTTTGTTCGGGTCAAGCAAGCCGCGAGCCGTCATTCCCTCTTCCCCTATCGGTTGCTATCCGCTATCTTGTTGGCAAAACACACGCGGAGGAAACAAGCCGACGCGTTGACGCGCTACGCATTGACGGGAATCGCTGGTGTGCTGTAGCCTAGCGCTCAGTGATCAGGGCCAATCAACTAACCCTATGGCGGCGCTGGGTTCGGCAGCCGCAGAAGATCTGGTTACGAAGGGCGCTTTTTCAAGCGCACTTGTGGAGCGGTATCGGCCTTGGTCTGTACGTCCTGTTGATGAGCACAACCGGTAGCGTGCTTGTCTACAGCAACGAACTTTATCGTGCGGCGACGCCCCCGCCCATCTTCTCGAATCATCCCGGACCACGACTGACAGACGGCCAGCTGTCCGAGGCTGCCCTGCGATTGTACCCGGGCTATGTGATCAGTAGAATCACGCGAGCTCGAAATCGCGATCAAGCGGTAGATGTCTGGCTGCGCCGGGGCAAGGAGATCCAGTACCGGCTCTTCGATCCGCGGAGCGGCGTCGATCTTGGGTCTTCCGTCCCCGGCGGAATCCGCCGCGTGTCCCGACTTATTGATCTGCACGACAATCTGTTCGCCGGAGAGACTGGACGGACCGTGAATGGTGCCGGGGCGCTCGCCACGCTGGTGCTTACGTTGACGGGTTTCGCGATCTGGTGGCCGGGCATCAAGACGTGGCGGCACAGTTTAGCCTTGCGTCGCAGTCTGGGATGGAACCGCCTGATCTGGAACCTGCACAGCGTGATTGGTTTCTGGAGCTTTGGATTTATTCTGCTTTTCGCCGTGAGCGGAATTTATCTCTGCTTTCCGGAAGTCTTTCAGGGCGTTGCCGATCGGCTGGAGCCTCCCACCGCGGCGAATCAAGGGATCCGCGTCGGCGACAAGGTGATTTATTGGCTCGCCTTCCTGCACTTCGGCCGCGTGGACGGCATCGGGATTCCGTGTGACGGCCCCGGAGTTTGTGACCAGACGACCAAGGCGATCTGGGCGGTCTTCGGACTTGCCCCCGCGGCCATGTTTGTGACTGGCGCGATGATGTGGTGGAAACGCGTGCTGCAACCACGCATGAGAAGCATTCGCCGACCAACTACGGACGAGCCGACGTAACGGATCGGAAACGTTAAGGCCATTAACGGTAGTTTCCGCCGGGCTCGAACCTGGCACTTCTATGGTTTGCGCGTTTTACGTCAAAGTGGACGCACCTTATAAGCAAAACGCCCCCCTGGAGAAAATCCGGGCCAACTGGAAAAACGCCGCCAGGCCGTTGTTCGCCTAACCGCCGATACTGACCAGTTCTGACTTGGAGAGTTCGACTGATTGCTTGTCGAACTGGATCGTGTTTGCAATCCCGCAGCATCGGAAGCACATGGGCATGACCTTGTGCTCATCGAGGGTTTTTCGGAAGCGCCGGTATTTCTCTCCTCGCCAAGCCTCCGTCAGCGTGCCCGTTTTCATGTTGCCGATGGTGTGACCGTCCCCGCAGACCGCGATCCGGCCATCGGTATGTATATCTACGCGGTCAAACGGCAGGTTGCACTTAGAGTTCGAGCTAGGCGTTTTCGGGGAGTAATAGGAGTCCAGATCCGCCTCCCAATTCACGTCGGCCCGGAGGCCGCGCAACGGACCGTCCAGCAGAATGCGCAGACGTGCCAGAGATCGCTTCAGGTCCGCCACCTCGGCGTGCGTGAAATAAGACTCCGTCCCGGGTATGTGGTGTTGCATCACCTGGTCGCCGATGCCGGTCTTAAGCTTAAACAGGCGGTGCGCTGCCATCGCCGAATCGGTCATGAAGAAGTAGGGTGCCAGGGCCCAGCGGCGCACGCCCATTTCGTATACCGTTTGGGCTATTTTGTCCAGGCTGTGGTAGTTGACCTTCGTCGTCACCGTGCCGATTCTGATGATCGGAAAGGCGCGTTTTCCGCGCAGGCGCTTCACTTCCTGGACTCCGTCCACGATTGCTTGGAATGAGCCCGGAACTAATCCCCTCTGCTTCTGCGATTCTTCGTCCCAGCCATCCAGGGATATCAGTAGTATCTTCAGTCCCGATTCGACCAGTTCGGCCGCGCGTCTCTTGAGCTTAAGGCCGTCTGTCGTGATATAAGAAAGCATCCGATGCTTCGAAAGCAGCGCGATGCAGTCCCCCAGTTGCTTATAAAGCAACGGCTCGCCCCCGTGCAGATCCACATAGGAACCGTGGCGCGCGGCTTCGCCCACAACCTTCTCGATAATTTCAAAGGGAAGATCCCCCTTGAAATCCTGCTGCCGGTCGGCTCTCGCTTGCCCAATGGAGCACATCGGGCACGCGAAGTCGCATCGATTTGCCAAGTGGAGGAGGATTCTTCGTGGGAATTCCAGACTTCGATTTCCGAAAAGCTTGTCGTGAAGCGCGTTGATCGAAGTCCGCGGGCTTGATAGTGCGAGTCCGACCGCGTCGCCGACGGAGAGCACTCTGGAGTTTCCCAATCGCAACATAACCGGGTTGTCACCTCGGGTACTCATCGGCGGAAATTCGCTAAATCTGTAGCCATGGATTATGACGCCACTCCCAGTTTGGTTTAGCGAAGCCCACTAAGCCCTGCTTCGTCTTCATTTGAGGAAGTTCTGGCTCTCCAGAAACTCTTTAAGCCACTTCGTCGGCCCCGATGAGCCGGAGACCGAGGGAAGCGATACGACACTCCGCCCGACGACGTCAGGACTGGGCTGCGCTTTCTCATGAGCGAACTTTAGCTCAGCGGTTCGAATCTCGCGGTTCCGTGTCGCGCAGAGTCCGCGGACTCGCTGAGCATGCAAAGCGCCTTCTAGCTGCCGATAATCCGGCGCTATTTCGACTTTGCCGCGTAGTCGCATTCCGGACAAGTGAACGGCGTTGCCTCCACTTAGCGGCGAGCGCCGGCTGTTCCCAGCTGCATTCCACAGACTGGTCTCGACTGGACGGTTCTTTCCAGCGTTTTCCTTTGGGTATTCGAAAGATCGGCTGGATCGGCTCGACAGGCAAATCGATACTGATAGAGGAATCCATCGTGGACACCAGCTGGACTCTACGTCCCGACTGGGTCCGGGACGAGGGCATTCACGGTTTTGCAGGCCACCCGTTAATTTTCGGCGGAAAAATCCTGGGAGTGCTTGGTGTCTTCGCCAGATTGGACATGGAGGAACAACAGTTCAAGTGGATCCGGGTATTTGCAGATCAAGCAGCGGTCTCGATCGCCAACGCACGAGCCTTCGAAGAGATTCACTCTCTGCAACTCCGGGTGGAGCAAGAGAACGATTATCTAAAATCCGAAGTGAAGGAGAATCTCGGTGGGTTCAAAGGACAGAGCCCTGCACTGAAAGCACTCCTCGCGCAAATCGAGCAAGTGGCCCCGACCGATGCCAGCGTCCTCATCATGGGTGAATCGGGAACGGGCAAGGAACTCGTCGCGCGTGCGATTCATGACAACAGCCGGCGCGCTCGCCGAGTCTTGGTGAAGGTGAATTGTGCTTCGATTCCGTGCGAGCTTTTTGAAAGCGAGTTCTTCGGCCACGTGAAAGGGGCGTTCACCGGCGCCCTGCGCGATCGTATGGGACGATTTGAACTTGCCGATGGAGGATCGTTGTTTCTGGACGAGATTGCTGAGATACCCTTGGACCTCCAGTCCAAACTGCTCCGCGTATTGCAGGAAGGTGAATTCGAGCGAGTGGGCGAGGAGCGCACCAGGCCGGTCAACGTTCGTGTCATCGCCGCGACGAATCGGGATTTGAAACAAGAGATGGACGCCGGACGATTTCGTTCGGATCTTTATTTCCGCTTGATTGTATTTCCGATTCACACCCCTCCTCTGCGTGAGCGCCTGGAGGACGTGATCATTCTTGCCGCCGACTTGCTGGAGCAGGCAGCCAAGCGGCTGAACCTGGCTGTTCCACGCCTAACCGCTGAAAACATCCGGGAACTCTGCAGCTATGACTGGCCCGGAAATGTCCGTGAGCTTCAAAATGTTCTCGAGCGCGCCTTGATCGTAGCGGGAGGAGGCCGTCTGCGCTTCGCCTTAGGAAATCCGGCCGCAGCGAAATTGACGGACGTGCTCTCCCCCGTCCGTACGCGAGCCCAGTTCCTTGAAGTGGAGCAACAGATCGTCTCGGCTCTCGAGAAGGCAAACGGAAAGATCTACGGATCGGATGGCGCTGCGGAACTGCTGGGGATGCGCCCGACCACGCTTTCGTCAAAGATCGCGGCGCTCAAGATCGAGCGAATCAGCCGGTCGCAGAAGTCGCGCTAGAAATCTCGCAGCGCCCGCACTTTTCTGTCTGCGATTTGCATTTTTGTGTGCAGAATCGGACCTGTGCCCACTTAAAGCCACGTAAGTGGCTAATTTTGGAAGTTTATGGTGCGCCCGGAGTGATTCGAACACCCGGCCTTCTGGTTCGTAGCCAGACGCTCTATCCAGCTGAGCTACGGGCGCATTTTCAACACGTCGTCTGGAAAACCGAGGAGGGTCCGCAGAGAACGCGAGGTCTACAGACTCCCATTGTACTACATGCTGCGGGCTCCGAACGGGCAAGTTTTGGTATTTTTTCCGCAGGCATGGGTTCGGCATCCTTTCTGTTGCCATACCAATAGACAGGCGACTACTACGTCCCTGCTAGGGTGCACGCGGGAAGGGATTTAGATACTTCGCCTGATCGCCAAACTTGCCGAGCCAGCCGACAATCGTAGTGCGATGCGGCCTCGATCCCGAAAAATCCGCGAAAAAATCCCCGGGGGCTTTTTCCACCTGGAAGAGGAACGCACCAAGACGCGCGTTTCCGGTTACGGCTACGGCGATCACATCCGCTTGAAGGACGAATACGGAAATGAGTGGCTCGGATCGGCCTTCCGCGCCGATGACAACAGCGTCATCTATCGATTCCGCGACCGCAAGGGACGTTCCTTGACGGGGATTTCGGATAGCTTCGTGCTCACGCTGCGCGACGAGCGCGGCTCGACCTGGAAGGGTTTTGTGGAGTAGGAGGGTTTGGTTGCGTGGGACGGGATCTGTAGACTCGCCTGCGTAAGGGCGCCGCACAAGAAAAACGCGCGCACCGACCATGCGCAGTGCGCGCGCGCCCACTCAACTCGAAGGAAAAGAGATTACCGGCGGGCAAGATGCATTTTAGGCGTCGCCAGGTAGCCGGAGACTTGATCCTTCTTCACCTGGTTCACAACGATCTCATAAGGCTGCAGATTTCCGCCGACGTACAATTGCACGGGCTCGTCGATGGTCTTGTCTTTCTTTTCCACGCGGCGATCGTCGGCCAGAACCTCGACCGTGAAGCGGTTATGCTTGGCGTCGGATCTCTTCAACGTCAGCGTGATGTCGCCGACCTTCTTCGTGGTCCCCTTGGATAAGTCGAATTCAAAATAGTTCTTTTCGCCCAGGGCGCGGAGCGTCGCCAGGTCCGTGGAATTGGTGGCGATGAGGCCGCTCATCACACCCATATCGCCGACCATGCGCTTCAGGTCGTTCGTCGTGTTCTCCACTTGCGACTGCGTGGATGCCACGTTCGATTTGACGTCTTCGAGATTGGTCTTCACTTGATCGACGTTGCTGGAGACTTCGGTGAACTTGGAGTTCGTCGTATCCTTCAGCGCGTTGAGTTCGCCGGTTTGGCTGTCGAGGACGGAGTGCGCGTCGGCGATTTCGCGGCTGAGCTCCGCGGTTTTCTTATCGGCTTCGGCGCGTGCGCGGCGGATGGCTGTAGTAGCGCTATCGTTCGCAGCCTTGACCTTATCGGCCACGACTTCGTCGGACTGCTTCTGCTGTTCGGCGATGCGCGCGGCGGTGGCTTCGCTCAAGTTCGCGATCTGCGAATGCGCTCCGGCCTCCACCCGAGCGATGTTCTGCTGGAGATCGCGAGATTGGAGGCCCAAATAAACGAGGCCTCCGAGAGCGACGACGAGGCCTGCGGTGAGCGCCCCAACGATGAACGGGTGCCCCTTCGAGGACTGCGCCTCGGGCGTTGGGTCCGTTGATTCAGGGCGAAGCGGCGTGGTGTTATTGGAATTGTCCGGCATGTCTTTCTCCTTGGCCCATTCGGGCTCTCCTTCGGACCGTTCAGCATCTATTGCTGTTCGATCCGCCGCTGGGAAGGATGCACGCTCAGGGCCAATCGCGCAAATGCCCGCAGGCGCTTGATCCGCTTGGTGTTGCGAAATGGCGAGGGCACTCCTGGGTAAGCTTTACTGCGCGCCCACGAGGAAAGTTTACGGGACCGGTAAATGCGTTGCTATAGGTTACGCCACGGTCATTACGGTTTCAATGACGCCGATGCCTGCGAGTTCGATGCGCAGAGGCTCGCCGGCGGGGACGTCGACGATCCCTGCGTAGGACCCGGTGGTTACGATTTCTCCAGCCTTGAGTCCTTCGCCGCGGCCGTTGAGGAAATGCACCAGCCAGGTGAACGACGTCAGAGGATGTCCGCTGGGATGAGAGCGCTCGGCATCGAAAATCGTCGCCGTGGGCGTCGTGACCTTCGCGTGCAGCTTTTCGAGAGGGCGCGTGAAAGCGTTCTCCACAACCGGTCCCACGAACAGCCCCCAGTTGTTGAAACAATCGGCGAGGATTTCGAGAAAGCTGGCTTCGTTCTTGTTGGCGAAGCGCGTATTGATCAGTTCCAGGCAGAAGCGGGCTTCCAGAACGGCGGCGCGAATCTCAGCGTCCGTGTAGGCGGTGTCGCGCGCGGGAAGATCGCGCCCCATGACAAAGGCGATTTCCGGCTCGATGGTCGCTTTCTTGCCTGGAAATGCCGCGGGCGTGCTGCGCGTAACTGTCGACGCCGTAATCGGCGCCAGCATCACGCCGTTGGGCGTCGGGATGCCGCACTTCCATCCGCCGATCTTTTCGCCGAGAAGTTCGAGTGTGCGGTACTGAATGGCGATCGACGCGTTGGAGTCGGCCGGACGGCAGGATTCGGGGAGTCTGGGCCCGGGAGTGCCGCTCTTGCGAGCCGCAACGAAGAGTCCGGCAGCTTGATCGATTTGTTCCTGAGTAAACATGATGGCGTCCTTCATCATATCGCGAGGCGCGTTTCAGGAGTGTGTTTCCGCGCATCTCTCGGGTCCCTATAGATAATTTCAATCCACTCCATAGACAGATTCTGTTCCGCAAGGGCAGGCGTTAGAGGATACTGAAATCGGGAGCCAAGATGGGAATTACGTCCGGTCCAGCGACGCCCGGGGTGTCGCCGCCGAGCCTTGAGAAATTACACACCAGCGCGGAATGGCAGCGGATCCAAAGCGAATTTTTCGCCACGGGGAACGCGGCAGCCGTGCAGGCCGGGCTCACGGCGGTGATCGACAGGCTCGCGATGGAAGCTTTCGGCGCGACGCTCGCGAGTGCGTTTCCCAAAGGCGCTGCGATGCTCGCGGTCGGCGGCTTCGGGCGCCGCGAATTGTTCCCTTATTCCGATATCGACATCATGGTCCTGCTGGACAGCGAAGCGCTCACCGGCAGCATCAAGGATTCGCTGTCAGGCTTCGTCCGGCTGCTGTGGGACGCGGGTCTGCGTTTGAGCCATTCGGTGCATACCGTGAACGAATGCCTGGAAGTGCACGAGCAGAACATTGAGCTCAACATCAGTTTGCTGGACCGGCGCTTCCTGGCGGGGGATCACGACGTCTTCGCTAAGCTCGAAAGCCGCTTCCCGGGGTTCCTTTCCAAGCAAAGTCCCAAGCTCGGCAAGCATTTGTGCGACCTGACGCGGGCGCGGCACACCAAGTTCCAGGACACCCTCTTCCACCTGGAACCGGACGTCAAGGAAACGCCCGGCGGCCTGCGCGATCTGCATTTCATCAACTGGCTGGCGCGGCTGCGTCCGGAACAACGCAGCGATACGCAGCTGGAAAGCGCGGCGGCGTTTCTTTCGTCGCTGCGCTGCTTCCTGCACTATCAAGCCGGGCGCGATCGCAACATTCTGAACTTTGAGGCGCAGGAGAGCGTCACGGAGCAAGTGTTCACGCAGGTGAAGACACCTCCGCTGTGGATGCGCGAATATTTCCGCAATGCCCGGACGATTTTCCGGGAGGCCACGCGTACGCTCGATGCCGCGGGGCGCGAGGACAGTTCGCTGCTGACCAGTTTTCGCGATTGGCGATCGCGCCTTTCCAATTCCGAATTCAGCGTCTTGCGCGAGCGTGTTTACCTGCGCGCGCCGGCACTGCTCGAAAGCGATCCGGAGATCGTCTTCCGGCTGCTGGAATTTGTTGCGCGGCACGGCATTCCCGCCGCTGCGGAAACCGAACGCCGGCTGGAGGCGGCGCGGCCCTCTTTCGCGCACTGGTGCGCCACGCCGCGTCCTTTCTGGAAACCGTTCAAGACCATTTTGACGCTGCCGCATGCGCCGCTCGCGCTGCGTGTTCTGCAAGACACCGGCTACATGCAATTGCTGTTTCCCGAATGGGAGAGCATCGTGAGCCTGGTGGTGCGCGATTTCTACCATCGCTATACGGTGGACGAACACACGCTGGTGGCCATCGAAAGAATTGCCGCCTTGCGCGACGCTCCGGACGGGCCGCTCAAACCCTTTTCTCAGCTGCTCGCGGAAATTGACAATCCCGGAGTTCTGCTCTTCGCTTTGCTGTATCACGACGTGGGGAAAGGCGCGATGAGCGGCGACCACTCGCGCGTTTCGGCGGAATGGGCGCACTCCGCCATGACCCGCATGCAGATGCCGGCGGAGGAACAGACCGCCGTGGATTTCCTCATCGTCAACCACTTGGTGCTTTCCGAAGTGATGACCACGCGCGACCTAGGCGATCCAGCGACGGCGCGCGCGGTGGCCGATAAAGTCGGGACCATTGAGCAACTGAAGCTGCTCGCGGTGATGACGTACGCCGATATTTCGGCAGTGAATCCGGGAGCGATGACGCCCTGGAGGCTCGAACAATTGTGGCGCGTCTACCGCGTGACGCAGCAGGAGCTGACGCGCGAGCTGGAAACCGAGCGCATTCACGAAATCCCCGCCGAACTACCGGAGCAAGCCGAGTTCATCAAGGGCTTTCCGATCCGCTATTTGCGGACGCATTCCCCCGCCGAAGTGCAAATGCATTTGGCGCTGTATCAGGAAAGCCGTCCGACGGGCGTCGCACTCAAGCTGGAGCGCGCGGAGGGCGCTTACAAACTCACGATGGTGGCCCGCGACATGCCGTTTTTGTTCGCGTCGCTGGCCGGGGCGCTCTCCAGCTTCGGCCTGGACATCTTGAAAGCCGAGGCGTTTTCCAATGCGAAGAACGTCATCC
>Ga0182030_10014289_pt1 | contig 15691 bp, 10 predicted proteins | sample 812S3MmetaG_FD_121299 | JGI IMG/M metagenome (GOLD analysis project Ga0182030, IMG submission 121299) | Permafrost microbial communities from Stordalen Mire, Sweden - 812S3M metaG (Illumina Assembly) | ecosystem: Environmental > Terrestrial > Soil > Wetlands > Permafrost | place: Sweden...
TATGCGCCGACTTTTACGGGTGTACCATTTACTTACAGGCCTGATTCAATCATATTTGATTATAAGTTAACATCGCCGGGCACGGATAGCGGTGGAGCGACCATGCAATTAACCAAAAACGGGGTTTCGATTTTTAGTGTATCGAAGGTAGGCACGTATTTACACCAGGATACTGCATGGACCCATATTGCGTTGTCGATAGATCCTGCTTATGGCAGCAGCGAATATCCTGATACTTTGCTTATGCAATTTGTTTCGAGCGTAGTGAACAACCCCACGGTTGGTACTACCCTGCATGTTGATGGTGTAAGGTTTGGTTATGTAAACCAGCCATTGAGTGTTGCTGCCAGCGGTACCGGCGTTCTATGCAGTGGCGATTCGGTTACATTGCAGGCGTATACCGGCGGCAGTGTTAATTACAGCTACCAATGGAACCTGGCGGGTGCGCCAATCAACGGTGCTACCAATGCCAGCTATGCAGCGAAGGTGGCTGGTTCGTATACCGTAACTATTGACAGTTCGGGTTCCACTTTAACATCGCAACCAGTGGTGGTGAACACTGATAACGTTGTTGCTTCACTGAGGGTATTAAACGATACGGTTTGCAGTAATGCATCGGCTGTTGCGCTTCAGGGTATACCGGTTGGCGGGGTTTACTCCGGAAACGGGGTAACCACTTCAACTTTTACTCCGGACTCAACTTTAACCGGATTGGATACCATTATGTATGCGGTAAATGATTTGAACGGATGTGCCAAGTCAGCTTGGGCAACCATTTTGGTGGAGAATTGCACAGGCATTGAGAGCATTTCGGTACCTTCCCTTTCTGTTTATCCAAACCCGGCAACTACATTGCTGAACATTAATTCAAATCAAAACATGGCAGGCTTTAACCTGCAGGTTTATGATGTTTTAGGCAGAGTAGTTATAAGCCAGGTATTAACGGGCAACAGCAATATTGTGCATGTAGCTGCGCTGGCTAACGGAACTTATATCTATCGGGTAGCTGATAAAGAGAACGGGGTTATTGCCCAAAGCAAATTCAATGTGATAAAGTAGTATTTAGCCGGTAAATATTTTTATGCAAAGGGTTTTGGCATTAAGTTGCTGAAGCCCTTTGTGCTTTTGGGGAGAAGAACGGGCGGTTATGTTGGGGCGGGCAATGTCGTTAAGTTAAGCCGAAACTCAGTTCTTTTTGCGCTATGCTACCTCCCAGCCTCCGAAGCGGAGGAGCAGCCGCGCAACAAAAAGAACAATTTTGCCTGGTGGTTGTATTTCTGGGTTGCGGTTCTCCCGTTTCGGGAGTTAGAGGGTTTGGGTAGAGGTATTCCTTAACTTAACGACATTGGGGCAAGGAACACCCCAAAAACGGTTCGGCAAAAAAAGACAATATTTGCTGTTGTAAATACTGAAAACCCGACTGCTATGAAGAACCTTTTGACATGCTTAATGCTGCTTGTAATAACCGGATGTTGGGCGCAGGTTAATAAATTTGAAGCCGGTGATTTTGGAATAAGATATGGCGTAATTTTTAACGGAAGCGCTTACCAGGGCCTTACGTTAAGTGGTATGGTTACCGCTAATATTGAAGTTGGTTGCGGCATTAATATAGCTTACTCAAAATCGCAGACCAGCAGCACTAACAACACAGAAGTGCAGGAATTTGTGAATGGCAGTTATATAGAAGTTTTAGGCGCATCGACAAATCAAAACCATAGTTCAACTATTAATACCAGCCTTACCCCTTTTGTGTTTTATCATTTTTCGATAAAGAACAATTTAGATATTTATACGGGGCCGGGCCTTATTGTTGGTACAGGTTCGCATACGCTGCTAAGCAGCAACGATAATACTACACAAGCTACGAATTATTATTACGACAATTATTCGAAGACCAAATACCCGATAGGATACCAGGTTGGCGGCGGATGGAATATAGGGGGGCAATACTTTTTTTACAAACGGCTGGCCCTGGGCGTGCAGGCCAGCGTGGGCGTAGCTTATAGCAGTACGGATGGGTACGTGCAAACTTTTTACCGGGTTACCAATTCTGGGTCAGGTAACCAAAATAACCCGAACAATGTTAGTTCAGCGGGCACCGCGCCTTATATTAACCGTGGTTTAAGCCTTACCACAGCCAGCAGCATTGGTGTTAACCTTACTTTTTATTTAGCGCGGAAAGCAAAGGCAGCAAAGCAAGCCAAGACACTTTAGATTGCAGCGCGGCACACAGGTGTTATAAGGTGCGCCTGTTAGCCCAATTAATATTGCAAGAACAGAATTACATGTTAATTGACTTTTTAAGAACCACCAAAAATTACAATTAAATACAATTTTTAACTGCCAAGAAGCAAAGAGCGCAAAGATGATTACAAGAGAAATACCTTTTAAAATGATTCATTTTGTGTTGCTTTTTTTTGATGGATATTATTTTAATTCCTGTCTTTTAACTGCTTCTAAATGACCGGCAGGGAAAACAAATTATACCATTTTATTTTTATAGCAACGCTTGTTTGTTTAACCATTTTTAAATGGAATGATTTTGCGCTACCCTATTTTTGGGATGAACTGGGCGTATATACCCGTGCTGCCGATTACCAGGTGCAGCATAGTATCAGTTTGGAACCGGCCTCGGCGCCACCGGTGCTCTCGAGGGGGCACCCTTTGTTGTTTACCAGCATGAATGCGTTGGTATGGAGGGTATTTGGCGAGGAGGTAAGGGTGGCCCACCTGTTTTGTTTTTTTATTGCGCTGGTGCTTCTGGTGGCTGTGTATTTAAAAATAAGCAAATATTTTAACGAGAGAACCGGGCTTGCCTGCGCCCTTATATGCCTTATGCAGCCGCTTTTTGTTGCGCAATCGGCGCTGGTGCTGCCGGAAGTGACGCTGGCGCTTTTTATTTTTATGGCGCTGTGCAGTTATTATGAAGGCCGTGTTTTATGGTTTGCATTTTATGCTTCGCTGGCTATGCTTACCAAGGAATCGGCTATTGTGTTACCGGTGGTGGTAATAGTTTATTCTATATTGCAATGGGCTGTAGTAAAAGAAAAGCCGCAGGCATTAAAATTGACCGGACTTGTTTTAATTGCCCTGCCTTATCTGACTTTTGGTTGTTTTCTTTTGTTGCAGAAGAAGCAGAACGGGTGGTATTTTTTCCCTTATCACATGGATGCCGTAGTTTTTGATATCAGCGTTTTTGTGCAGCAGGCTGCCCATTTTTTACTGTTTGTTTTTGTGCAGCAGGGGCGATATGTTTTAACCGTGCTAACTGCAATGGGCCTGGTGTTTTCGCTGGCCCTTAATAAACAAGCCATTACCCGCCGGTGTGATTTTTTGTTTTTGCTGGTTTTGTTTGGCGTTGCTTTTTTAGGTTTTAACTCGTTGTTTGGAGTTTATATGGGCAGGTATGCTACGATAGTGGTAGTAGTGTTTTGTATTGCTGCAGGTGTTGCAATTACATCTGTTTCGGAAAGCAATTTATATATGGCTTTGGTGATGGCGGGCCTGCTTGTGGTTAGCTACAGGCACCTGGAACAGCCCCAATTTAATTATGATGAGGACATGGGCTACAGGCGACAAGTGCATGTTTTGCAACAGGGGGTTACGGAGATGATAAGGATTATGAAGCCGGGTGACAAACCTGGCAGTAATTTCCCAGGATTTTTTGCACTTGGTTTTGATAAAGGGGGATATTTAAACGGAGCGAAAATAAACCCGGACCGGTTAACAGATAAAGACTACGATTATTATTTGTTATGTAATCCGCCGGATGCGGGGTTTGATGTTGATAGCAGTAAGTATATTACGCTGGTAAAGGCTTTTGATGATGGTTATGCACATACCAGCTTGTATAGGGTAAGGAGGAAATAGGGCAGTGTTAAAAGCATGTGGTCCTTCTTAATTTATGTAGTTGTTGGGCAGACGTCTCACCTCCCCCTATGCCCCCTCCGGAGGCTTGTCTATGCACACATCTTTTGGAAACAGATATGCATTCAGTAGCATCGTGTAGTTTGCAAGATACTCAACCCCTTCCGTCCCCGAAACGGGGAGACCAGGGCAAAATACATGCTTACATTTCAGCTTTTCGATATGCAATAGTGTCGCAATACAATTTCTACCGAAATTTCATGGTGGTGGTTTTCGGCTCTGGTTTCCCCGTTTCGGGGACGGAAGGGGTTGAGACAAGTAGATAAACCCAGTATTTGCTGGTATAGAGAGAATAAATTTGCTTTAAACAGGATGTGTGCATAGGCAAGCTCCGGAGGGGGACAATCCAATTTTCGCACAGCGAAAATTGGATTCTTCAGGGATTTTCAGGCGGTTTGAATATGAGCGGGAGGTTTTAGCTTTGTTGCCAACTGCCAGCATGTTTGTGGGCATTTGATTTTCATCAGGCTTTGTGTCATTTATATCCGACTGGTTATTCCTACATTCGCCCCCACTATGGGAAAGTTGATTTCGAGATTTATCTTCTGGCTTTATGGATGGAAAGTGGGTGACCGTTTAAAGGGTGATTTGAGGCAAGATGTGATGCGTTGTGTTATGATAGCAGCGCCGCATACCAGTAACTGGGACCTCATTTTTGCACGGGCTACGTTTTCGTTACTGGATGTGCCGGTAAAATTTACTGTAAAAGACACGTGGATGAAATTTCCTTTTGGCGGTATTATGAGGGCATTAGGTGGTATCGGCATTGACCGTTCACCTAAAAAACCCGGAGATCCCCGTCCCAGCATGACCGAAGGGATGATTGACCTGTTTGCTAAAAACAAGGAGTTATCCATGATGGTTACTCCCGAAGGAACCCGCTCGTTACGTACCAAATGGAAAACCGGATTTTACCATGTTGCTGTAGGAGCAAAAGTGCCAATAGGCTTAGGTTATCTTGACTATAAAAATAAAGTTGCCGGTGTAGGCAAAATGCTTTACCCCAGTGGCGATATGGATAAAGACATGCGTGAAATAATGGCTTTTTACAAAGACATTAAAGGCAAGAATCCTGAGAAGTTTTCGGTTGATTTGGATTATGCATAGCGTCAAATTACAAAATGAGTTTCGCACGGAGGCACGGAGTAAACAGCCGGGAAATACATAAATAATGTATTGAATGGCTGTTAAGTTCAATGCGAAGTTTTAAATGTTATTTTTCAAAAAATTCCAGCAACTTCCCATTCACTAACTCCGGGTTATCGTGTTGTATAAAATGCCCGCTGGTGGGGTCGTAAATCAACTCTAAATCTGTGCAGTAGTTTTTGGTATTGTAGGTTAGTTCTTTGCCCAGGGCATGGTCTTGTTCGCCCCATATCATCAGTACGGGCATGGTTAGCTTGCCGGATATATGCATACTGCCCAATTGCCTGAAAGTAGCCCGGTAATAGTTAATAGCCGCGGTTAGCATGCCCGGTTGACTATAAGCCTCCACGTACTTTGCTATCTCTTCACTTGTTATAGTTGAGGCTTTACCTTTGGGCAGAAAAGTGGTGAAGGCTTTGGTGAAGAATCCTTTCAAATCTTTGCCAATAAATCTTTCGGGCAGGCGGGGCAATTGAAATAGAAAAATGTAGTAACTTTTTTTCCATTGCGCCAGGTTAAAACCCATCAAAGCCTTTTTCATTTCGGATGGATGACAGATATTTAATACTGCCAGCTTTTTAACTACCTGCGGATGTAATGTAGCAACAGCCCAGGCAACTGCACCACCCCAATCATGGCCCGCAATAATTGCCTGCTCTTCGCCAAGTGCTTTTACCAGGGCCGCAATGTCGGAGGCCAGTATCTCTATTTTGTAATTTTGAATCCCTTTGGGTTTATCACTTAGGTTATATCCGCGCATGTCGGGCGCTACTACGCGATACTTTTTACTCAATACCGGTATCTGTTTTCTCCACCCATACCAAAATTCGGGGAACCCGTGTAGTAAAATAACAAGCTCACCTTGCCCCTCCTCCACATAATGAAGCCGGATGCCATTAACCGTTATAAAGTGCTGAGTCATTTTTAATTAGATTTTAGATACCAGAATCAAGAACCAAGAAAATACAAGAGCAACGCGTCCTTCAAATCCTGGCTCTAAAATCCAGTCTCTTGGTTCTATTTAGAAAGAAACTCACTGAACCATTTACCGCTATCTTTTACTACCCGCTTTTGAGTTTTAAAATCGACATTTACTAAGCCAAACTTAGGCCTGAAACCATTGGCCCATTCGAAGTTGTCGGTAAAGCTCCAGATGAAATAGCCGCCTATGTTGACACCTTCGTTTTTGGCTTTTAAAATGTTTTTCAGGTAGTCTTTTAAAAACCGGGTGCGTTGAGTATCGTGTACTTCGCCATTTATCAGTTCATCCTTAAAGGCGGCGCCGTTTTCGGTGATTATAATTTTCTTTACGCCTTTATAGGCGGCAAACTGCTTAATGATGCGGTACATGCCCTCAGGGTAAACTTCCCATCCCATTTCAGTAACCGGGTTCCCCAACTTTTTGGGCGACACGTTTATGCCGTGCAACATAGGGACTATGCAAAGCGATTTAACCACCTCGCGCGAATAATTCTGAAGACCAATAAAATCAAAATCGAACTTCATTTTCTCTTCATCGCCGGGTTTAATATGCTTTCTTAAATTCTTTAAAGCAGGCAGGTCTTTAACCGGATATCCCAATCCCAGCGTAGGCTCAATAAATAAGCGGTTAATAATTACATCGCCTCTTACAGCCGCCTTTTTATTTGCTTCCTTATCCTTCCAGCCATCTACTGAACTGCAGGAAAATGTTGTGCCTATCTGGGCATCCTTCACTAAACTGCGTAGCACCCTTCCACCTGCGCCATGGCACATAACCGTATGGTGAACAGCGGGCCAGAAAGGTTTAAAACCAAATTTGCCCGGTGCGTGTATTCCCAATAAATAACCGAGCGAAGTAAAGGCTGCCGGTTCGTTAAATACCATCCAGTTTTTTACCCGGTCGCCGAAGTTTTTGGCACATACTTCGACATAATCTTCAAACCATTTAATTACATCGCGGTTGGGCCAGCCACCTTTGTCCTGCAAGGCCTGAGGAAGGTCCCAGTGGTAGCAGGTAACCCAGGGCGTTATATTTTCCTTTAGACATTTATCAATTACCCGGTTGTAAAAATCGATACCTTTTTGATTTACCTGGCCAGTGCCCTGTGGCATTACCCTGCTCCATCCAATAGAAAACCTTGATGCCGGGATGTTCATTTGCCGCATCAGTTCTATATCGCTATTGTATAAGTGGTAAAAGTCGTCGGCTACATCGGCGTTTTCATGCCTTTCAATCTTGCCCGGACGGTGGTGTACAAAGTGGTCCCAGATGGATTCGCCTTTGCCGTCTTCATTCCAGCCGCCTTCAATCTGGTAAGCCGCGGAAGCAGTGCCCCAGACAAAGTCTTTTCCGAAATCGCTTCTTTTTAATTGCTCTTCTGCCATTATTGCAGCTAATAATCCTTTGGGTAATAAAGTTCCTGCCCCGAATATGGCGCTTAGCCGTATCCACTCTTCTCTTGTCATGCGTGTAAATTATTTTTAATGCAACTCCATCTGAAGCTGTTTTGAAATGAATCAAGAAAATTTGTATGGCAAATGTCTCAGCCCCACCCGTCCCCTAAAGGGGATGCCAAAGCCAAATACAAAATACAACCATAACATTCCATTTAGCTACTTTCAAAATATCTTCTTAAATGAACGTAATAAATTTTGGGCTAAACAGCTAATTTTAGTTGTATTTTGGATTAGAATGAAACTACCAAGTTGATTTTAAGGTGTTTGTTTATGGTGCAAGTACGCGAAATATGCAATTACCCGGCCTCATCCCTCTGCCTTCGGCATCTCCCTTCTCCATCAGGAAACAAATGGTTCGGCTTCGCTGACCATGACAGCGCATTGTAACCTGATAGAGATGGGAGAACGTTACATTGCGGTGTGCCTGACAGAAATGTAATCCATAACTCACGGTAATTTTAATTGTATTTTGGTTTCGGATGTGAAATTTGGACTACCGGAATTTTGTTCGTCTTTTGTAATATTACAGCCAATACATGAAACAAAAACCCACACCTAAAGCGGTTAAAGCCAAACCTGCAGAGTTCATTTTTAAGCCTAACTGGTGGCTGGCTGCGGTTTGCGGCGTTATTGGCTTTTTGCTTTACGCCAATACCATCCCTAACAGGTATGCCCTGGATGATATTATGGTAATTACCAAAAACAAATTTATTACTGAAGGCTTTAAAGGTATACCCTCGTTATTTAGCATTGATGTTTGGCACTTTGGGAATGTTACGCTGGGTTATTACCGGCCGCTATCGCTGGTAACGTTTGCCATTGAAAACCAGTTTTTTCCTTTAAACCCGAATGTGGAGCACGTGGGCAATGTTCTGTTATATGCAATTACCGGTTTTTTTGTTTGTGTTTTGCTGATGCAGATATTCAGAAAATATAATCCTGTATTTCCATTTATTGTTACCCTGCTTTTTTTGGCCCACCCTATACACACCGAGGTGGTTGCTAATATTAAAAGCCGTGACGAAATGCTGGCATTTCTGAATATTATCATTTCTATTTCAGCTTTTTTATATGCCGTTCAATCATCGCGTTGGGCCTTCTACCTGGTATCAGGTTTTTTCTTTTACCTGGGGTTGTTATCGAAAGAAACGGCGCTTACCGGGATTATAATGTTACCGGTAATTTTGTTTTTCAGCACTCAACTTAGTTTAAAGCAGATTGCGCTGCGCACGCTGCCTTTTTTAGGTTTAATTGCGCTATTCCAGGTTCAAAAATTCTGGGCGCTGGGTACGTTATCGGGCATTACACTTAATGACGCGGTGAATTATCCGTATGCCATGTTTAACGCCAAACTGCCTTCGTCGTTTATGATTTTTTTGTGGTGTAATAAGCTGATTACTTTCCCTTATCCGCTTAGCTATAACTATGCCTTTAACCAATTACCGCCTACCAACTGGACTTCGGCTGAAACGTGGGCGGGGATATTGATGGCCGCTGGGGTGCTTTATTTGTTGTACCGAAATTTCAATCAAAAAACACCTTTCAATTTGGGTTTATTGCTATGGGGTATTGCGCTTGCCCCGTCGATGGGTTTTGTGCTGCTTAAAGGGGGTATTTTGGCTGAGCGGATGTTGTATGCACCGGCCCTGGGCTTTAGCATTATACTGGTTTGGTTATTGGCGAAAATAACGGGAACAAACCTGCAATCGGGTGAAATGAAGCTGCCTGCATTTTTGGGGCGCGTTGGGTTTTCTATACCGCTTGTGGGAATATTTATTTTGTATAGCGCGGAAACTTTTTCACGGAACCCGGTTTGGTATGATGACATTTCGCTTTACAACCACGATGTGGAAGTGGCTCCGAACTCCACCCAAACCCATTTGCACCTGGCGTTTATAACGATGGAGCAGGGCAATAACGAAAAGGACCCGGTGAAGAAACAGGAGTATTACCAGAAAAGCCTGGCGCAATTCCGTATTAGTTTATTGATAGATAATTTTAACCCGGAGGCCAATTATGGTATTGCATCAGTATACGTAAATGCGGGCCAGAACCTGGACTCAGCGGTTATTTATTGCAAGCGCTCTATTGAGGAGTCGCCTAACTATCCTAAATCGTACGCCTGCATGGCCCTGGCTTATGAAAACCTGGATAAGCACGCGCTGGCTTCGTACTATTACAATAAGGCGGTGGAGTTAAACCCTTATGATGATGAAGTGCTTAACAACCGGGCAAAGCATATCCATAACACCGGCTATAATTTAACGGTAATGCCTACCGATGAAACCAACTCGTCAGATGCTGCGGATAAAGAATACCTGGAGAATAAAAAAATGGGATTTGATTATGGACAGAAAGGCGACTTCGAAAATGCCCTTAAATGCATGAAGCGTGCTGTGGAATTAAAACCCACATCGGCTGAGGCACTCGTTAACCTTGCCATTTGCTATGGTATGATGAATGATTACAAGGACAATATTGAAACGCTTACAAAAATGCTATCGCTTTATCCGAATAGTATTATCGGGTTACAGAACATGGTTATTACCTACCAGCGTTTAGGCGATAAAGGGAAGGTGGCGGAGTACCAGAAAAAGATTGATGCGTTGAATGGGGGGAATGCCGGGGTACCGGCGAAGAATTAGGGGAGTGAAGGGATGACATCTTTTTTCAAGATGTTATCTCTGTCAGGCTTGTGATTAAAGATTAGACTTCTTCGAAAAATGGCTCAACAGCCAACTCACCCTCCCGCCCAAAGCGGCGGGACAGGCAGTACTGCGGACACCCCTCTCTTTGAAAAAACTATCTTTTGCCCAAATTTTAAGTTTAGTCGGCAGGCTTTAATTGCCGTTCTTTTTTCTTGATAAAAAAGAATCAATCCCGATAGCTATCGGGACAAGGCTGCTAAGCAATTTCCTAAAAATGCTTCTCCACGCAGGAAATAAACGAACCCGACGCACCAGCAGTTGTTGTAGCTTACTGTGAGGCTATAGGCCCTTATAGTTTACTGTGCTTTGGTCTCATACAGCGTTTCTTTCTTTTGGCTATGCATGAATCATTTTCTTAACGGAAATAGCTTATAGGCCGGATGAAAATACAGCGATATACAAAGATTAGGGCGATTGAAAATTTGGGTAAAGGATAGTAGACCTCTTTCACAATTCGCTTTTTTTGAATCCTCACCCCAGCGCGGCCCTCTCCGAAGGGCGACTATATACGAGGAGTTCAGAAAACACTATTCGGATTGGGGAGCGATAATGTTTGGGATGGAGCTTATGTGTTTTGCATAAATAAAGACGATGGATTCACTATCCGTGACGCCGATAAAAGTTGTGATGATAAAAGCAAGGCAGGTTTCATTCAAAAACTTATCGCCGCAGGAATAAATCAATGGTCATTTAATCCGTAATATATTATTATTGTATTGTCAGCAAAGCATTTATGTAGAGGGTCGGTCGCAAGCCGACCCCTTTTTATTTGATGAGAGGAGCTTATTTTTGTCCGAAAGCAACCCGGTTAATCCGCGCCACAAGTGAATTAAAATCAAGCAATCTCATTCTTGTGCCAGTGTATGAATTATGTATAATATCACTTATTTTAAAATAACTAATCAGGTGCAATCTTACTTCAACGTAACTCTTATCAAGTCTACCTGATTCGAGCATAGACTTATCAAATAACCAAGTATATTCATCATCCATTTTTGTGGAAGTCATCATTACCGCAATGAACGCCTCTTCGTGTTCAATAGCTTCGGTGGTAGACAATACAATAGCAGGGTGGTTCTCAACGCGCTGCGTCAAGTTAAATGGAACTTCTACAATGTGTCTTTGATAAACCGCCACTTATTTTTCTTTACTCAAAACAAACGCTATGGCTGATTTTGATTTTTCGGAAAGCGAATTTATAAATTCGCTTTCCATTGGCTTTTTTGGCGAGTTTTTAAAGGCTACTAATCTTAGTTCTCCCTCTAACTCATAGAGTTTAGTCATAACTAATGGAGTCCGTTGCTCTAATAATTCATTGCCATAGTATTCTACGGATTCTATGGCAACGGTCAATCGCCTTATCTTGAGAATAAATCTTTTGAAAAAATTCAGATGCATTGTGGCCTGTTCGGGAGTAAGCGCATTGATATTGAGTATAATTCTGTCAGCATCCTTATACATTTCATCAAACCAGCCATTAAGCCATTTCAAATACGCTTTTTTAAGTCTGGTTTTATCAAATGGCCCAACTATTCTTTGCAATAGAGTAAGAATATCTATTTGAAAAAATTTGGTTTCAGCGTAAAGTATTGATGTATGCGAAGACATGGTTAACTCCTGTTTCATTACAAAAATAGCCATTTTTTATCGAAGTGTCGTTACATTGTCATTACACTACTAACTGTTAACTGATTTGTTAAAACCACAATAATTACGTAAATACAAGAAAACAAATATTCACTGCGCAAATAGGTTGCGCAGTGCGACCCTACCTTTGCATCATTATTTATTATTAAAGTTGCAAAGGCCAGTGAAAAATTTTAAGAGTTTAATTGAGTTTCAAAAGTTATTCGGAACAGATGCGCAGTGCAGGGTTTACTTAGAGGAGCAACGTTGGCAGGGTAAGCCATGCTGCCCAAAGTGCGGAAGCAAAAGGGTTTATCGTTTAAGAGACGGCAGGCGATTTAATTAAACAGGGCATTTTAGTAAAAGCGCCTGGCGGTAGTAGGAATAGGAATTACTATTTGACTGAATTTTTCTGAAGATAAGTCTCCATTGTCCAAGATCCTGCTCCGTATTCGGAGAAGAGATGACATCTTGAAAAAAGATGTCATCTGAAATTAATTCGCCTTAATCTCACTCACCAACTGCTGCAACACTTTTTTAGCATCGCCGAAAAGCATGGAAGTTTGTGGTTCATAGAAGAGCTCATTCTTAATGCCTGCATAACCTGCGTTCATGGAGCGCTTGTTAACTATTACGGCGTGGGCATGGTCTACTTCCAGTATAGGCATACCATAAATAGGAGATAATTTATTGTTTTTGGCGGCGGGGTTTACTACATCGTTAGCACCCAATATCATTACCACATCAGTAGTTGCAAATTCGCTGTTGGCTTCGTCCATTTCAAGAAGTTTGGAATAAGAGACATCTGCTTCGGCCAGCAGTACGTTCATATGGCCGGGCATACGGCCTGCAACCGGGTGTATGGCATATCTTACTTCAACACCTTTCTCTTCAAGTGCTTTTTCAAGTTCGTGGCAGCTGTGTTGTGCCTGGGCAACTGCTAAACCGTAACCGGGCACAATCATTACTTTTTTGGCGTAACTCATCATTACAGCCGCATCTGACAGCGAAACTTCTTTTATGTGGCCGCCGCTATCCGATTCAACCTCTTTAGGGCCGCTGGCTTTAAATGCCCCAATTAATACGTTGGTTAATGAGCGGTTCATGGCTTTGCACATTAAAATGGTAAGGATGGTACCTGCCGAGCCTACCAGTATACCACCGGTTAACATGGCCATGTTGTTGTATAAAAAACCGGCACAGGCTGCAGCCACACCGGTAAACGAGTTAAGGAGGGAAATAACCACCGGCATATCTGCCCCGCCAATTGGCAGCACAAATAAAATTCCGTAACCCACGCACAGCAATAGCTCCATGTAAAGCATAACCGGATTAACTATGGGGCTAAAAATAATTGCCCCGGCCATTACCAGGATGATGGTCATTAAGCCGAGGTTTAAAAACTGTTGCATAGGGAATATCTTATCGCTAAACCGACCGGTTAGCTTACCCCAGGCAATCATTGAACCGCTGAAAGAGATAGTGCCTATTACCAAACCTGCACAAATGGCCAAAAGCTTGGTTTTTTCGGTAGATTGGGTATGGTAAATTTCAATAATGCCTATTAAAGCGGCACAAAGACCACCCATGCCGTTAAAAAGAGAAACCATTTCGGGCATTTGGGTCATTTGCACGGTACGTGCGGCCCTTACGCCAATGCCAGTGCCAATAATAAGCGCAACAAAAATGAAAATCTTGTTGCCTACCGGGTTTCCGTTTTCGGAATACAGAAAAATGGTGGCAAAAATGGCGATAGTCATCCCAATTGCGGCAATGGTATTGCCCCTGCGCGCGGTATCGGGTTTGCCGAGCATTTTAAGCCCTAAAATATAACTGACCGATGCAATAAGGTAGGCCCCGGCCAGTACGTCTTGCGATATTGTTTCCATGATTTTATTTTAACTACATGAGCCCTTATCTGATATTTATTTAGACCTCTTTCACCATTCGCTCTTTTTGAATCCTCACCCCAGAGCGACCCTCTCCGAAGGAGAGGGAAACGTTGAATTATGAAAGAGGCCTATTTTTTCTTTTTAAACATTTCAAGCATTCTGTCGGTAACCACAAAGCCACCAACCACATTGAGGGTACCTACCAAAACCGCAGTAAAGCCGATGGCCAGGGCGGGTATATTGTTGCTTTCTACCTTACCTAAAACTATGATTGCCCCTATTACGATTACCCCATGTATGGCATTTGCGCCACTCATAAGCGGGGTATGCAAAATGCTGGGTACGTGTGATATGACCTCGATACCCAAAAACACCATCAGGATAACGATGTAAACAGTTTGCACTGAAATAAGGTGTTCCAGGCTTACAAAAAAATTCTCCATGGCAAATACGGTTTTATGGTTACTATATAAAACGAAAACGGCTGCATTTAGTTATGTGCAGCCATTCCTTTAACACGTTCATTAACAACTTCTTTGTTGTGGGTAATACAAGCCCCGGCAACCAGGTCGTCTTCAAAATTCAGGTTTAGCTGCCCTTCTTCGTTTATTATCAGTTTTAAAAAATTAATGATGTTTTTACCATACAATTTACTGGCATCGGCGGGCACTGAACCCGGCAGGTTGGAATTACCTATGATGGTAATGCCCTTATAAATCACTATTTCGTTATTTTTGGTCAATTCGCAATTACCGCCGGATGAGGCAGCAAGGTCAACAATTACTGAACCTGCTTTCATGCTGTCAACCATGGTAGTTTTAAGCAGGAGCGGTGCGCGTTTTCCGGGTATTTGGGCAGTGGTAATTACCACATCGGCCTTTGCCACGGCCTCATTTATTTTTTGCTGTTGTTTTTGCTTGTATTCTTCAGTTTGCTCAACGGCGTATCCACCGGCTTTAGAGGCATCAGCGGCACCTTCAACCTCAATAAATTTGGCCCCCAAACTCATTACTTCCTCTTTAGCAGCAGGCCGGGTATCGAAAACCTCAACCACAGCGCCGAGGCGTTTTGCGGTGGCAATAGCCTGTAAACCAGCCACGCCAGCGCCCAGAATCAATACCTTGGCGGGGGTAACGGTGCCGGCCGAGGTCATAAGCATAGGGAAATAGCGCGGGTAATGTTCAGCGGCAACCAATACTGCTTTATAACCGGCAACACTGGCCTGAGAGCTAAGCACATCCATAGTCTGCGCGCGGGTTGTGCGTGGCAACATATCGAGCGAAAAAATGGTGATGCCTTTTTCGGCCCAGGCAAAAAACCGGGCAAAGTTGGACAGCGGTTGAAACACACCGATAATAACCGAGCCACTTTTGATTTTCGGTATTTCTGTATCAGCCAAAAGGTTGATAGAGAGAATTATATCGGCGCCAGCAAGTATTTCATCGCGGGTTTTTAGTTCAGCCTCGGCTTTAATATAGTTTGAATCGCCTTCATAGGCTGCGGCCCCTGCATTACTTTCGAACCAAACGAGGGCTTTAAGTTTTTTAAGTGCGACTACTATTTCAGGTAAAACCGATACCCGGTTTTCACCTTCTTTTTCCTTCAATAAACCAATGACCATAATGCTTAGTGTAAAAATTACAGTGCTAGATTAGCGATATTATTCCAATAATTGGCTGCAAAGCTAATCAATGTCATAATGAAGTTAGTCAGGCCACAAGATGGCACACTATCCGGGGTTTAACAAAATCAACAAAAACTGCGTTCTCTACTTTAAATCTGCCATGTAAAATACCTGTTTCTTTCTACAAAGCATTTGCCATTGCACCAAACGGGTGTACGACAAATTTCCCTTTTCATCCTTCAAACTTTGCCAATACAAACTCACCCTGTCCCACGGACATCCCTCTCTTTGAAAAAAAGAGAGGGAAAATGCAAAATACAGCAATGCAA
>Ga0182030_10014290_pt1 | contig 15691 bp, 22 predicted proteins | sample 812S3MmetaG_FD_121299 | JGI IMG/M metagenome (GOLD analysis project Ga0182030, IMG submission 121299) | Permafrost microbial communities from Stordalen Mire, Sweden - 812S3M metaG (Illumina Assembly) | ecosystem: Environmental > Terrestrial > Soil > Wetlands > Permafrost | place: Sweden...
CATGCCTGCTCGGTGCATGATTGACCCGCCCGACCGGATCGGCCGGTCCACGATCCAAAACACGTTTCCAAGCGTCCTTGGCCTCGGCGCCTACGTCTTTGCTGAGACCCAGCGATAGCGGCTGACCGTCCAGATTTAGCGCCGTGTACGCAATATCGCCGTGCATAATGGCAGCACAGACGAACGGTGCAAACCGCAGTTCCTCGCAGCGCTTGCCCATATCGGCGAGCACGATCTGAGTTTCCTCAATCCAATGGGTAATGTAGCGCCTGTGATCGGGATCTGGCGTGCGCTTGAAATACGTCAGCCCGATAAAAGCCAACCGCATTTGACGCAGATATTCAGCCGCCCTGATATCGCCCGTGGCGTTGGCGAGCTCACTATTGATCGCGCCATTCGGATCAATGAGGCCATTTAGATTGTTGAGAACCGGCCAGTGCTTACGGACACGCAAGCAGAGCACCGTCAGCTCCTTGTCGGTTGGCATGATGAAGCCGGGGCACGGTTGTAGCGGCCGGTTCGCATAGGTCTGACCCACGATAGCGAGATCGGCCACTGTGACCGGCTTCGCGGGCGGTGGTAAGCGCGCCTCGAGCGCTGCGAGCTTGGTAGTTAGCGCCTCTACCTCGCTCCGCAAGGTTGCAATTTCGTCCATAACGAGCTCCTCGTCGAGCGTGATCACTTGATAATCCGCCCCTTGGCATCGATCTGCGAAACCACAGGTCCTGGCTCATACACCGGGCCGCCCGGTGCTTCCGAATCGACGGGGAACACCATGTCGGGATGACGGCCGACCTTCGGAAGCTCGCCGGGTAAAGTACAGAAACCCTGCTCGACAAGCTCCCTCGCCCTCGATACCTCGAGTTCAACTTCGCTGCCTGGAAAGTAATGAAGCTTCCGAGGTGTGTAAGTGAGCGTCCCGTCCTCTTCCTTGCGCAAAAACTTTCTCAGGGTCGGGTGCGGAACTTCGACAACACCACGGCTCACGATCACAAGCATGGTCGCTTCCGGCCCTGATGTTTCGACCGGAAAGCCGCCGTCGCCGTCATCGACGAGGACGGGCTCCGGACGCGGGGCTTGTTTTGCTTTGCGGAAAGTCATGGATATTCTCCTCTAGCGTAAATGGTTTTAATCCTAATGCGCCGTCGCTTCATCGTAGCAAAGACAGCGACCCATATCGAACACGAGAGAGTCGTGCGGTAGGCCATACGCGCGCAAGAACTCTGCCACGCAGTTGCAACCGCAAGGGACCGTAAAAACGACCGCCAGTTTCCCGTTCTCCGAAAGAACGGTATAGATATTTCGCGGGTCTGTAGCCTCCGTCGCGTCCACCATAACCGGCGGCCTGCCAGCCGTAACGTCGAGCCGCAATGTGGGTAAGAAATCGTCGATCATTGGATTTCTCCTCGACGACGCTGAGCAGCTCTGACAATCGCGGCGGCACTTGCATCGACCCTGGCCCAATATGAGCTTACACTTTCGCCGGGCTGGCAGTTAGCCGCGCCACGCCGTTTCTTATCGTTATTTGTGTCGTTGTCTTCGTCGCCTTCGTCGCGAGGCTCATCGTTGTCCGCGTCCGGCTCGTCATCATCGGCGGCGGGCTTGGCTTTTTTCTTTCCCTTTTTCGGCGTGTGGTCCTGATCATCGCCGTCGGTAATATCGGCATCCTCGGGCTCGTCATCGACCAGCCGTTTGAGAAGCGGAAGGCCTCGGCGAGCCTGACCGGCGTTCGCGATTTTGAGCGCCTGAGCCTTGCAATGCGCCTCGTAAGCCGCATCCGGATCGGCGGCGGCGGCCTGCTGGCGGGCCGAGCGGCGGCCGAATTCCATGTCTTCGCGAATTTGGGCGCGATCCTTTTCCAGCTCCTCGCGTGACTTCGGGTGCTCGGCCGGTTGCTCGAAAATGGTACGCAAATGATTGAAACGGGAGGTCATTATGATTCCCTTCCTGCGGACGGCGGTTTGGCCTCACAGCGATAGCCCTCACGCAAATCGACACGAAACCGATCGAACTTTGATTCGATTTTGGCTTGTTGCCGATCGATCGCCTCGGCCAGCATCCGGCTACGGCGGACTCGCCTCGCCACGTCAAATTGTCCACAAAAAGAGTTGGGGCGGGCGGTCATTGGTCGCCATCCTCTGGATCCACCAGTAAAACGTTGCCTCTCGCCCGGCGCATGTCGTTCAGCCCCTCGACAACTCTGCGCCTGATCTCGGGATCGCTTGGCTTGCCATTGGCCCAATTGACTCGCTCGTGGAGGCCGCCGTCGTCACTGAAATATGCGCCGCGCTCTTCGAGAGCATGCCGGATCGCTTTCAACGTCGAGGCTCTGGGGTCGCTTTGCCCTCTCTCGATCGCGATAAGGGCAGCCGCAGAAATACCAGCCGCAGCAGCAAGCCTGGCCTGGGTTAACCCAAGCAAGGCTCTGGCGGCGCGAATTTTTGAGGGCGTGATCATGTGAAATAATCGCCCCGGCTTGGAATTTTGTCAAGCGGTTGGCGCATGGTGTGCCAGAACGTCCCAGCACAGGAATGCGTTTTGTGCATAGCTTACTTATGCCAAAGCACTCGGCCGTGGCGCGACGGCTTAGGGATTTCAGCCTTGGGATTCTGATGACTCCACGGGACCGGCCTCGGCCCGAAGATCAATTCGGAACGCGTCTGAGGCTCGGCGACTGGCTGCGGCTTTTCGACACGCTGGTCGAGCTGCTGCAGATATCCGATCCTGCCGAGGCTGCGGGCTGACTTCTTCATTCAAAATTACCCTCCATATTTCCGGCCGATCTCGGCGAGCTTCTGCTCGACGAGACTCGGGAACCGCCGCTGCGGCCCCGGCGCGCGGATCTCTGCATTATGCCGCTTCTCCGCATTGACGGCCCGTATCAATTCGTCCGTGGTCTTGTAGAGCCGCACTAAATCCTCGAAGGACAAATAAATCCTGCGGCCGAATTCAAAATATGGGAAGTCACCGTCTGGAAGCGCTTCGATCCCACAGCCCATGACAAAATTTGCTTCCTCGGTGCCGACCCGCCAGTGTTTGAAGCCGGGTTTCACTCTCGTGTTTGGGCGCTGATACCGGAATCGATCGTTGACTACGAACAGCGCCCTGCTCAGACGTTGAAGGTCATTGAGGTCGGCAGTCCAACAAAGGTCTTCGGCCCGGAAAAATCCCTCTCCCTGGAATTCCCGGCCAGTCTGGAGCCGCAACGAAGGCGTTCCAGCCAGATCAGCGAGGATCAGTTCTTGCGTAATTACCGTCATGGCATAAGCCTTCTTGGTGCGGGATCGAGACTGCGCCCGGTTATCTTCTTGCCGTGATGGACTGGCGGTGCGGTAGCAGGCCTAAGACCACGAGGTGTCATTGTTGTTTCTTTCGGTGCGTAGACCGAAAACTCTAACGAGCTGCGTTGGCCGGCCGGGACCGAACGGCGAACAGCGAGGCAGCCGACCATGGTATCCAGCGGCTCATTTCTCTTACCGGCGGGACAAACATATACTGTGTAAGGTTGACCGAACCGCATGCGTTTCTCACGCCGTTCTGCCGTCAACCCAGCAAAATACTCTGCATTGAAAATAGGTAGAGCAGGGAAATGTATGCACCCGGCGACCGGCTTGTTTTCTATATCCGGTAGAATCTTGAGACGCGAATAGATTGCGTCCTTCGCACTATCGACGCCGATTTTCCAAAACGGGTCATTCTGCTTGTTGCGCCCGGCCTGGCTCGTCCAAATTGCTATCTTACCGGCGCGGCCATAGCAGGGAAAGATACGACGTCCACGCCTCTTTCTGGCGAAGTCGAATACTTGTGACCCGTGCATGCCGCCAGCGTCGATACCGAAGGCAGCGCAAGGTAATGTCTTGCCGTCACACCGGCGGAACGTCCGCAAGGTCAATGTATCCAGTTCACGCCACGCCGCGCCTTGACCAGGGTCCAAATTAATAATCACATAATCGAGAGCGAACGCTTCTTCGTTGAATGCCCAGCCGACGAATTGAATTTCGAGACGATCGCCTTGGACGTCGCAAAAGCCGGTGACGACTTCAACGCCTAGCGGCACGGTATCGGGTGTATAGTTTTCCAAACGAGTGATGAGAGCCGAGCCGTCAATACCTTCGCCAAGCTGCGGCTCGAATATTTCGGCGAGTGCGGTGTTGAAAAACTTTCTAAGCAGCTCATGGTCACCGCTATGTTTGGCTTCAAGGAATTCTCTCACAACATCGGATAGACGGTGCCTAATCGAATACAGTTTCGAAACATGGAACCCGGCATGGCCTTCGTAAGGCGATTTCGAGCCGCAGTGCATGCATGTCGAGCGGCCTTCGCTATCCCACTGCTGGGCCGGTTGTGTCTCATTACAGCATGTAAAATTAGCCGTTTGCCGCCAACCGTAAGCGGGTGCGAATTCTAGCCGTTCCATGACTTCTCGGCGTTCCCGCTCAGACCATCTCACAGAACAGGATTCACATTCGATACCGGCCGTTTCGACAAGATGATCCCCGGCTGTGCCCTTATCCCACTTGACGTGTTTCCACTTCAAAGTTTGCTCATGCCCACAGTGCGGACAGGCAACATAAAGCCGCCTCTGATCGCTGAAATTATACTCGCGCGCAATGCGGGATTCCGTATCGGTCGGCGAGCACGTCCGCACAAACTTGGCGCGGCCGATGTTTTTGTAAGTCGATGCACGTTCTTCGGCCAAATGCATCGGGTCGCCTTCCGAACCGGCGGAGGCGGGATATTTGTCTGTCTCGTCGAGAAGCACGATTCTTTTAGGCCGGGACGCCAAATCGGTTGGAGCGTTAGCGCCGACCAGATCGATCGCGCCACCAGGGTAAGACCGATGTGTGATGGTAGCGTCACCTATCCGGGATCGCGGCGTCGGGACCAATTCTTTCAAACATGGCGTCGCATCGATCGTTGGGCCGAGCCTTTCCTTGGCGAAGGCCTCCGCGGCGCCTTGTGTCGGCTGGACCAGCAAAATTGCCGATGGATCAGCGTGAACGAAATAGCATGCCGTATTGATCAGTAATTCAGTTTTCACGCTCTGCGTACTAGCCATGACGGTGATCGTATGCGTATCGCCCTCGACCACCGCCGCCATCGGGCCAAAAGCGCAAGGCTGTGCCGAGGTTCGCCATTTGCCGGGGGTCGCGCTGGTCCCGGACGCGACCACGCGGAACCGGTCTGCCCATTCGATCAGCGTGGTCGCGGGTGGGGGTTTAAACAGCTTGGCAGCCTCGCCGAGCGCCTTTCTGAGCTTAAGGTCGATCATCCGGGCCACCATGTACAGAAAGCGCCGTCAGGGCCTCGTAGACCTCGTCTCGGAGGATCTTCTCGACTGTATAGCGGTCGAGGCCGCAGACCCGGTCAGCGGCCTTGCCAGGCAGCTGCAAAAGCCGGTCACGAACGACGTTGTAATCCGCCGCAACCGTCTCGGCGACCTTGCTGATCTCGACCACGTTTGCGGCTTTGAGATCGTATTCGAGCTGACGCGTGAGCGCTAAGGCGATCTCCTTGCGGCGGGTCGCCTCAGCCGTGGTCCACGCCGCTGCCTCGGGCAGCATATTGGCCAGGGCGGCTTCGACAACTGGCGCGATGGTCACGGGCGCCTCGGCCGCGGTATGCTTGGCCTTGTGGGCAGACGGCGCCTTTGCCGGACGTGGCGAAGCAATTGGTCTCCGGTTCGTCACGCCACCGCGAAACTTCTCCGGCCGCGCATCGATCAACTTCTCGGACGCCTCAACGTCCACGAGCTTGCCGCGCAAGACCAAGAGGCCCGTCTGTTTCCAGACTGTGACCTGCTTTCGCGAAACCCCGCGAGCCCTTGAGAAGGCCGCCTGTGAGAGAAATTCGTCCATGGAATCAATAGTAACACAGCTCTTCACGAAATGTTACCGAGTTTTACAGTGGTGGACGCGGCAGCTAGAGCGCTGGCGCGTTCCCCAATAGCCATGGTCGAGCTTCAAGAGGGACCCGTCTGGCTTTAGCTTATTGTCTTTGGCGGTTCTTTGGGTGTTTCTTGAGCCAAGCTTCAGACTCATTCTCTATCCAAGACTTGGCCTCAGCTTCCGAGTCAAACGCACCGGATGGTTGACCGGTATCGACTTGTCCGGGCTCGATCGTGAACGCTCCGGCACGATGATGGTGTTCCACAAAATCCGCTGTAGTGGAAAATGTGGAACCGGCGCGGTGATGCATTTGCCGCATCTGCGGAAATATCAAGCTTCAGGAAGGACTCAAGCTCCTACAAGACGCCTCTAGTAACGATATTTTTGTTAGTCTCGTCGCGTATGCCGTAGCCGGTAGCAGCCTTTCCTCCAAAGGGGAAAATTTGGGTGGGGCCAGACGCCCCAACTCTCTTTGCCTCAGCGACAGCGGTCTCGATCGTTAAGCAAGGGGTCGAAAGAGGATATTCAATAGGTGTGCCGTCAATACCTGGGCCGTATAACACGATCGAATATGACATGCGACAGTCCCCTTCTGGCAAATAGGAATTCGGCCCGCGCGCGGTCCTTCTCGATGGAACTTCGCTCAGGATCGAGGGCGACGATGATCGCGGGCGCCCTCAATACTGCGGCACGCGATGCATCCGACAATCGAAACTACCCTTGATTGAGACGTTGTAGAAGCGTCCCATCGACTCAGCCGCTAATAGGCTCGACACCGTCCCACGACCAATTTCACAATAATGGTACCAAGTGCCACTCAAATTTATGAGCATGTAAGCGTTCTTCTCGTCGTAGCAGACCCGCTCGATGAAGCTGCTGCGAGTGATCGTGTCACACTTGAACGCCGCAAGGCTCACAGGCCCGCGATATTTGACCGTAACGACCTCGGATTTTGCTGCGGGCAGCCCCGGCTCGGCTTGAGCGGATTCAGCGGGCTTCTTGTCGAACTGATCGAACGGGTTGCCCTCTACGGGTGGTCCCAGCTTGGGCTTGCCCATACCGTGTTGCGCAGGCGCGTTGAACGAGACGGGCCGGTCGGGCGCTATGTCTCCAACATATGAGGACATGGGTGCGGGCTCAGGCCAGAAGTCCATGGGTGCAGGCTTTGGTGGCGGCGGGAGGTCAGCAAACACGTTCTCCTTGAGCCCTGGTGGCGAGACCTCGGACCGTCTTTTCTGCATCATGAAATAGATCAATTTGCTGGCCGCAGTTGCGAAGTGGTCTGTCGGGTATTGCTGGCAATAGTTGTTGATCCAACCAATCGCGCCGTCGATGTCGGTCCCTTCGAGAATATTATAGACGCCAGGCGTTTCATGGTTGAACGCGGTTAGATAGCCCTGAAGCCAGGCGAGATACGCAATGCCGGCCAATTCATTTTCGGCATGCTCGGATAGGTATTTGCCACATGAGTCAATCCCACTGCCCAATTCCACGAATTTGCCCTGATCTGTCGCCCGACATGCGGTCGTGCTCAGAACAGATGCAAAAAGCAGGATTGATGCACGGAGCACCAAACGCCGGATATCGCTTGCAATCATGAGCATTATTTTTAAGCCGCTAAACCGGTGTGGTCGCCTTCTGGCAAATATGGTTTCACCATTATCATTTATCATTAAAAAACTTCGTTGACAGTCTCCGGAATCGCAAAGTGCGCGTAGCGGTGCCCAGGACGGTCGGGAGCAGCCCCGCGCTATGATGGTAGCGCATAGGTCTTCTTATGGTCATGCGTGGCTTGCGTGGCTCGCTGCGAGGGCTTATGAGCAGCATGCATCGGCGCGAGATCATGCCATATGTGCCTATCCCATGAGCAAAAGCTACTGGCCGGCAGAACGGCGAGCGCTTGGCCGCCTGAGCGTCTGGTAGAGGTCGCAGCACGCAGTTCGGTGCCTGTTCAATATCTATCCTCGATCTTTGACCTTTGGCGCAAGCGTACGGCCAAAGAACGTGCGGTGCGCCAGATAGCGCCCCCTATCAAGCCACATGCAGAAGGCTTGACCGTTGCTGAGTATTCGCTGAGGCATAGCCTGAGTCCTTGGATCGTCTATCAACAAGTTAAATCAGGCACATTAAGCGCGGTTAAAGCTGGTGGCGCGATGCGGGTGCAGGCCCGGCAGGATTTCTAATTACCTTGGGCTTAGCTTTCTGGGATGCTGGGGATAGGGGGGATGTTTTGCCTTACTACCCTATAAACTGTCAGATTATATACCTCTAAGCTATAACTTAACCTGACAGTTTCCACGTTAGTAAGGTAAAACATCCCCAGTATCCCCAGTATCCCAGAAAGCGAAGCTCTAGGCTCGTCTCAGTTAAGTCCAAGTTAGTTCCCAAAAGTTACTTTCCGCCGCGCGCTCGTAAGATTTAAACCAATGCGGGACGTAACAAGTCTGGCCCGCTTCATAAGGGTGATCTTCCAGAAGCGAAAATCGATCGTCCTTTACCGAGCGCAGCCAATAACCAAGCCCGGCAGGAGTAAGCGGCTTGCCTTTGGTAATCTCTTGCAGGGCCGCGTGAAAATCCGGGTAGAGGAGGCTACCGAGCATGTCTTTTTGCGTGACCAAAGTGATGACTTGCACCGTCGTTTTCGGCTCATTGCCGATAAGAGCCTTCCACTGCCGTGCGATCTGTTCCCTGGCCGCGAGCCGCGTATCCTGCTTGCGAATGGTCTCCATCGTCCCGCATGGGTCCGCGTAGCCAAGCCACAGGAGAAGATCCCGGATCATGGCGCAGTAGCGCTCGTACCCATTGACCGGCTCAGAGCGCTCGGCGATACCCAGCATACCTGCCCGAAGCGCCGTGTTAGCGGCAGCGACATACTTGCCGCGATCTTGTTGAATGAGCGTCAAAGGATTGCTCGTAAATTTGCGAAGCTCCGGCCGCTCTAGTTTGGCGTCGAGAGAGCATAGAAGTGACCGGCGCCGGAGGTCTTCAATGATCACCAGATTAGTGCCGGTTGCCGTGATGAAAATCCTTGGATCGATCACCACCTTATCTTGCGTGTGAAACAGGCGGACTTCCACCGACGTCTGCGTAAGAATCTGGCATAGCTTCTCACCCTCAAGTGGACGGCTGATGTTATCGATCGCCAGATGCCCGGCGCTTGTCAAAAGGTGCGCATCAAGGTGCTTGTCGAACTCCTCGGAGGTCCGGCCTTGCCCGGTAACGGGTGCGCAACGTCCCGTCGCCAGCATGCAAAAAACGTCTATAAGGAAGCTCTTGCCGCTCCCGTAGGCGGGGGCGGTGACGGCGTGCATGAAGGCAAAATCGAGAGCCTTGCGCGAGACGCTGGTGAGAAGCCCACTTAAGGCGACGGCCTTTGAAGCCTCATCAACGAAAGGGAATTCCGCAAGCAAGTCGTTTTCGAGGACCAACATTGCTGCCCGCGCGTCGTCCTGCGTCGGATTCGTCGGCACTGGCGGAAATTCGACGCCAAGCGGATTAAAGAAAAGCCCCGTTGCTGCGTCATAACCAGGCGCCTCAATAATGCGTCCGGTTGGAAGAATTAGCGGCGTTGAAATAATACCCGAAAGCGACGGAAGGCGGCTCTCAGATTTGCGCGCCCTCCATGTCCTGACGAGGGCCATCGGCGGATCGGCAGGAATATGCTTTTTTGCGCGTCCGTCATATTTCTCGTACTGCGCCGAGGCGGCGGCGATTTCAAGCAACCCGTATTCGTCTTGTTCGACGATCGCTAATGTTGTCACCTTTTTTTCGTCACAACCAAGAAGGCCGATGTCGGCTATGCTGACAAGCTGGCCCGCGCGGTTATAAAGCCCGCGATCGGCGGCCGCGACGGCCGCCTCGACATCATCGACCAATCGCGGAAGCTCACCAGCATGCAACCGGATGACTGGTAGCCCGGTTGCTCCAACTGAAGGCGCAGGCGCCGCGCCGGTAGCGCCGGGCTGGTAGCCAAGCCATTTTGCGCACTGATTCGCGACGGCATCGCCAAAAACTTCAGTGAGCTTCGGTAGCCCGGCCGCGGTACCGCCAGCCGCAAATGCCTTGGCTGCATCTATAGCTGTGCGGACAATATCTTTACGTTTATCGGAAGGCTGACCGCTCGCAACTGCAAGCCCCTCGGCAAAAAGTTTAATCTCTGCCTCATTGCATCCGCACCGCGCTAGGAAGCCGCCAACGACAAGCGCAGCATCATGACGTCCGCCAGCAATCGGGTAGTGCCGCGCGAGAAGCGCGCAAGCTGCGAGGCCGATTGCGCGGCCGAGAAGATCATCTCCGTCAATTGATTCAATAATATTGCTATCGGCCCATGTGATCGCCTCGCCGCTTTCATGAGTGGACCCGGGGAAAACAGATTGAGAGCCCTTGCCGGAGCCGCCGATTCGGACCTCTAGAATCATTTGTTTGGCCGGGTCTGCTGGATCTTTGTATTGCTTCACCGCTCCGATACCGGCCTTTTCGGAAAGGTTGGAGTAATAGAGCCAATGCGACAGCGATTTTGATGGTCGCCCAAACGCACGCGTCCTCGGTAGAAAATAAGGCGCTGCCAAGATGGCTTCCTGACAATCAAGGTCTATATCGGTCAAATTGTGTGACGCTGGACCGAGTAAAACGCCGATATTTTGGTCGACTCCATTAAAATACCGAGACGCCGACGTCGCGGTAACGCGTAATTTAGGCCAGCCCGTCCCGCGAGCGTCTTTGCCCTTGTATGGTATCGGGATCGGAGACCAGCCTTCGGCTATATACCCGAGCGCAATTTCAAGCGGTGTTGTCATGGTGCTGGCCTTCGTGAGTAGATCTTCTGTAGCCAAGCGGCTTGCTTGGGAGTCGGCTCAGAGCCGCATTCGCAACGCCGCTGCATGTCTGAGCAAAACTCAGCTTCGGCCTCGCTTTTGTGGACGCGGTGCTTGAGACAGGCCTCCGCGATCATCGGCCAGTCTGGCTCGGCACCGCCGTTCCTGTTCACATTGTGGAAGGTTGCTGGTCGCTTTGATTCGGCTCTCGCTTCGCCTTCAGCAATACCGCGCTTGTACATCTCTCGCGCTTCGTCATCGGACCACGTCTTTGTCTCGATCATTTCCGCAAAAACGTGAATATCGAGCCCCGCCCTTTTCAACGTGCGCATCAACGCACGCGCGGCTGCAACAACATCGCCGTCTTGATCAGACGATAACAGCCTGACAATCTTTCCAAGCTGCTTTTTGACCGGCGCGAGTTCGCTGGACATCATCATTTCTCAAAAAGGAACAGTGTCTGAGAATTCGCCCGCCGAGCCGCGCTGGGCTGCTGACTGAGCACGGCATGCGAGATCGAGGGCGCGGCAGATGAACTTGCTCATTTCATCCTTCGTCCAGGCCGTGAGAGGTTTCGACCAATCGATCGGAAGCTCGGCAAGTTGCGGCAACACCGTGCCGATAATCGCTGTGTCCCAAGGCTCTGGGTATTGCCCGGAAAGCCTTTCGAGCTGCTCGAACGCGACGCCATTAGCGACGGCCTGCTCAGCCCGAAGTGTTATCCATGCTTTAAGGACGCTATCGACCAGCTTGCCGAGGTTTTCATCTGAAAGCATCAAATGGGGAGGTACCGCAGCCAGGCTTTCCCTGGCTGCGATGACGGCAACGCGACGAACACGATCGTGCCAATCGCGCGATATGAATACGGGCTGCGCCATTAGTTGGCCCAGCTCGGTTTCTGGACGGCGGCCGGAGGTGGCGGAGGCTCATGCGTGCGAGCCGCAGAGGCCGCCGCGTAAGCATTCACAGGAGCTGCGGACGGCGCCTTGATCTGTTCAACCGCCCGCCAATCTTTCATGCCTGGAGTGATGATGTAGCGTAAGACGTTTTTGGCTTCGTAGCCGCCCTTGGCGGGCTGAGTACCGATTTTCGCAAGGATGCGAAGATCGGAAAGGTCTTCATAGGAAGCAATACTACGGGCCTGGCAGGCAGCATCCGACGTGTCATCAGGCCGAATACCGCGAGCGCTTTCCAGAACGGCGCGAAGTGTTTGCCCGGAGATTTCAGCTGCTGTTTTATGGCCGTCCGTTGTTCCGCTGATCGTGAATCTCGCGAAAATCTTGCGGTTTGCGTACTCACCATCAACGACGGTAAATTCGCAATCCAAGCCTAGGGACAGGCCGTCCTTACTTTCCTTGAGCCAGCCGTCAGGCCCGGCGCCACCAGGATTAATGGTGACATGTAGAAGATAGACTCCGTCAGGTACCGGCTCGAAGTTTTTTTGCGTCTTTGCGGTGTTAAAGTTCATTGTCATTGTGGTTACTCTGTTGGTTAGCGACCGATAATTTTTGCAATGAGTTTACCGAGGTGTGGTTCCTCGATTTGCTCAAGGCGCCCTGATCGATCCTTGCAGGGGAGAGCCCACGGATTCGGTGATGTAGTGATGAAGCTACGAACCGGATCGCCATCACCGAAGTCGATGAAATCGAGAGCGACAACAAGATCGACGATACCGGGCAATTCACGTGCGGTTTTTTGACCCTCAAGCTGGATCTGCTTGTGAGGTTGCTTGAAATCGTCGATGACGGTTTCAAGGATCGCGACGAAGATGATGTTCTTGTCACGCGCACGCTGGAACTGGTTAAGCCATGCGATCATCTCGCGGCCGAGCAATCCAAAGGTTGCACGGGTGTCCTTATTGCCGGTGCGCTCGGAAAAACTTTCTGGTTGCTGCTCACAATAGGCGTAGCAAACGCGCGCCGCCGCCGTGAGGCTATCGATGAAAACTGTATCGAAGGGAGCGAGCCAAGGCGGCACGCCACCAAGTGAATTGAAGTGAGCTTCGCTATAAGCACACGTGCTAGGCACGCTCGGGTTAGGGCCGCCGATCAGACATGCAAGATCGCGCATGGCTGGCCAAGAGTCCGGCCGCGTAGTAGCGATTGCCAAATCTTGCACGGCCAAATCGCCCGCCTCGATATCGACAAAGAGCGTGTGAGCGAGATCCATGGTCCGCAGAAGAGAGGTCTTGCCGGCGCCTGGCGGGCCAATGATCGCAGCTTTGACGCCGCGAGGCTCTATGATCTTTTTATTGCCCGGGATGATCTCGATCATGACCGAGCCTCCGGTTCCGGCTTTGCTGCTGGCTTTGCGAAAATCGCTTCCGCCGCCAGACGCGCGGACAGCACCGCGACGCTGCGTGGCACAGGCGGCAAGCGGCATTCGCGAGAACGTGGGTGTCGGGCTTGAAAAGTTTTTAGGAAGGGTTTATTCTGCATAACGGAATCTCCAATTTGCGTTGGATTTCATCGACGCCGCCACAGCATCGACAAAGAAAGAGCCGTCCGCGCCAACGTGTGGGCGGCTTTTTCCATTCAAAGGTGAGAGTTGGTTAGGCCTTAGCGTCGAGCGGCAGCGCTTGGAGCTGGTTGCCAAGTACCTTCACAGCCTCAATCCGATCGCGCGGATGAAAGACCTGATGTCCGATCTTCACAGGACGGTCAAAGCCGGGGCGTCCCTCAGATTCCCATCGGCAAATGGTCCGCGTGCTGACATCAAGCTCTTTTGCAATCCGCGAGCGCGCGACAAGTTCTGGGGGCGTTCCATCGGCGATCATTCGGGGCTTCCTCTGTTGTTTGACGTTGTCAATTCAATACAGAGGAGCATGACGCATTCATTTGCGTTGGAAAGGGAAATTGGGGAACATTTAGGAACATGAGATAAGTGTCCCGATGTCCCGACTTAATGTCCCGATTTGAGCGCCCTGCCTATTGCTGTTTTTCGGCTGTCTAGTTCTCCCGGAGAACCCGGCAACGGAAAGTTTTCCTTGTCGCGCTTATTAAGTTCGGCGCTGATTTGGCCGTTGCGTTCTTGCGCGCTCATGGACGTTGGGGCGCCTTCCGGCCAAAGGTCTTTGTAGACCTGAAAAATTGCGTCCTGCTTAGGCGATGAGCGCAGCCTTTTCACGATGGCGGTCACCTCAACCGTATCGTTAGCTTCCGTCACAGCCAGCACCGCGTTGGCAGGAGCAGACCAAAGCTGGAGAATCTCTTCGCGTAAAAAACGGATCGCGGTAAAAGCGACCATCGGTCCCGGACACCGGACACGATCGTCATTCCGCCGATAAGCTATGCACTCGCTCGGATCCCTGGAATCCAAAAGCAGTTGATAGCAGACCCATGCCATAGGAGGGATCGGAGCCAACCCCCCAGTGGATTGCCATAGCCTCCCCGTTGGATGGAGCGCGCCAGCTTCTACGTACGCGCCAAGCTGGCGCAAAATCTCATAACGATCGTCTCCCGTAATCGCGGAGACATGCTCGGCGACTTTCCCGAAGTCCAGGCTAGCGGGTAAATTCATCGGAGCGTCTCGATGTGGCGCGCCCAAGTATCCACCGCCTGGCGCATTTCGGCCGCGAAGGAATGCCGCTGATAAACACCTGCGACTCCGCCAAAGCTTCCCCCAACGTGGTTCAAAACTTTTTCGATTACCGGCAGGTTGACGCCGAGCCTCGCCATACCGGTCGCCGTAGACCTGCGCAGATCGTGAAGTACCCAATGCGGGGTGTCTGGCGGCAAAAGCGCATCGATGCGTCTTTTAATAATCGCGAACCCCGTAATAGGACCGCGCCCGGAGAAGGTAAGGACATGACCCGTTCCACTGATCCGCAGGCCTTGAAGAATGTCGACGGCCAAATCTGCTAGCGGCAATCGGTGCTCGACGCCGTTCTTGGTGCGCTCCTTCGGCAGGATCCAAAGTTTCTCGTCAAGATTGATCTCGCGCCATGTCATCGCCGCGACTTCGGTGCGTCTGGCGCCGGTCAGAATGAGAAGCTTGACGAACGCGGCATAAGGCCGTTCGAGCGCGCCTGCCGCCAGCCAGACTCGTCTTAGCTCTTCGTCGCTTAGGACTCGGTCGCGGCTCTTCTGAGCCATGGGTGGCTTGATGCCGGCGAAAGGATTATGATCGATCAGACCACGCTCGAGCGCCCACACGCCCATGCCGCGCGACCAATCCAGCGTAAGGCCTGCCGCTCTTCCCTTGCTGTTCTCGCCGCCGCGCTCGACGATAGAGTCGAGGAGCGCGTGCACGTCCGCCTTAGCGATCTCGGATAACCGGCGCCCGGTCCAAGGCGAGAGTTCCTTCGTGAGAATCCGTTCGGTTTCCTTGGCCGTCCCGGGCTTGAGATTCCGCCGGACATGTTGGGCGATGAACCGCGCCACAACGGCCTCGACGCGGTCAAGGGCGGGAGGAGGTGAGGGCAGCGCGGACTTTCGTGCAGCGCGAGGATCAATGCCGTCAGCGACCTTGCAGAGCGCTTCGCGGGCATCGGCGCGGGAATTCCGCAGCTTCTCGCCGGAATCCGTTCCACGATAGTGAAGGGTGTCCTTTGTTTGCTTACCGTCGAGTCGGTAATGAAGAGACGCGCTTCGTTTTCCGGTCGGATGGTGCGTATGGTAGAGCCCGGTCACGCCGCGATCACGCCGGTCCTTACCGTCCGGCGCCAGTCTCTCCCACTCGAGCGCAGTCATCGGCTTTTCCACAAGTGACGCCCTCAGATAAATGCCAAGGTAACAACTGAGGTAACAGAAAAGCCCGTCTGAGCCTGTTACCTCGTGTCCATGACAATACGGGACATCTGTGGAACACACAAGGGGGTATTGCGGACGCGTTGTCCTGATATGTCAGGTGCTGTCACGCTTGAAAATCTGATGGAGCTTCTGGTGAACGGTCTTCTGCGCCAAGGAGCGCGGCGCGAGCGGCTTGAGGCAAAACTGTTTGGTGGCGCCCGAACCATGGAAGGCCTCGCCGATATTGGCGCGCGGAACG
>Ga0182030_10014291_pt1 | contig 15691 bp, 13 predicted proteins | sample 812S3MmetaG_FD_121299 | JGI IMG/M metagenome (GOLD analysis project Ga0182030, IMG submission 121299) | Permafrost microbial communities from Stordalen Mire, Sweden - 812S3M metaG (Illumina Assembly) | ecosystem: Environmental > Terrestrial > Soil > Wetlands > Permafrost | place: Sweden...
AAAATTCTGAAAAAATCATACCCCTTGCTCCAGTTCCCATTCTCGAATCGAACCTATCCGCACCAGTCAGCTTGATAATAGAACCATTGACCAAGGTAATTTTTAAATCAGAATTATTGGGCGGACAGGCTAAAAGAGCAGGGGGGATATGATCTAAAAATCTAATTCCATCTTTGTCTATCCCTTCCCAAATAACACTTTTGGCCTGCTTGATTTCTGGGAAGAGATAAAAATAAACTCCCTTGGTTTGTATAGCAGCAGCAACCATGAGATTAAAAAAGGTTTTATCCTTGCCCGATCTTCGGTGCCACTCACAGCAAAAGCGGCGGCAATTATCAACAAAAAACTTTTGGAATATTTTTTGTTGGTAATCGCGTAATTTAATGTTGTAGGGTAGGGATATCATTTTTTTCTATGACCCCAAATAATCTCGCGGGTCTACCAGCCAATTGCCTTTTTCTTTCTTCACCATCTTCCTAAAAGCACTTGGTGCCATAAATTCAAATGCGCGCCAGCCAATGAGATAATTAAAAGCTTCTTTGGTATAGGGCAGGTTAACCAAGGGAATGTTGCCTGAGATTAATTTGTAAAAATTATAGTTTGCTACCTTTTTCTTTCCCGAAATTCCACCCATAATCGCTTGCCCAACATGGTTGATATCTGACCAGACAGGGGCGGCAAGGCTGGCAATAACATCAGAGTGTGTAGTCTGCTGCTGGGTTAAGCGGTCAAGAGCAATGGAATAAAGCCCACCGACACCGCTATAAATTGCTGCCTTTTTCCAGGTATCTGGTTTTGTAGGGTCAAGTGGAGTCTTGCCTTGAGTCAAACGCAATAAGCTGTTCGTTACATATCCCAAAGCCAACCCTTCGCCAATATAGGTAGCTGCTGGTATTAAATCTTTTGGAGCCGCTTTTAATCCGCCAACAAAACCGTTTTCCTTAAAACCTTCAATAGAGTTTTCCATTACGAGACTCAAGATGCGGCGGGTGAGGGCAATCGGATATCCCTTAAACTGCATAAAAGTGCGCGTTAAAAAATCTTTACTGCGCATGCCTGGTAGCGTTCGTTCGTAAGCATCAGGAACCAGCCTGTAATAATCCGCTATGTCTTGATTCATTATTAGCAGCTTAAACCTAGCCTGCTTTCCAACCGCATCTATTTTTTTTTGGGTTATTTGTTCAACAGCGGTGCTTTTTTTACCCAAATACTCGATCACCGATTCTTTGGAGTAGTTAGAGGTATCAACAGTGATATAGCCTCTGCCGTTCTTGTCTTTAAAAGGATTTTTTCTGATTAAATCCCAATCTCTGCTTTCAATTCCGTATTGTAATAAAGTTTTTCTCAAATCAGTGTTGAGCTTGTCAAAGGTGTGCTTAGAGTTTAAAAATAACTCTCTTGATGTGCATATTGTTGCATGCCGGATAGACGCCGTGTCCCAAGCATTAATGCCGCTTATTGCATTCATTATGTGCGCCAGCTTATTAATCGGAGCATCGTTATATCTTGAGTGCAAATCCAAAGCCATTACCCTTGCAAGCTCTGCTGTAACGCTCAAATCTTTTTTTGTTAGCTTTTCCTTGCCAATAGATTCTGCAAGTACTTTTATAAATTCTTTCGGCTGAGTTCTGAGCGTATTTAAAAAAGCCCCAAAAGCAGATTTACCAAATAGCTTTTGTTGTACCGCTGTCTGATGTACTACATCATTGAACGATGCAATGGTAATGTTTGCAGCTTTGGTAAGATATTCCCACGTAAGCAGGTTATTGGTTATTGTTGATGAGGTATCATAAGGAGAATTGCCAACCAGATTATCAAAAACCAGTCTCTGCCGTTCCAGCTTCTTTATCTCCGCTGGTGTAACCCCTTCGGTTCTTTTCAGTTTTTCCAATACATTTTCAAATGTAGCTTTTGGATTTAATCCAAACTTTTCTGCTAAGGCTATTGTTTGGCTTTCGCCTTTGAGCGTATTAATCATGGCATCGTAAACATTGCCCTGGCCGTAGATTCTGTTCGCTTTTAAAAAACTTGCCGCATCCTTATAAACAAAAAACTGCGATCTGCTCCACTTTTCGGCTATACCAAATTCTGCATCTTTGTATTTTTCCCGCGCTACAATTCTATTAAACATATTGCGCAGTGCGGTTTCCCGTTTTCTTAAATCCATATCACCAAATGTTTTTTCATGATCGAGTAGCGGCAAATGTGTACTTTTCCATCTTTTAAAAGCTGCTTCATTTGAAGCTGTTTCATCGATAAACGGATGCGGTAATTTTGAAAAACGATGCTGCAATCTTTCAAGTGCGGTTTCGTGCGTATATGCTGTTTTTATAGGGTCATGAGAGAAGTGGGCTATATATCCTTCCTTAACGTCAACCTTGCCCCCAAGCTTGTTTATTGTTGCCCTAAGCTCTTCCTGTAATGGCTTAAAAGCTTTTGCCACCTGAAGCGCGAGCGCATCCTCTGTAGCCTCGCCGCATAACGCCTTGGCTATCTCTATTTCGGCAACCGGATTTTTGGATGCAAAATAATCAGCCGCCCCTCCTTGTTTCAAGTTTTCAAAAAAAGTAAGGAGAGTATTGTTTTTTCTGGCCTTTACATAAGCAGCAATTGAGTTTCGGGCATTAATCCCGCGCCTTGTAATCCCCGCCAGGTAAGCCTGCAATCCAACGTTTAGATTTATTTTTTTTGTTGCTTTTGTTCCCGCATTACTTTGTGTATAATCCTTTACTGTTTCATATATCCTTTTTTCTAATAGTTCCTGATCTATGACCTCCACCGCTTCAGGGTCTGTTGAACCTTGAAGCGGTTTTATATCCTTTGAAAAAACTGTTTTTTCAGATTTTTCTGCGTTTCCTATTTTTTCCGTTCTTTCTACTTTTTCCGCCTCAGCCGCTACAAATTCTTCAAAAGCAGGCGGCGGTATATTTGTATCTGCAATTGCTTCCAACCGCTCGTAATCAGTGATGTTGCTAACGTCCTCGGCAAATTCTTTTCTTAGGGATAAAATTTCTTCTAAGGTTTTGGCGTCAGCTTCTGGTAAATTAAGTCCCTTAATTTCTGCATCAAATTCGTGGATAGACGAGATAGGTGAATCATCCAGCTTTTCTAATACCCCATCATGTTTTGCTTTAAACTCTGTTTCTAAAGCACCGAGCTTATCCCACTTATCGGCTTTGCCCTTAAATTCTTCTATATATTCTTTTTTTGCTTGTTTTATATCTGCAAGCGTTGCAGTAGTGTGTTTTTCTTCAGAAGCGGCAGCCTTAAAATAAGGAGCGATATCAACCTGCTTTCCCTCTTCCAGTTGCGAAATAGCCCTGGTTTTTATAGCTAAATCACTTGCCGGAGAAACAAAATGCCCATGTAACGCTTTTGTTCCAGCTATAGCTCCCCTAACTGCTGTAACTCCTAACCCAAACGCTCCGCCATAAAACCCACTCATTACAATATCAGATACCTTTGCATCTTCATCATAAGCTTTGTTTTTAGCATAGAGTTCAGTTCCACCTATCAACCCAAACTTTACGCCCAAGGAAATATCTTTAGCAGCAACAACTCCCCACTTGGTCAATCCTGCAATGCGCGCTGTTGTAGCAGCAACACCAGTGGCTGGACATATTGCAGTAGCAGCAATAAATGCAGGGTCTAATATGGAACCGCTTATACCGCCAGCAAGTGATGCTACTACTGTTGTTTTAGGGTACTGCTCATACAATCTCGATAAAACTTCCGCTCTGCGTAATTTATCTTGATGCTCTTCAAAGCGTATCTTCGCAATGTTTTCAGCTACACCGCTGGGATAAGATTTTCCGGCGATCTTGTATTGGCTTTGTTCGTACTGCTCTGGTGTTAAAAATGGCTGCTCATAGAAAAAATCCTTTGCATATTCATAACCAATAACGCCAAGCTTCCAACCAGTGCTTATCCCTTCTTTAAAGTTTTCTGAAAAAGCTGTATAAGCAGCTTTTTTATACCCCACCACACCGCTTTCCTTACTACTTGTGTCGCTCAGAGGAATCGCCGCTGCTGTTGGAGTAGTCGATGGCTGTGAAATAGGTAAATTATTATAGCCAGTATTTATCGCATTTATTTCGTCCTGTTCTTCGTAATAATGTGCCATTTTTTACTCTTTTATTTTTCCTTTTTTTGACCAGAAATATCGGAAAACTTAATAGCGTACGGTTTACCAGTACTTTTTTGATATACCCGCTTGCCGTTTGAAGTTATATAAAAAATTCCGCTATCATCAGCCGCAGTAACCCACCTGCCGTCATAGACCAGTTGCTTGTTATAGTTGTTGTTGTGTGCTTCCCAGCCATTGAAATAAACATCGTTTGTTTTTTGAAAATCAAAAAAATGATCTAAGCTAAATTTTTCTTTAGCTTGCGTAACGGCATCGGGATCGATTTTGCGCTTGTTTTCATCAAGCTTGGGGATGCGGATGCCACCCTCTATTTCGTGATACTGATGGCCATAGATACCATCGGCTACCGTCTCAACAGCTTTATTTAGATTGTGTTTTGGAAAATTCGATAGCTCTTGCAGCACCGAAACATACATTGCCTGCTCTAACTCTGCCGCCTCATGGGGCTTGTCTTTTGCAAAATGTAATGTATCTACGTAATCTTTTATTTCGTCATGTATTGCATTTCTTATATCAGTTCTTTTATTTTCATCATTATCGGCTATACGCGCCGCTGTCTCTAAATCTTTTATATTGCTGCTAAACGCTTTTATCATTGTTGGTGCGTAATCAGGACTGGCATTCAGCGTGTATTTTAAGCCAATGGGTAGTTTTGCTCTCTCTAAATCTTTTAGTATTACCGAAGCATAGCCGCCATAGCTATCCAATTCTTTTTGTAGGTGAGTTATCGCACTATTAAAATCAACAAGAGTAGCAGCCTTGATATCAGTTACGATTGCCTGTGCCTTTTCGTTAGATAATAACCTCGGCTCAACCCCCAATTGCTTTTGCATTTGGATTGTTAGAGTAGCTTTTCGCTCTTTCAAGGCCTCTTCTTTGCCCAACGAATCAAGCTTTTGAAAACCAGGTGTGTTTTGAAATTCCTTTAAATTTTGCTCTATACTGCCGGCTTCATCTGGTTGTGAGGTTATAAAAGAAACAGGGTCATTGATGAGGGTGTCTATTTCTTCTTTAACTATCTTTTTTGCTCCTTCATAAATCTCTTTTTCCCGTGCGCTCTTTGAGCTTCTTATTTGTTCGTTCAATATTTCAAGATATTCGGCTTTTTTAGCAACTGGCATGGCTTTTTGTCTCTGCACGGCATTGTGTATCTCCAAAGCATCACTTACCGCATGCTTAATCTCCATTGCTTGTTTTGGTTTTGTTGTTCCCAAAAAAATCATCTGTTCGGCTGTAGGAGATTTCCCATTAGTTGTCGCCTGAAAAATCATCTCCTTTTTTAGTTCGGCTACTGATTCTTCAAACATTCCAAACTGTAGTTGGTAAACCGACTTTGATTTAGTCATTAAGGAGAGTAGGGAGGTCTTAGATGCGTGGCTCAATGTCTTATCATTTAAAACATCCTGTGCTGCTGCTTCTAATCCTTTAATATCACCGACCTTTGCCAGTTTTAAGCCATTTCCAAAATAAATATTTTTGGTAATAGATTCTTTTAGCTCTTTTTGTAATGCGTGTGCTGAAACTGGCGTAATAAATCCTTTTTTAACGCCATCAAGCATTATTTTGGTTATGGTTGCTTGGTGCGCAAGGGCTGCATTTAAATCGCCCCCAAGCGCAGCTTGGTTTGCCATATCCTGGTATTTGTCTATGGCCTCTACTGCATGGTGTTTTTCCAGGTTCTTATTTTGGGTACGCGCTGCCTCTTCAAGATGTCCCGTTGCCTGCTGCGCCGTATGGGCTAATAATCTTCCGGCATAGAGTTGGTCTTCACCTTCTGGCACTGAAGCCATTAATCCTTTGGCAAGGCCGACAAAGGAGTTTTTAAACTCTTTTAATCCGGTATTTGCATCAGGATTTTTTAATGCGGTTTGGTATAGACGATCAACCTCTTCTGGGATTTGCGAACCAATAATATATTTGGTAATAGATGACTTTGTCTCTTCTGTTTTTTTATTTAGACCCGCACCAACATCAAATAGCGTCGCGCCTAAATCAGATAATGCTTTTCCTGTATGTTGTCCCATTTTTTTTATCTTTATTAAGTATTAAAAAAATAATTATTAAAAAAACCGATCAACCAAAAACACTGCTCAAACCCATATTGTTGAAAGCATTGCCAGCTCTGCCGCTTTTCCCAAAAGAGTTAAAATTTAAATGTCCTATCATTTCATCGTATGAATTGCCGCTATAATTAAATTTCGGCATCATGCTTTTGTATGTGTTTTGTTCCATATACGAACCGGCAAGTTGCGCTCCCATTTTAAATAAAGACCCAATATCATTTAGGACTGATGCTTTGTTTAGATCATTCATTTGCTCTCGCATCCCTCTGATTCTAAATTGGCTCATCTGTAATTCAGCTTCGGCCTTATTGGTAATCCCTTTTAAATTTAATTCGCCAGTTTCTTTACCCAGTTTTTCTACTGTATTTAATTCTTCTTTGGCTATATTCATCGCTTTAACGCCTTGTTCTGATTGTGTCTGCATAAAGCTTTTGAGCAGGGCAATGCCCTCGTTATCTTTTAGATAATCCTGAGTTAACCGTGTTTGCTTGGGGGCAAGGGTTTGGGTTAATCCCCTGATTGTCTGTGTTGAGTTATAATCAGCATAAATATCGTCATAGGTTTGGCGCAGGTTGATTACTTTTTCTGCTATTTGCTTTTGTTCTAGTTCTCGCTGGGCTTTAAAGATAGTTTCTTTAACCGCCAATTCCTCTCTTTGAAACCCAACATTTTTTAGTAGCCGCTCCTTTTCAATACGGGCTTGCTCTTCGGCGAGCCTCCTTTCCTGTTCTACCTGCCGCTGATGTTCGGCTTCCTGCTCACGATTGCGCTCTTCCATTCTTCGGTTGGCTCTTCTGCTTTCGTTTCCGCCATAAATAGAAGTTGCAGTTCCTGCAACAACTGCGATTGCTCCTATTATTGCTATTGCTCCCATGTTTTTTTATCCTCGCTTTACCAACGCCACAACGCCATATATTTTTAAGTCTCCAAAACCGCTATAGGTTATCTCTATCGTTTGTCCGTAATTCCACTGGCCACCCAAGATCACCCTGCCGATTTTGGCGTTCTCCGTTATTGGATATATTTCGTTTTTGTTCAAAGATTGACCATTGATTTTGAAGTCATCAGCTCCTTCAAAATAAACATACATTTCGTTTATCACCTGCTTATGGAACAGCAGTTGCGGAGCAAAAAAAGAAACTTTTTTTAAAGATAAGAGCGGAAAGAGCTTTAGCTCAATATCAATAGAGTATTTTTTAGTAACATAGCTTTTTGCTATTTGGTCGTAGGTTTGGACATTATCTTCCAACAAACACGCATCAAGCGTTTCTATAAAATTCCGCCCGCCGCGCTCTACGATAAATAAAACTTTTTCCTGATGGCAAAAGACATATTTGAATTTGCCCGCTTGGGTCTCAATTGATGACCAAGCTATTTTGGCTTCTTCTACCAAGGTTTGGCAGACAGCTAAACTACCGTCGCTATTTACTACAAAAAGATAGCGATATTTTTTATCGCACCCGTTTTTTTTATATCCAATACTTTCTAGTTCTTCTCCACTGCTTCTTTTATATCCGGTACTTTCTGATTCTTCTCCACTGCTGTTTTTCTTGCTGTTCTCACCACAAGAAATAAGACTGCATCCTGTGTTAATAAATTTACTACACCCTATAGAAACAGGGTTTTTGATTAGGTTTGAAGTGGCAAGGGATAGATTAAGAGCAGTATAATTATTAACATTTACCCGCTGTAGAGAATAGACATTACATTCATCTGCTCCGACAAAGACAGTTTCATCATTGAGTAGGCTAGCAAATAGATTTTTACTGCCCTGATGGATTTGTTTGGCTATGGTAATGGTCTCAGCAGTAATCGGTTGGACTCCGCCGTGTAAAGCAAAATAAACGCATTTATTGGTAAATATTTGCAGCGATGCCCCGCTTACAATGCCAACGATCTTTTGTCTTTCTCCCGTAGCAATACCACCGATAAACGCATCATCTGAACGCCCCAAAGTACTCTCCCCGAAGTTATGAAAGTCATTTACCTTGGAAAAGTATAAAACCACTCTATCATCTTCATAGCCCCCAAAGATTAGCCTGCTTTCATGAAAGGCTACCACTGCCGGATTGCTCTCTTCCCACATCGGTCTTTTTAGAATAAAATAATCTTGGTAGACAAACCCTTTTGTAGTCTGCTCTGCAAATTCCTTAACCATCAGCACATCAAAAGAATGTACGGTATCATTTCCGATTTGATAGGATTTATCATAAGCTCTGATAAAACATCGGCCATTGCCGTTACGCTCGCACAAAGAAGCTCCAATTAAAATTTTCTTTAGGTCTTCAACATTATTTCCTTTGGTGATAACTTCTATACTAAAGCTCTGAGATGGTGGGGGAGGGGAGAGTACCTTTATTAAAATCTCATCGCTCGGTAGCTCCTTATTCCAGTAGCCATACGCAGCTATTTTAAAGTCTCTAAAAGTAAATTCTTTTAGAGATTCGGAATAGGTAATTACTTTGGGTTTAAAGGTTTTGTGGGTTAAGATCAATTCCTTACCGCATTGTGCGCAGTCTATTTCAGTAGCGAAAGAAGCGATTTGCTCAAGCAGCGCATCCTGATTATCCAATTGAGGAGACCAGTGTATTTCTTTTTTTATAACTGTTTCAGCAGAGATGTTGTTGATGTCATAGGCAAATAGGTTTTTAGCCGTTAAAACAAGCATGAAGCAGGTATCATCGGCATCATAAAAACATATTTTTGTTTTTGTTAAATCAAGATATTCAGCCAATACTAAACTGCTAATTGCAGAAAGCCCAAACCGCTTAAAAACTCCGCCGGAAATATAGGGCATAATGTTTTTGGCTTTTAATACGCCATTAGCCCTTGGTGCAAAATCTGTTTGCAGAAAAAACTTACTGGATATCTCACCAAAAGAAAAATCAGTTTGTGCGAAATAATCTTGCATCTCTTTTAAATTCCAAAGGGGAAAAGGGGGAAAATTAGGAAAAATGAGCTAAATAAATAGGGTTTCTGATAACTCCGTGTATTGCCTGCTGCGAAGTGTCATTGGCAATTGCTGTACAAAATCTTTGGTTGGCTTCTATTTCCCATTTCTTGGCTATAACTTCGTTTTGGGTTACGAGTGCAGCACTCGAAGCGGCAAGGGTGTAGACCATCAGTGTTTTAAAAAATTCAGGTAGGTTCACGTCCTCTACATATTTGATGTAATACAATGCTATATTATCAGCCATACAGAGGAGGTTATTGCCCATGATCTCGTAATCATGGTTGGGTACGATCTTTTGTATCTTGAGTAAATTTTTTGGTAGCTCATAGGTAAAGTAATAACTACCTTCGATTTTATCAGATGGACTTAGCCCCTTTTTTTCTAGGGCAAATTTCCAATCGTATCGAGTAAGCAAATCTTTTTTTATAAAATCATATAGCTTTAAAATATTGCTATAAAAAGAATCGGACTTAAAATTCTCTGGGGCGGTATGTCCCAAGTGGGCTAGAGCTAATTTAATTACATCACAGCGTACTTGTTCGTTAGACCCTTTTGTAGTTTCAAGCTCTTGGCGTCTTTTTTCCAACTCCTTTTCTACAGCTTCTTTTTGCTGCTTAATGTTGCTATCACATTCAGCCTTTAGAATTTCTGCTGCTGTCGCTGTTTCAGTTAATCTTTTTTCAAGCGATTCTATACCAGCAACTAAGGTTTTTGAGGTGTCCAAAGCTTTATCATATTTGTTCTGTAACTCTTTTTTTTCTGCGATTGCCGAAGTATTAGTTTGGCGTAGAGAGATTTTTAAATCACTGTGTCGGGTATTTAATGCTTCGTGTTGTTCCTGTAGATCAGCAAGCTCTGAATTAACTTTAGTCAGTCGCTTTTTGGTTTCTTTAAGTTCTTTTTGTAATTTGCTATTCTCTACATTATCATTATTAATGGTAGGGGAGGGGATATGGTTATTTTCCCCATTGTTTTCTACCGGACTAAATGCGTTGTCATCGTTATGGTTATAATCTCCACCTAAAATAATAGTGTGACCGCCAAAGCCAGTATCTTTTGATTCTTCGTTTTCTTCAGCAGAGGCTGTGTTTTCAGCATCAGCGGTATCATCACCACTTTGTCTGGTAAGCTCATTTATTAGATTTTCAAGATCAAGTTTTGCGGCATCAATCTCATTATTCCAAGTTTCAACCTCTTCTACCGTACCCGCAGCCGAGGCTTTTTCCCGCGCTTCGGTAAGCCGTTTTTTAGCAGCTTCTAAGAGTTCATCATCGGTCTGCAAATTTTCATTATTTTTAATATCTTCGTTTGACATAAAATATTTCTATTTCCAAAAACAACTATGGCGCAACTTGAACACACAAGTTGCGCCACCACTACCTATAAGGATTTATATTTAATGCAAACCATGTGCTTTGGAGTCAGTACCTTAGCATTACCGTGAACCATAGCATTGATGACGTTAGACATCGTTGGATGGTCGTAATACATTTCGATACGACTTGCTACGCCCCAAGCTTGCGCTCCATCATTTTGATGGAAAGCATAAGCAGTGCCTTCAGGCATGCCGCCCTCGGGCATGTTAGGTATCCAGTGAAACTTAAACCCTAAAAACTGGTTTATTTCACCAAAGACCAAAGCCTTAACTGCTGCATAATCTGAGCTAGTTACTTGGTTGGTAAGGAGTAGATTTTTTTGTAAAGCTGCTGGAGCTACGAAATGACGATTGTCAGAAGGTATGCCAAGACTATCCATGATAACTTTTGTTTCTATCAGGTGATCAATTTTAAAAGCGTCAGTTTTTGTAACATCTATCGCTTTCATGTCTTTTGCGTCTTTCAACGCATCAAGAACAAATTGATCTTCAACCCTTTTTACCGCTCCAGCCGCCTGTTGAGCCAACGAAGAAACAATATTTGCTTTGATCTCTTTTTCTAAAACTATATCTATAGGAGCTTTTGCAGCCTTTACTTTTAGATCAAAAGAGACACGGCCGATATTGACTTCTTTGTTTGGTACTACAGAACTAAAGGCACCGCGATCACCTAAAACAAAAGCTTCCATTACTGGAACGGTAACGCTGTGGCCTTCTACATTGTGATATTCAGTGAAAACCCCATCCAGATTACGGGTTAATACTGTATATAATTGTTTGAACTTAATCTCGAATTGTGTAACGGTAAGCTTATCCCACTGACCAGTAGGGTCAATGTTCAATTGAATTGTATCTAACATAAAATCCTCTTCGTAAAACAATGTTTATAAAACCGTATAGCCAGAACAGCTATAGCGATGCTTCATGTTGTCCATTGTCTTTCCTTTTTAGATTAAAAGAAGAGAAAAAGAAAGGTCAGACTGATTTAAAAAATCTGGTTAGTCTCTCCCTACTTAAAAGGAGGATTAAGTTATCAGATTTGAGTGGGTATTGTACCATAAAACACTGGGAAAATCAATGGATTGAGGCAGATAAAGTTTTTTGCTGTTTAAGTTTTCCAATTTGTCCAAACCGAAATGGACATTAAATTCCCTGATCTTTTCCTGATCTGAACAGGCAGAGGGATAGTTTAGAAGGGGGCAAATTAAATTAGTAAACTGGAAAAAATATTTGCCAATTGGTACAATACCTATACTTAAAAATTTTTGGGAAGCAGGAAAGGCTAAAATGAAAGTATATGAGGGTAAACGAGTGAAGAGTAAGTATTTGGTAACGGTGAATGATGGGAGTAAAACAACACCGTTAGTGCCTTTTTTTCAAGGTAGACCTAAGCTTGGGCATGAATTTAATTGGGGTTGGGGATTTAATTGTTTTGGGGCGATACGGCTTGCTCAGGCTATGCTTGCAGATTTTTTTGGATGTAACAGAAAAGATTTTTTGGAAGATGAGAGGAAAGTTGACTTATCTTATTATTTTGGAATGAATGTTTTTAAGAAATTACAGAAAGGTCAAGACTGGGCTTTGACCGGTAAAGATATAGAAAAAGCATTATCTAAGATAGTGAAGAGAACAGGCCTAAGCTACAATTAGCTTATTTGGGCGGTTAACGTTTATAGGCTCTCCTTTTTACTCATCGTTTTCGTATCCAAAATATTTTGGCGATTTGTTTAATTCCTTGTTTTAAGTAGCGAGAAATTGTGCAAGGATGCTGTATTTAAAGTGGTTAGCTTGTATTTCTTGTTATCCTCGTTCTCTGCTTCATCCTTGTCCTCATTAACGATCTTGACTAAATTTTGACCGTTAACTGTTTCTATGATGCATGGGCAACCAACATATTCAACTGGATTTGTTGTATAAAAGCCTGCAATATAGTCTCCAGGGTGTAGGAATGGGAGCATAGAGTCATCGACGACCAACTGATGAGTAATGTTTTTGTAGATTTTTTTTAAGAGATCCATTTCCTTAACTATATTATTATCAAACAGGGAGCTAAAGTTCTCATGAATGGTTTCAGAGGTGATATCCTGAGTAAGGATATAGGGGTGTTGTCCCGTGCTGGACATAATCCACAGGGGATCGCAATATATGCCTTCTTTGTGGATAGCTGCAACAAAACGTGCTGCTGCTTTTATTTTTACACTTACTGAAGCCTCCCAGGCGCGCAAAGTTATGAGAGGGGTGTTATGTTTTTTACAAAAAGCACTTCGCGTTAAACACGCCAAATTTCTTGTGTACAAAATTCTTTTTCCACTAGAGCTTAAATCCATATTTATTTTAAGGACTCTTTATAGGACTTATCCATCAAGAATAAATGTAGCAGCTTTTTTATGATTTGCAATGATTTGCAAAAAATTTTATACCTTTATCAAAAAAGTCAAATTTCGGTTGATTTTGGTAAAAAACGGACTAATATGGCGTAATAATTAAGAATAATGATTGATGTGACGGTGAGCTTATATGGATGAAGCTGCTATATGCGTACTAACTTCAAATGAGATTATTCAAGTTTGCGGTGGTGGTATATGGTCATGGTTGTTGTCACCGATGCCATGTAATGCGCCGTGTCTTTGTGAGTGTGTAGATAGTAAGAATAAAACGCATTTTATAGTGTTATTGCCTTCGGTGGAAGAATGTGAGCCTATGTGTGAAGCTCTAAAATGGAAATTACACAGTTGTGTACACTATTGTACTTATTATTAATAAGGAGAGGCTGTTATGATAAAAAAATTAACAACACAAGAAATTACTGTCTGTCACGGTGGAGTAACTATGCCAGTAGACAGCAACGTAGACTACAAAAGTGACGTTTTTAATGTAAAAGCATTGGAATATTGGGGAGGAGATGAAACAACTATAAAATACAATGATGGTAGCTCTATAGAAGTTAGTTGCGAGACAGCTCATGAACTATTAAAGATACCAGTCTGTCATGGACGGAAGAACAAATAGAATTACAGTAGATCACTTTTTAGTATAACAGATTGATATTAAAGTCAAAACACAACCTTAACTCCAGTAAATTTTATTACTGGAAAGTGGTTTTGTAGCATCAAATTATCTTTAATATCAATATATTACATGAATATCGGAACAGCGGGTATTTTATTGATAGTACCCATCAACCCGACTGATACTGTTACCCCCACCACTCATTATTCCGTTAAGAAGAGTCGCCAGCGCGCTCTTACCTATATCAGAATCAGAACTGATTAGGCATTTACCGTAAGACTGCATATTATTGTCTGTAAATAACCAAGTACTAATGACACCCATCATGCGTGGGGTATTACAACACATGAGTTCGCAGGCGTTAGCGTCTGACACAGCACTAGAAGATTGCCGCGCACCAGTAGTACATAAACAAGTTCCCAACCCACCGTATATATTGTTAATATCAACTATTGTTAATTTTGCTATCACAGTAAAAACCTCCTTTATCCACTTTAATCCGCCATCGGTCTTGATACTTAAACATTACATATAGTAAATCAAGTAATTAACTAATTATTTTCTAGGTCTAAAAAACGATCGTTTTCTTTACAACAAAAGCATCTGCAAAAATATGCCAATTATCTAACAACTCACGGTGCATAAAGTTGTACAACTTTCAACGTAACATAACTACGTTATACTTGATGAGTTATACTACACGAAAAATTCAAGCTCTATATTTTCAACGCATCAAAACAATGGTCGTATTTTCTTATATGAATAATGAAACCATGCAACGCTGCAAATGTCAATCAGTTTTTAATCTTTCTTTAAGCTACAAAATAAGAGTGGTTATTATATTAATCACACCAGATCCCAGAGAGCGACCTAAAACTCCGGTATATGATGATCATCTCGGCTATGCTCATATTCGTAGTCACTAGTATCTTTTGCACGCTCTAGGCTATCTTCTACCAAATGTTGTTCAGGCGGTTTTGCTGCAAAATCCCTAGTTTGAGTTTGGCTAACTGTTTTTTCAATACATTCTTTAAAAGTTGATAAATCAAGACTAGACGATATTGGCAATAAATCTGGATCTCGTTCTTGAGTTGCCACTACATTTTCTAATAATTTATCTAAAAAATATTCCATATTTTTAGGGTCAATTTGGCTAATTCCTTCTTGAATTGCTTGTTTTGCTTCCTTCCGATCTATGATATTTACGTGAGTATCTATCATACAGTCAAGCATATCTTGTTGATATCTTGATAATTGAATCGGCTGCGGTTTCTGTAAGCCACTATCTGTATGACTTTCCCTTTCCGTGTAACCAAGACTTACTCGCAATTGATTTTCAGATGGTAGTTTCTGTAATTGAACTAGTTTTTGATGCTCAGACGGAAGTAAGCTCCCATATGCTGCAGAATATTCTTTTTGTATAATGGAACATAAAGCTGGAATAAGCCTCTCACTCACCGAGTGTCTTGCTAAAACGGCTTTCACCCCTTCTGATACGAGTGAAAAATCATTTCCTTCTAACAATAATTGTTCAGCCTGTCTAGATTTACTCTTCATCCCCAGCGGTTTACCCGCAACAGTTTCTGCATATTGTTCCAAGGTGGGGATGACGCTAACATTTCCTGTTATAGTTAGACAATCTTCAGCATCACTCCAGGTACCATCTCGACAACCATGTCTTTTTTCGTAGGAAGCAGGATCAATTACCCAATGAAGATAATGAATACTTTCATGAACAACTTTAAAAAACATAACATTAGCATCTTTATCCTGTCCGAATAATGCTTGCGGCAACTTAACCACACCCACCGATCCCCATGGCGCAAATTCAGGATCTTGGCAGTCAGTAACTAGAAATTCGACTTTACCTTTACATAATAGTTCCTTAATATCTGGCGGTATATTACACATACGACAATAGCGATTTAATGAAGCCAAGATAGCGATAGCGATATCTTGATTTCCGCCATTATCTTTGACAATTAAGCTGTCACTTAGTCTGTCATACTCTAATCTAATTCTATAATCTTTAAAAAACATGATATTTATTTCTTTATGTTTTAATGTATATTAATTACAAGCTAGCAAACGTGACATAGTGGCGGCCAACGTTTATGGCACCCTGTTCATATATATGAACAGGG
>Ga0182030_10014292_pt1 | contig 15691 bp, 15 predicted proteins | sample 812S3MmetaG_FD_121299 | JGI IMG/M metagenome (GOLD analysis project Ga0182030, IMG submission 121299) | Permafrost microbial communities from Stordalen Mire, Sweden - 812S3M metaG (Illumina Assembly) | ecosystem: Environmental > Terrestrial > Soil > Wetlands > Permafrost | place: Sweden...
AGATTCTCGATCTCAAGATCTGCGACTTCGCCTGCGGCTCGGCGGCCTTTCTGGTGGCCACCGCCCGGTATCTTTCCGCGCGCCTGAGCGGCACGGCGTCGAGCAGTTTGAAGCTGCTGGTGAAGGCGTTCTGGAGGGAGTAGGCCGTCCGCGGGCGGAACTCCTCGTATGCAGGTTCTCGCCAGTTCCGCCACACTTCCCGTGCGAGGTGCTTGGGTGCGTCCAGCTCGTCTTCGATGAACGCCTTGAAGATGGCGAGCCGCGCCCGGTCGTCCGTGACCTGGATCTCCTTCCACGCCTCGACCTGCAACTGCATCGGCTCGAATCCGCGCTGGGCCTCGTCGATGCCGATGGAGATGGAGTGTTTCAGGTTCAGGTTCTTGCTGTGCTTCGCGAGGACGATGTTGAAGTCGCCGGCGAAGGACAGGTTCGAGCATACGAAGATGCGCAGTTATGCGGAGCAGAGATTTATGCGGAGCAGCGCCCGCAAACCTGCGTCTTATCGGCGGTTGATCAGGATCTCCTGCACATAATTTGAGGGCGCCAGCGTCGGGGCGCCGTGTAGCCGCTGGACTGCCAGTGGTTAATCCTTCCGAAGCATAAACCCGAGAATCCCAGAATGGAGCAAATATCGTATGAGCGAAGCTACCCTCATTGCGTCAACTGCGAAGTTGACTCGTCCGCAACTGGCCGACGTCCCTACACCGTTGGGCACGGCCACTCACCGGCCCGTGCCTCATGCCGAAATCGTCGAGGCCCTGGTCGAGACCCTAAGCTTCCGTCACATCGGCGTGGTGACGGAGGAGTACGCCGTCAGCAAAGACGGAATGAAGATGTTCGGCGTGCTCGACCTCGATACCGGCATGCCCGGCTGCCGGTTCTCGATCGGGGTCCGCAACAGCCACGACCGAAGCATGCGCCTCGCCGCCGTAGTAGGCGTCCGCGTGCTGGTCTGCGAGAATATGGCCTTCTCGGGCGATTTTCAACCCGTGCTCGCCAAACACTCCAAACACTTCTCCCTGCAAAATGCGCTTTCAATCGGCGTGGATCAGATGCAGCGGAACTTCGACGGCATGCGTAAGCAGGTCGATGCTTGGCGGGAGTCCCAGCTTTCAGACACGGTTGCGAAGCTGATCATCTACCGCGCGTTTATTGAGTCCGACCTGGAAGTGCCGAAGCACTTGGCCAGGCCGGTCCACGATTTGTATTTTTCGCCGCAGCACGAGGAATTTCTGCCGCGGACGATGTGGAGTCTGAGCAACGCATTCACGTCGGCGTTCAAACAGCTCGATCCAATCCCGCAATTCCGGGCGACGGCGAAGCTGGCGGGTTTCCTGGAGGGGTCGTGAAAGTCGCCCGGTTTCCACTTGGCCAGATCGTGGCCACGCCGGGAGCTCTGGGAGAATTGGAGCGAGCCGGCGAAAGCCCCGGCACGTTGTTGAAGCGTCACGTCACCGGCGACTGGGGAGACGTGGACGAAGACGGCCGTCGCGAAAACGAACAATGGTTGATACGAGGGTGCCGGCTCCTCTCGGCCTACATCCTGTCCAACGGCACGAGGCTTTGGGTGATCACCGAAGCCGATCGTAGCGCAACGACCATACTTCTGCCATCGGAATATTGATGGCTCTCAACAGGCACGTTCATCAAGTGCCTGTTTTCTTATTGCGGTGTTGGCCGGTTCCAGGCCCAAGGCTAAATTCCTGGGGAAATAGCAGTCCGATGCAACAACAAGCGACAAACTTCGCCACTTTCCAGAAACCCCGTCTGAACTAAGCCGCTTGCGCGGCGGACGCTACGCGTAGGCCAAGCATGCGGCCTCCTTCGCCTCGCGGTAGATATGGGTCACAAGGAGGTCCCTGTGACCCAGCTAAGAAAGAAGGTGCTTGAGGAACTCAAGCGCCGTAATTACTCCGAGGCTACCGCACGTGCTTACGTCGGCGCCATTGGAAGGTTCGCGGAGTATTTCCACCGCTCGCCCGATCAACTCAGGGTCGAGCATATCCGGCAGTACCAGGTCCATCTATTCGAAAAGAAGAAACTGGCGCCTCACTCTGTCATGGTGCAGATGTGTGCACTCCGCTTCCTGTATCTGAAGGTCCTCAGACGGCCCTACCAGCGCGATGACCTGCCGTTGCCAAAAACACCTAGCCGGCTGCCGGTTGTCCTGAGCCCCGAGGAGGCAGCGCAGCTCATCGAAGGGGCTGTGAATCTCCGCCATCGCACCATCCTCATGACGCTGTACGCCACCGGCATGCGCCGCGCCGAAATCTGCCGTCTGCAAATTCAAGACATCGACTCCGCCCGCATGATGATCCACGTACGGCAAGGCAAGGGAGGCAAGGATCGCGATATCCCCCTCAGCGAAACGCTGCTGGCGCAACTGCGCACCTGGTGGCGTTCGCTCAGCGACAGGTCCAGCCCCTGGCTGTTCCCCAGCGATCAGGACCGGCTTCGCGGCCAGCCAATGAGCGACAAGACGGTGTGGCACGCCTGCCGTTTCGCCGCGCTTCGCGCCGGCATCACTAAGCCGATTCATCCCCACACGCTGCGCCACAGTTTCGCCACTCACCTGGTGGAGGCTGGAACCGACCTCTACACGGTGATGCGCCTGCTGGGGCACGCCGACTTGGGTGATACCGAAGTCTACATCCATCTCTCCAAACGACACCTGCAAGCACCTATCAACCCACTGGACGCATTGCAACGGGCGAGCGGGACCGCTGCAGGACCGGTCGCGCCATGAACCGGCCGAGCCTCGAGGTGGCCGACATCTTCCGCGCCTGGGCCGCACGCTATGTCGAGCGCAGCCGCGCCGGCATCTCCTGGCCGCAACACAAAGTCATGCGAGCCATCGAGCGTTGTCGCACCGGCGCGCTCGGCCGGCACCGCGACCGCTGTTCGAAGTGCGGGAAGGATTTCGGCTTCTCCTTCAACTCCTGTCGCAACCGGCATTGTCCCAAGTGCCAGACGCAGGCGCGCAACCGCTGGGTGGCGGTGCGCACTCGCGAACTGGTTCCACTCGAGTACTTCCACGTCGTATTCACTGTGCCGCACCAACTCTCCGGGTTGATGCTGCAGAACAAACGACTGCTCTACAATCTTCTGTTCCGCTGCGTGGCCGCTACCTTGTTGGAGGTGGCGGCCAATCCCAAGCGTCTCGGGGCCGAGATCGGTTTTCTGTGCGTGTTGCACACCTGGGGACAGACGCTCATTCACCATCCCCACATCCATTGCGTCGTGCCGGCCGGAGGCTTCGCCCCCGGCCGCACGCAATGGGTGCACCCCAAGTGCGCCGGTTTCTTCCTTCCCATGGAGGTACTCAGCCAAGTGTTCCGGGGGAAGTTCACCGATGGCTTAAAAGCCCTCTTTCGCCAGCAGAAGCTCGCTTTCCATGGCTCACTGGCCTGGCTGGCGGAACCACGTTCCTTCGCGCGGTTCCTGCGCACACTCCACCAGCACCACTGGGTGGTCTATGTGAAGAAGCCCTTCGGCGGGCCGGAGCATGTGCTGCACTATCTGGCCCGCTACACCCATCGGGTGGCCATCTCCAATCACCGGCTCATCGCCATGGAAGATGGCAAGGTAACCTTCCGCTGGAAAGACTATGCGCACGGCGGCAAGAAGCGCAAAATGACACTGGCTGCCGAGGAGTTCATCCGCCGTTTTCTATTGCACGTGCTTCCCAAAGGCTTGATGCGCATCCGCCACTATGGCTGGATGGCCAACCGCTGCCGCGGTCAAGCCGCGGCGTTGTGCCGGGCTCTCCTGAACGCTGCCCCTTCGCCTGTCACGCCGCCGACTGCCTCCACCGCCCGACTGTGTCCCGTTTGTGGGGGCTGTATCGAAGTGATCGAAATGGAAATTCCACGGGAGCTATCACGCCATCGGAGCAGCCGAAGACGTGCTCCAGACACTTCTTAGAACGACCCTTCCCCTGGCCAACCATGCGGGCCGCGAGACCCGAATACCCGACGTGTGCCTGCGTGGTGCAGGCTACTCCACCCACTACGCTTTCCGTTCTCCATCCGCCCTGATTTGCATCTTCCACCCTCGCCACGCCGGCTGTGAAACCGACTTCCGTGCCGCCAAGCGGCCCTCACAAAGGTACCAAAACCCGATTCAAAACACATACGCTCCGGCACCGCGTCCGCCGCAAACGCAAGCGGCTCACTTCAAACGTCCCTATCGAAACTGACGCGGCGATCAAGCGAATGCCACTTCCCCGGTGCGAATTGTGCCGCGTCAGTTCCGATAGGGGTCTAACGTCTATCGTCCAGTGACCCTAAGAATGGGTCCGATTTCACCTTGTCCTCGCCTTGCTGGAAGCTCCGCACTCAGGAATGTCGTGGGCCTCGGGCATGTCCGCCGCGGCTTCGCAAGCGGCCGCCCGGAAATCGGGGTCCATGGCCGACGCGTACAGGCGCATGGCAAGTCTGTGGCGTTCGGCGTTTGGCCGCCACCCCTCCGAAATCGTGGGATCGAGCCAGCCATTAGAGCGGTAAAACGCGATCGCACTTTCTTTCTGTGCTTCGCAGCGGGCAAGTGCCGCTGTCACGCGCTCTGCCTCCACTCCCGCCGAATCCGCCTCCAGCGCCAGACGATATGCCTCGCATCGCCCGCTGAATTCATTTGGAAGGGCCATACAGGCGGCAAATCGCCCGAACGGGTTCGCCAGATGACGGCAGAACGACTCCAGCAGTCCGGCAACATAGAACCAACTGGTCAGTCCCTCGGCATCCATCGTGTTGGGAGTGTAGCTCCAATAGATCCCATTCGCAGACTCCAATTCACTCCTCAGAAGAACACTTACGATTCGTTCGACCACATCCGACCCATTCTCCGGGGCTGTCTGCAAACCGGCAAGCGTCGCCGTTACCAGGTCACGCGGAATTGGCAGATCATACCCAGGGTAATCGCCGACCGTGTGCAGGTACCCGTTGTCCTCGCGTAGGAACAGGACGTGCCAATAGCCCGGCAATGGACGAAACAGCCGCTCTCCGCCATGTTGCCCGGAAGCCCACACCCAGGAGTAGAACTGGATCGGGCCGCGCAGATTCCCTCGCAGTCCCAACACGGCATTGGCCGAGATCCGCGCCAGGTGCAGTGGAATCCATCGCGGGGGGTTGAGGGCATTGCCCGGATCCAAGACTTTTCGTGGTCCAGTGATCAGTTTGTAATCCAGGACCTCTGCGATTACAATCACCGGGGCCAACTTCATGGCCTGATACTTACTTTCCGGCCGAGAGTAGATTGCCGGTCGAATTGTGCGGGCCGGCGAATGACAGCCGGCGATGACAAGCGCCAAGCCAATCAGGCCGGCGCCCGCATACGAGTGGGACTGCACCTGGTGGGTAGGACACCGCAACGGGTCAGAAGGTTCCTTGGAATAATGGCGAGCGAGAGTTGGCTGTGGTCTTTTCCGACAACCCCGTTATCACCCGTCGGAACCGCCGACTCGAACGAAAGGTGCTGTAATTGGGTTCGGCAAAGCGGAATGTGGCTCTTCACGGGACGATACGCCCACTATGGCGTGGCCATTTGCATAGTCGCACTTGGTTTCGCGTCCGTCGCGATTCTTTTTGCGCTGCTGGCGGGTCGTCTGGCGCTTCGAGGCGAAGGTCGCTCCGGGCGCGAGGCGAGGTCGGACAGCATCGTCTGGTGGCTGATCATCCTAACTGCGGCAGCAGTGTTCGGCGAGATCATCGGATTCGAACAGCCCGTTTTTTTACCTGGGCATGGCCTCAACAAAGGCGATGCGTTGATCCTCTCGGTTTCGGCCACGCTACTCGGTATCAGCGCGCTGGTTCTGCCGAAAAAACTTCGTCGATGGCGTGTTCTGCTTCTTCTTGGGACCTCTGGAATGATCCTTGGCGACGTGGCGGGCTGGCTCCGCCGCTCGGATCAGCCGAGCAAATACGGCCCCAACTATGCGCACAAACTCTTCCGCCTCGACGATGGTATCTGGACGCCGGCTCCAGCGTTTGCAGACCGAGCACAGTTCGCGTTGTCAAAACGAGGCGTCTTGTGGACGTTGGATTTGAGCGGTCAGCTCAGCAGCCTGAATGGCGAGCGCTGGACACACTTCGGTGCTACGGGATTCGGGGAACCGACGGATCGGCTGGCGGTGGGCATGCATCGCCTTGTGCTTCGCGACGAGGAGGTCTGGAAGGCGACGGCCAAAGGCGTGGCTAGTTTCAACGGGAAGTCGTGGCGGCTGTATGAGAAGGCGTTGAAGACTGACTGGCCCGTTGACATGGTGGCTGGCCGTTCCGGCGTTTGGATCGTGGACTTCTACGGTAACTTGTCGCACTTCGACGCGGAGGATTGGACCGCCGAGAACCTGAAAACAATCACTTCCGCACCGCCGCCCCAAGGATGGGGCTGGCTGGATGCCGATCAGCCTGCTCGCCTGACCATGACCGGCGACGGAAGGCTGTGGATCTTCTGGCACGGGCTCTGGCGGCGAGAAGGCGAAGCTTGGGGTGAGATCCGCGTTCCAGGTCTCAACCTCACGCGGGCTCTCCTGATTGGCCACGACGAAGACAGCGTCTGGCTGAGATCAGAGGATGCTGAGATAGTCTCAATAACGGCTGACGGCGTGGTAAGAGCGCGTCATAGTTGGCGCGAGATGGGCCTTTCCAGGAGACCGGAAATAAGATCCCTCGTAGCTGCGGACGGTCGGATCTGGGTCGCGAGCAGCGGCGGACTTTTCGTACTCGACGGCGAACGCCGGAGAAATCTGGGACACCCAGTAGATTACGATTGGATAGTCGATGTTGCCGTGGCTCCGCATGGAAGCGCCTGGGTGTTGAGCCTCAAGGAACTGCCCTAAGCCGCACGGCTGAGGAAACCGCCGTGACTCCTGGAATGACCTGCTGTGGCCGGTCCCGATATGTGGGGTTTGGGGAAATTACGCCCAGCCGGAAGCACCATCGGCCTAATGAAGTCCACAAGCCCGTTTTACGCGGACAATGCGCGGCGATCGGCGCTATGGTGTTATCCAGCTATGCGAGTGGGGGCCGCGTTTCGATGCGGAGGGCACAGTAAAGAATGTCGCGGCCATACAGGTAGATCAGAGCGAGAGTCCAGACGATTTGGAGGCCGAACGAGACGAACGCCATCCACTGCGACAGAGCCAGGGGTTTATAACAACTATAGCCATGCAGATGAGGGCTCCAGCTTGGGTCGCTGAGGACCCAATAGCCACAGGACAGCCCCACGGCGATGAACAGCCCATCGCCGCCGATCCGCAGCGGGAGCCAGCGGAACATCAAAACCGTCTTCGCTAGCCGCCAGGAGGCGATGTTCCGTGCAACCCAATACCAGAGTATTCCGGATAAGGCAATGAGTATGGCGCCGTCCATGACGAAGCCAGTGACTCCAGACCAACTCCCAGGTCGATAGTACAGATTCCGCAGCACAGCCGCCGGCTGGTTAATGGAGATCAGGAGGATCCATGCCGGGCTGCCTCCGTAGGCGTCGCAGCCCACGGGACGCCAAGAAGCGGACCATCCGAATAACGCAGACGCCGGTGCGACCTCCCCGAAGGGCAGAATGTACTTAAGGTTGACGCGCATCGCCAGCACTCTTGTAGCACAATACGAGGCAGGGATGGCGCGCCGCCAACCACTTCGTGACGATGCCCGTCGCACGGCGGGAACGTAGCGCCAGACGGAGGGGCGTTGTCCCGTGGTGCCACTCTCCGTGAACTCCGGCGTCGTGCCCCGAGAGCTTCTAACCGCGTTCGGAACGATATGTGGGGTTTCCTTCCATTGACCCTGGAGGGCGGGGCGCTGGGCCGAGCAGGCGGTATTTACCGAAATCCCGAAATTCCCGTTTCTCCGACAGGAGGTCCTCTCGTGATCCCAATCGCCCGCCGATTCGATCTTTGCCTCCAATGTTTACGGAGGATAGTAGCGGTAGCGAACGCGCTGGCGTCCAATCTAGTTATGGACAGAGCTAGCGCCCCAAGCCGCGCCGGCATTACAGCCAAGGTCGCTGGTGCTGCCGTCCTTCTCTGCACGGCAATAACCGTGACGTGCACGCTGCTTCCGAGACTTCCGCGGGAATTCAGTGACGAGTTCAGCCGAAAGACGAGCGGTTACCTTCTGGCTGACCTTGCTGCCGACGTGTGCCCGGTAGTCCTGTTATGCGCGGGGATTCTCGTCTTCGTGAGGCCCCGCCTCGGTTATAGCCTTGGCTTGCTGTCCGGACTGATGGTCCTGCCCTGGTTCATATTGACTGAGCGGTCGCTATGGGAGGGTTCTTGGGCTGTCCTAAATTATGTCGGCGCGACGCCGGGCGACAGACAGCTCGCCGTATATGCAAAGCTCAGACTCTTGTCATTGGCGCTGATTGCGATTACAATCACCTGCTCGTGCTTACGCCTCCTCCCTTCCCGATGGTCGATGAGGAAGTCGCCGCTGTCTCGCCGTACCTGGCCCGCTTTTGCGATAGGGTTACTTGTCCTTGTCATCTGGTTCTTTCACTCCGCGCGGCCTTACAGAGTTCCCCTCATCGTGGATGCACCCCCGGCGGTATTCCGGGTGTTGCATATAGAAAAGCGAGGCCTGCACTTCCGGGAAACAGGGGCGCTTACAGATCGAGACGGGAGATTTATTAGATGGTGGGAGGACAGGCGACTGTTTCAATATCGATTCGAAGGGCACACCGCAGGAGGTGTCCTGAACAGGGCCGCCTCCGAGCAAGTAAACTCAATCGTAAGCTCACCCGCACTTCGCACGTTGCACACGCCACCGGCACGATTGTTGCGATCATGGAATGCCGAAGGCTGGTACATAGTGCTGAAGGACGAAAGGCTTCTCGCCTTTACCACCGAGAACAGAATGGCACCGCCCCACGAAATCATGGATCTCTTGCAGGGGATTGAGAACCTGCCGACGCACGAGAACGGCCACGGGCCTGTTCAGGACGTATGCCTCGGTTTCTGTTACGGCCCTGTGGCTGCCCTCGGATTTTGGTATCCAAACCAGCCGTGTTTCAAGCTGACGAGCGGTAGTACCGAGTGCCGGTAGAAACTGCAAGAGTTGGTCGTACAGCCAACAACGCGCGCCCTCGGTGGACTGATGAACGCGGGTTCTGCCCGATATGTGGCGTTTCCGGAAAATGGCGACTGGATTTCACTTCATATTGATCCCGGCCTCAGAGCGAATCGAGCCAAGCGAGTAGATCGGCCTCGCGTTTCCAACGCGGTGGTTTTGTGGGACGCGATTTGCGATCCACCTGTTCTAGCGCCTTCCGCTTCGTCTCCAGGCTCGCCTGGGCGTAAAGGTTGGTTGTGTCGAGGTGAGCATGGCCCAACCAGCTTCGAATCACCGTCACGTCAACGCCTGCTGCTAAGAGGCCGACCGCGGTTGAGTGGCGAAACACGTGGGGCGTAATCCGTTTCCGCGACAGCGTTGGCGTCTGACGCGCCGCCGCTTTGACGTACTGGCGCAACCGGAAGCGGAAACCGGAAGCGGTGAGCGGCTCCCCGTAGCGATTAACAAACAGAGGTTCGTCCGCCTGCCTGGGATGCCTGCGCAGCAGTGCGGCAAGAAGCTCCGCCGTCTCCGGCCAGATAGGAGAGATCCGTTCTTTCCGACCCTTCCCCATCAGCGTTACGTGATGCGGCGATTGCAAGTGCATGTCCTGTGGCCGAAGGTCGAGGGCTTCCTGTATCCGCGCTCCGGTGTTGTACAAGAATGAGAGCAACGCGTGATCGCGCTGCCCCTCGGCTTTCCTTCGATCCGGCTGCGAGAGAAGCGCCGAAACCTCTGAGGACTCCATGTAGCACATCGCCCGTTTTGGCGCCTTCTTGAACGGCACCCGCAGCACCTCGGCACAATGTTGCGCCGCAAGCGGCTCGCGATCGGCGACGAAGGAAAAGAAGCTCCGGATTGCCGCCAGACGGCAGTTCCTTGTCCGGATCGTGGCCATGCGCTCCTTTTCAACATGCTGCAAGAACGCCAGCACTTCAGCGCCTACGAGATCCTCCAGGCAGAGAACGCCTACGGCTTTGTGCTGCCGTGTGGAAACGAAGCGCAGAAAAAGACGCCACGCGTCCCGATATGCCAAGACCGTCCGGTGGGAGGCGTTTCTTTGTTCGACGAGCCACTCGTGAAAAAACGAGTGCAGCAGTTTCGGCAAGGCGGGTAGAGCGGTTTTGGTCTTCATTATTTTCCCCCAATTCTCTTCACAACATCAGGCTCGGCGGTCCGGAACCGCTCATTGGCAGACTGCAACAGCTCCTGCGTGATCGTCAGATACACCAACGTGGAATGAATATCGCGGTGGCCGAGGTAGGCGGCCAGGTATGGCAGGTGGTCCTGCGGATTGATCCCCTGGCGGTACCACTCGGTCATGCGATGGACGACAAAGGCATGGCGCATGTCGTGGACCCGTGGTCCACCGCGCCCCGGCTTCGTCCGAAGGCCGGCCTTTTGGATCACGCGGCGGAGCAAACCCTCCGCCGCGAAATAGCCGTAGCCGCCTCTTTCATGCCAGAAGAGCGCTGCGTCGGGGTTTGCAGATGCGCCCGCTTTCCCGCGGGCCTTCACATAATGTTCGAGCGCTGTGAGCGCGTCCGAAGACAACGGCAGCCGACGCGACTTAAAGAACTTCGTATCCCGCACCTCGATGGCGCCGGCATTCAGATCGACATCTTTCATTTTTAAACCAACGATCTCTCCGATCCGTAGACCGGCGCAGTATGCGAGCACGACCATGGTGTAGAGCGTCAGCGGCCGTAAAGGCGCTTTAGGAGAAGGAAAGTGGCGCGCGGTTTCCAGCAGCAACCGGACTTCTTCCTCAGTGTATATATAAGGCTTGCAGCGGTTCCGGAACATCTCCCGTATGAGCATGCGATCTCGCGAGGGCGCCCGGGTGGGGGTTCCAGACCGGCTCAGGCTCTTGGCAAGAACTCTGCCGAGCTTAATGCGCTCGAGTTTCGTTGCGGCGGACGTCGCCATCTCCGCGTACTCACGAACCAGTTGGGAAAGAGGCTCCTGAGCCGCGCCAACCCGCCGCTGCAAGAAGCGGTCGAAGTGGAGGAACCGGTTCCCAGGGGCATATCGAAAGCCCAGCGTCCGCATGCGCTCCACGTGTTCGCGCATCGCCGGTCCCAGATGACTGCCGTAGCGCGGCAACGGCTGCAAGGCTTTCAACGCTTCTTCCGGCCGCGATTGCGCCATGGCCCGCAAAACGGCGGCGGTTGACCGCGCATCATATTTTCGACGCGCTTCCGCAATTGGGTTGTAGGCCAGTGCCCGTTGCTCTACCAACCAGTCCAGAAACACATTTACGAGATGTCCGTATGCGAGGACCGATCGAAGTGACGCTTTTGATCGTTGCCGGAGCCATGCGGATATCGTGTTCTCGGTTAGGCGGGGCCGGGCACTCCGCCGGCACACGAAACGCTGGAAGCCTCGGAGCACCGACCGGCGAGGCGCCCCGCGACCGCGAAGCTTCAGGCTCTCAACGAACCGCCTCAGCAAGGCTTCTTCTTTGTCCGGCCAGGTCGGCATCCGTTCTCCTTTCCCGGTAGATTCAGGCTGATGGCCCGGAGGTCGTCGGTCTCCAACCTCAGGTAGACCTCCGTTGAGGTAGCGCTCCGATGCCCGAGCAGGTCGCCAATCGACTTGAGGGAGATCTTGGCGCGCAGCAGGCTTCCGGCGCGGGCGAACCGAAACGCATGAGCGCCGTGTCGCCCTTGCACTTCGATACCGGCCTGTGCGAGCCGCCGGCCGATGACCGTATGCAGGGAACTGCCGTTGCAGAAGGGACCGTAGGGTGCCCGGACAGAGAGAAATACCTCACGCGCTTCCGTCTTAGGCCGGCCTTTCCTAAGGTACCTCAGCAGGGCCTCGCCCACCGATTTTACTAGCGGCAGCCAGGACTCAACACCGCTCTTAGACTGCCGAATCCGAAATCGTTCCTCTCTCCAATCGATGTCATCCAGACGGAGTCGGACCACCTCACCTGCACGCAGGCCATAGGTGGCAAGCAACATCAGAATGGTGTTATCACGCAGCCCGGTGGGGGTCTTGTCCCGTCGCGTCGTATCCAGCAGTGCCTTGACCTGTTGTTCCGTGAATGCCCGAGGGATGTCGTCGAAGCTGTACAGAATCGGTCCAGAGACCGCCGATGAAAGATCTTTGGCGACGAATCCTTCCGCATGCAGGTATCTCAGGAAACTTCGCAAGCACTGCGACACGCCGCCTCGCGTCGCACGGCGCAGCCCCGGCATCCGCCAACTCAGGTACTGATCGATCTCGGGAATACCAATCCGAGGAAGAGATTCTCCACTCGCCCGATCTTCCAGCCAATGAAGAAACAGGCGTGCGGCATCGCCGTTCTTGCGGAGTGTTTGTTTGGAAAGGCCCTGGACATCGACGAGCCAGTGGCCATAGCCGTCGAGCACTTCACGTTGGAATCGCTCACGGTCGTTGGCCGGCGGTTCCGCTGGCGGCCACTGCGGGTCCAGCATCTTCAACAGCCGATGAATCGGAGCGGTGTATCTAGGCCGCCACTCGCGCAGATTGCTGGGCACGCCCCGGTTCCGTTGTTTATAGCGTTCCAACTTCACTTGGAGAAAGCTTTCGACGTGCCCAGGCCCAGCCCCTTCGACCGAAACGCCTTGCTGCTTCAGATGAAGCAGGAACTGGCGAGCCGCTGAAAGATAGCTGGGAATCACGACGCCGCTGTAGCGATGCTGCTCCAGGTGCGTCCGGAAATCCGCGAGAACCGGCGCGGGCCGCGAACCGGGAGGCCATTCCCCCTGCACAGAGCGCAGCAAAGCATGCACGGCACGCCGACTGATTATCCGCCAGGACTGCGGATTATTCGGAAGATTCGGCTTCCGCTTTTGATAGATTCGCAAAGCCACGTTGAAGTACTCTGTAACGTCGGCTGGGCTAACGGCTACGAGGTTCACGCCGCGTTCGTGCACGTAGTTAATGAACAGGCGGGCGTGGCTCCGACAAGTTTTCACGTACATCGGATGCAAGCCGCGTTCAATCAGGTGGGCTTCGTAACGCTGAAGGTCGGATTCGCCAGACGAGGAAGGAGGCCACTCTCCTTGCGCGCCACACAGAAGCCGGCGAATGCCTTTCGTGTACTCAGCACGCCAACGAACAAACCGGCGAGGTGATTGGCCGTGCCGCTTGCGATAGATTCTCAGACGCTCCGAAATGAAGGCATCGAGATCGTTGAGCACCGCGTGTTCCAGCCGAACCCGCTGGCGATCAAGATACGCCAGAAAGAGGCGCGCTTGTTCCAGGTACTGTCTCACTGTGCCTGGGCGCAGTTGTTCTCGCTGAAGCTTCTCCTTGAAAACCCGAATGCAAGATTCTGTAGGGCTCTGCGGGGGCCACGCGCCTTGGGCCAATCGGAGCAGGATGTGAATGGATGCTGTGTACCGCGACCGCCAGTCGGTTTCGTCTACCGGCGCATGTCCTTGCCGCCGCCGGTACCGCTGTCGCTGCACGCGTAGATAGGCATCAATGTCATCTGGACGGGCCTCTTCCAAGCGGATTCCGTGACCCTCTATGTGGTTTAGAAAACGGCGGCCATAGACCGTGTACTGTTTGATGGCCCAATGGCTGAAATCGCTTTGTCGCATGTGTTCGCGCAACGCGACCAGCCATCGGTCGATCCCAAGTTGTCTGGAAATGTTGGTGTCTCCGGGGGGAGGCTGCAGATAGGATGATGTGAAGAATGAAAGGACTCAGAATTATGCGCAGGAAATCCGGCCGGAAAGCGCCGCGCGCACCATGCGTGGGGATTTGCTCCGCATAATTCTCTGCTTCGCATAAGTCCGAGTTTTCGTTTGCGAGAACCTAGCGTTCAGCGGCGATTTCACAGCGGTTTTAGCGAAACACTCGAAGAACTTCTCGCTGGAAGATAGCCTGGCGATCGGTGTCGATCGGATGCAACGAAACTTTGAGCCGATGCGGCGGCAAGTGGAGGAGTGGCGCTCCAAGCAGATCTCGACCGTAGCGGCAAAACTGATCATCTACCAGGCGTTCGTGGAGTCGGATCTCGACGCTCCGAAGTACTTGGCCCGGCAAGTCCATGATCTCTATTTCCAGCCGACTCACCCGGAATTCGAACCTCGCACATTGTGGAGCCTGTCGAACGCTTTCACCTCGGCATTCAAGGAACTCGATCCGATACCCCAGTTCAAAGCCACGGCGAAGCTCGGGGGTTTCCTGCAGTCCGTACGGACATAACCTGGCCACTTGCCGCTCCTTCGCCAAGGGGGCCTACAATTAGGGCCAAGTCAGCTCAATCTTGCCGGTGTTGAGGTCCAATACCCAGATTTTCCGAAACGGCGCGATCGAACCGCGGTCCTTCAGAAAATCACGAAGCTTTGGCTTCCAGACGTCCTCGGGGAACATAGGATTTTGGCCAATGTAGGCGAGGAGTTCAATGGGGTATTGTGACTGGTAGGTCTTCTGGAACTTGCGCTGAATCGTATCTACACACGGATCATCCAGAAAGCCTCCTGTGGGTGAGTCAAACGTGGGTCCTTTCGAAGGCATACGCTGGACAGATAGGGATAATATAGCTCGGGATAGCGTTGGATCGTGAAATGAATCTATCAGGTCTTCAAAGCCACTCGGCTGCAGCATCAGTTCTTGAAAGATGGCAGGGACTGCACTGAGTGCCCGCGCACTTGAGCAATCGTCCTGAAAGTTTACTTGTATGTCAGCGTTGCCGTACAGAGCCTCGAAGCGACCACGTTCCATCGCCGGCATTGAATTAAAGTGACGATATAGGGCTCCAACGGCCTTCAGTTGAAATTGCATCGTTCTAGCAAAGTCCTGCTCGAGGAACTCTACGAGTTCAAATGCCACGGTTTCGCCTGTGGTGTATTGGCACCGAAGGTCGGGTGCCGGCGGGTTCTCTTTTGACACCGACGCCGGGTCTATCAGTTTGCCGGTAGATTGAACAAAACCGTCAAAAACCTTCAGTTCCGAATCGGATTGAGCAACTTGAGTCATTTTCGTTGTTCGAGCTGTTGTTCGAGCCTAGCCTGACCATGGTAACGCCTACCATGCGCCACAGTGAAGTGCCACGTATTCGTCGCGCGCCTTGGGGTTGTCGGTTGATGTGATGCACCGTGAGGCGGTCGAGGCCCGAGTCAAGTGGACGGAAAACGTGCACTGCTGACATTTGCTGGACACAGATCGCACGTTCGTCCTTCATTGCCGGTGTGCCAAAAGCTCCCGTAATCGATTCCTCAGCACCTCTTCGCGCGGCGACTTCACGCCGCTCTCCAACCACATCATGAGCTTTCCTAGCGGAAGTTCGTGGACGCTCACGGGTGCTTTGACCGTTACCGTCAACCGCGTCGCCGGACCGGGCGTGGCGTCGTTCATGAAACCGCATCGCCGGAATTCCGCTACCGCCAGCGCGGCAGCTTCGAACAGAGACGCGGCGGGGACCTGCACGGCATGCATGATCCCCTCGCCATCGGTGAAGGACACGCGGCAAGTCTGGGTGTTCGACACAAATCCAGCATAGGCGAAGAAAAGGAGAAAATCAAGGCCCCATCCGAGCAGCCAGCGGTTTCGGATATTCGTGCGCCTCGAAGGATCCAAGGGCCGGCAGGCCTGAGCGATCAAGGCGCTGGAGTTGCTGGGCTGCCAGGGGCGCATTTTCGGGGAGGGATTTCCCATGGGCG
>Ga0182030_10014293_pt1 | contig 15690 bp, 15 predicted proteins | sample 812S3MmetaG_FD_121299 | JGI IMG/M metagenome (GOLD analysis project Ga0182030, IMG submission 121299) | Permafrost microbial communities from Stordalen Mire, Sweden - 812S3M metaG (Illumina Assembly) | ecosystem: Environmental > Terrestrial > Soil > Wetlands > Permafrost | place: Sweden...
CGGCTACGCCGCGCAGGCCGCGCGCCGCCGCACCGGCCCGCCGACCCCGCGTCCCAAGCCCGTTCTGCCGCCCGGTTTCACGGCGGAACCCGACGCCACGCCACAGCCCGGCGGTTTCCCCGTAGTCCAGCTCAGCCCCGACGGCGTGCCCGCCGCCCTGTCTCTGCCCAACCCCGAGATCGAGCCGATTCTCGATGCCGAAAAGAACGGTACTCTCGCCGAACAGCGCCGCCCCGACGTCTTCCAGTTGGATTGGATCGACGCCTGCAAGGGCCTCAGCAACAACGTCACGCACGGCACCAGCAGCAAGACCCACTGCGACTTCGACTATGCCGGATCGATGATGGAACAGATGCTGCTGGGCCTGGTGGCCCACCACGCCGGCAAGCGCCTGGAATACGACCCCGCCACCGGCCGCGTCACCAACGACACCGAAGCCAACAGCTACCTCAAGCGCACCTACCGCTCCGGCTGGTCGCTCAACGGCTAGCTTTTTCATTTCGACTTTCGTCTCAATGGGCGGCCCGCCGTAGGGCCGCCCGTCTCTTTTCTACTGACCGCGGAGTTCTTGCCCCTTGTTGCTACGATGGGCGCATGCAACTGACCATCCGGTTGCTGCGCGAAACGGACGGCCGTTGGATCGCCGACGTACCGGAACTGCCCGGCGTGACGGTCTATGGCGCGACCAAGGACCAGGCCATACTCAAGGCCAAGGCGCTTGCCCTCCGCGTGATCGCTGAAGAGATCGAGCACGGCGAAATGCAGCCTGCGGCCGACGCGTTGCAGTTCTCAGTCGCCGAGTCCCAACCCTACTCCCGCCTACGAGAGCTGCGCGGGAAAGTACGTTTCTCGCAGACGCCCTCTGAACTCAAAGTCGACAGGTGATCGCAGACGATGCCGACACGCGAATCGTGGAGCCTCAATGCCGCCCTGAATCAGTAGCAAGACTGGCCGCAACGCCCGGACAGCGTGCGCACCAACCCCACAGCCACGTCAGCGAGCGCAGGCGGGGACTCTTCTCACAGCGCATCCAGCACCGTCGCCACCGCGTGCACGGTCGCCGCAATCCGCACCGCCGCCGCCCAGCGCATCGAGATCGGGTTCCGAACCGGCGTCTCTCGGCGGTAAGATACTAGGAAGGAAGCCCGTTGTGAACATCGCCATCGAGATTCCGGACGATATCGGCCGCGTGCTCGCCGCTCAGGCGGGCGGTATCTCTCGCGCGGTGCTGGAAGCGGTCGCCGTCGAAGCGTATCGCTCTGGCGCGATCACGCCTGCACAGGTGCAGCAGATGCTCGGGCTGCGCTCGCGGTGGGAGACGGAGTCCTTCCTCCGGCGTGCCGAGGCCTGCCACGACTACACGATGGAGGACCTCGAGCGGGATCTTGCGGCCATTCGTGACGCCTCGCGGCAATGATCGCCGTAGCGGATACGTCACCGATCTGCTATCTCATTCTGATCGGTGAGATCGACCTTCTGCCCAGGCTTTTCAATCAAGTTCTCATGCCGCGGGCAGTGCTCGCCGAGTTGCTTCACGAAGACGCTCCCGTTGCGGTTCGAAGCTGGGCGTCCAACCTGCCACTTTGGATCTGCGCCAAAGAATCTCCCGATACGCCAACCTCGGGCCTGGAGAAACTGCAGGCTGGCGAGCAGGCGGCGATCCTTTTGGCCGAGTCCAGCCAGGCTGACATCATCCTGCTCGACGAAAAGGCAGCGCGACGCCTTGCCGCCGATCGCGGCCTGCGGGTGACTGGGATTCTGGGTATTCTGGGCGAGGCCGCGACTCGGAGACTGGTTGAACTGGCGTCAGCAATCGACCGCCTCCGGATGACCAGCTTCAGAGCCTCCCCCGCGCTGCTGAAAGCAACTCTCGACCGCTTCGGATCTCGATAGTCGTCGTTGGTCGATAAGCCCTATATCAAAGCCCCTTCGGCCCCGCCCGCCTCACAGCGCATCCAGCACCGTCGCCACCGCGTGCACGGTCGCCGCTATCCGCACCGCCGCCGTCACCTGGTTCTCGTTGAGACCCTTCTCCCGCACCACCTGCTCGTGTGCCAGCACGCACGCCTCGCAGCCCTTGATCGTCGACGCCGCCAGGCACGCCAGTTCGAAATCCACCGGATCGCCGCCGTGCGACCGGATCGCCTGCATCCGCAGCCGCGCCGGCACCTGAGCGTACTCCGGCTTCGACTGGATGAAGTGCCGGAAACGATAGAACACGTTATTCATCCCCATCAGCGCGCCCGCCGTGCGCCCGGCCTGGACTGCCTCCGGTGGGACCTTTGCCGCCGCTTCCTCCGCGATCGCATGCGTCAGTTCGGTCTGCCGGCTGGCAATCGCGCAGGCCACGGCGCACATCCACGTCTGCTGCGGCGTCAGTTCCTGCTGCTGCAGCACGTTCTGCAGGTTCACCTTCAAGTCCCGCGCGTAATCGGGAAGCTGATCGAGAATACTTTGAATAGGCATACTAAGTAGGATTCTACGCCGCGGCTCCAGGATGTCGGAAATTCGCCTCTATGCCCGCTCCCGCTCTGTTCCCGCCGCCGGATTCTACCACCGGTCTGACAACCGGCGCCGTGCGCCTCGGCGCTCTCTGGCCCGCGCGGGCGCCAGCGAAGGACACGGCGCCGCGTTTGGTGACAGAATCAACGGCCAGGACGTCTCACGCGTCCGCTTCGAGGAGTCATTACTATGTCGTTTTCATCTGCCCCCACCCGCCGCTACTTCCTGGCCGGCGCGGGCGGGATGATGCTGAGTCGTAGCGCTTGGGCGCAAGCACCTGCCGCGACGGTCGTGGGTCTGCCCGAGCTCCCCTACCAGAAAAGCAAGCTGATCCACGGTCTGCGCTGGTTGAACGAGCCTCAGCACAACGCCAACGCTGGTGACACTTGGACCTGCACCTGGGCCGACGACGGAAACCTGTACAGCGTTGGCGACGACACCTCCGGCACCGGACAGGAAGGGTGGAACCTATCCATCTACAAGGTGGAAGGCATGCCGCCCGGCCATGTCGTCACGCGCATCAACGACATGCGGGGGTACGGCCATGCCAACGAAGGCCATTGGTGGAAGGGCGCGGGCCTGGCTGCGATCGACGGTGTCCTGTACCTCGGAATTTACAGCCAGTCCGTCCCTAGGGTTGGTTCCGCCACCCGCGTCTCCTTCAACGCCGACCACTCATCCATCATTAAATCCAGCGACTATGGCAAGACTTGGAGTCCGACGGCCACCGTCGAAAAACCGATGTTTCCTGGAAAGGAGTTCCCGACGCCGTACTTTGTGCAGTACGGCAAGGATTACTCCGGCGCGATCGACAATTATGTTTACGTTGTCTCGAACGACGGCGGTTGGAACAACTGGAACCGGATGCTGCTGGCCCGCATCTCGCGCAACAGCTTCAAGCAGTTGGACCGGAACGATTGGGAGTTCTTCGCGGGCGCCGGGAAGCGCGGTGAACCGTCATGGCATCGCGACAGAGCCCACGCCGAGCCAATCTTTGAGCATAAGGGCTATACCAGCATGACCGGCATTCAATACGTTCCCGCCGTGAAGCGGTTTGTGCTGGGCCAGTGGGCCTATGTGGCGATGAGCGGCGGCGGCGACCGGCCGGCGAGCTCTGCCGTGCCAATGCCTTGGCCGGAGAGACCCAAGCCTGACCAGGCGGACCAGACCATGCTGTGCCTCTACGAAGCCCCAAAACCGTGGGGTCCGTGGCACCTCTTCCATGCGCAACCCCAATGGGGTCCCGCTTTTTACACCCCGGGCTTTCCGGCGAAATGGTTCACCCAAGGCGGGAAGCGAATGTGGATTGTGGAGGGCGGCAACTACCGTGGGCCGGCGGGAGGATATAACTTCACCGTGCAGGAGTTGGAGCTGACGTTATAGACAGAGGAAGGGACTGCGGCCGGAGGTGTTTTCCGAGCGGCTCTTCCTAGACGGCCAGTCGGCCGCCCAGCCTCATCGGCCAACTCTGCTCACGCGCGTCTGCCGCGCGCCAACTCCGCGCGGCGTATGTAGTCGCTGCGATCCCGCCCTGACAACCAGGAGTGTCCTTAACAGCCTGTGGCAGAAAGTCCGCATGCCGCGTGCGACTTCCGCGCATCGGATTAGCCCGCATTTCTCACACTCCACCAGCCGGCGTGGCGCAGACACTCGTGTCTGTCGTGTCGAGACTCGTCTCGACATCTGTTGGCGGGCACGACACAGTGTCGAAGGCAAAGCGCCGGCAAGAGTGCCTGCGCCACGTCGAGGTGCCCGAACACTTGCGAGGAATGCAGGCTAGCGTCCCGGAGCTTCCTGGCCTGTGTCGTCGCCGGCGGCGGACACGGCACCCCGTTTGGTGAGAGAATCAACGGCCAGGACGTCCCACGCGTCCGCCTCGAGGAGTCAAAACCATGACGTTTTCATCTGCCACCACCCGCCGCCACTTCCTGGCCGGCGCCGGCGCGCTCGCCGCTGCGCCGCTACTGGCCGCCAAACCGGCCCCCAAATCGCATCTCAAAATCGGCGTCACCGACTGGAACCTGCACCTCTCCGGCAAGCTCGAAGCCGTCGCCCTCGCCGCTTCGCTGGGCTTCGAAGGCGTCCAGATCAGCCTCGGCAACAAGCCCGTCGACGGCAAGCTGCCCCTGGCCGGCGCCGACCTCCAGCAGCGCTATCTCGACGAGTTGAAGAAGCACTCCATCGCCGCCGCCGGCACCTGCCTCGACATCCTCCACGTCAATTATCTGAAGAACGACAAGCTGGGCCAGAAATGGGTCGCCGATTCCATCCCCATCACCCGCAAGCTGGATGCCAAGGTCGTCCTGCTGCCGTTCTTCGGCAAAGGCGGCCTGACCACCCATGAGGAGATGGACTACGTCGGCGATTTCCTGCGCGAGATCGCCCCCGAGGCCCACAAAAACGGCGTCCTGCTGGGGCTCGAAAACATGATTTCGGCCGAGGATAACGTGCGCATCCTGGACCGCGCCCGCAACCCGGCCGTGAAAGTCTACTACGATGTCGGCAATTCGACCAACGCCGGCTTTGACGTCCTCAAGGAAATCCCCTGGCTCGGCGCAGCCCGCATCTGCCAGTTCCACCTCAAGGACAATCCGCATTACCTCGGCGAAGGCAAGATCCCGTTCCCCGAAGTGATGCGCCTGATCGGCTCTCTGGGCTTCTCCGGTTTCGCCAATTTAGAGACCGATTCACCTTCCAAATCGGTCGAAGCCGACATGCGCCGCAACCTGGCCTACATTCGCGGCCTCATGAAAACCGCCTGAGCCCGCCTTGCGCACCCCGCGGCACGGTGGCCATGGCGTTGCCAGTACTAGCACCTAAGCCGCGTGTTATCTTACATCTCAGCGGATTCGCAGGTCCGAAATTAGACCTGCGCGTTAGCCTTCGTTAATATCAGATTAAGTCTTTATAATACTGAAAAGAAACACCTTGACGGCTTGGTCAGAACAAATCACAATGAACTAAGTCTCGGTTACGTTTGAAAAATGACGAACGTGACATACAACTGCTGAAAGGTGTTACGAGGTCCCTGCATGACCTTTCAAGTCGGTGAAAAAGTGGTTTACCCCAACCATGGGGTCGGTACGATAGAGAACATCAGTTCACGCGCCTTCGGCGTCCAGTCAGAGCATTTTTACCTCCTGCGGCTCTTTTACAATAGCCTGACCGTCATGGTTCCCTTCTCCCATGTTTCGGAGGTGGGCCTGCGCAAGGTGACGCGCAATGGCGAGATGGCTAAGATGCTCAATTTCCTCTCCTGCGGCGATTGCAAGTCCAGTTCCGACTGGAAGGATCGCTTCAAGGAGAACTCCGCCAAAATGCAAAGCGGCAGTCTTCTGGAAGTGGCTGAGGTGCTGAAGGCCCTGGTCGCCATTCAGTCCCATAAGTCATTGTCGTTCCGGGAGAAGAAAATGCTCGACCGCGCGCGCAACATGCTCGTCGCGGAATTGGCCACCTCGCGCGGCGTCGACGAGCCGGAGGCCGCCGTAATTCTCGCTAAGGCCTTAGGGAAGTCCAACTTGCGATTCCCCGAGCCGTTGTAAGCGCGACTCGGCCCTTCGTCCCTCCTCGGCCTGGGGCACGGGAGTACTTTGCCTGCGTCTTTGCTACCCTGACCCTCGTGAACCTGCTCTATCTCATCCGCCACGGCCAGGCCGGCCCCCGCGACCGCTATGACTGCCTTTCCGATCTGGGCCGCCGTCAGGCGCGTCTCCTGGGCGCCTGGCTGGCCCGCGAAGGCGTCCATTTCGACTCCGTTTGGACCGGCGCCCTGGCGCGTCAGACTGAGACCGCGCAGCTCGTCCTCGGCGCCCTCGCCGAGGCCGGTTCGCCGCAGCCCGAACCCCTGGTAGATACCCGTTGGAATGAGTTCGACCTCGACGCCGTTTACGCCGCCATCGCCCCCCAGATGGCCGCCGCCGATCCGGCCTTCCGCCGGCACTATGAATCCCTCCTGACCGCCCTCTCCTCTGGCCAGGGCGAGGTCCACCGCCACTGGACCCCCGCCGACACCTCCGTCGTGCGCGCCTGGATCCATGAACAATACCGGTTCACGGGCGAATCCTGGGCCGCGTTTGCCGAGCGCGTTCGCTTGGCCGGCGAGGCCCCGCTCGCCGCGGCCGCCGCGGGCGGGCGCGTGGCAGTATTCACTTCGGCCACGCCCGTGGGCCTCACGCTGGGCCGCATCTTCCCCCTCGAACCCCGCCATGTCATGCAGTTAGCCGGGGTGGCCCTGAACACGAACATGACCATCCTCGACGTCGCTGGCAGCCGGCCATCACTGTTCACCTTCAACTCGACGCCGCATCTCGACCGCGCGGAGTGGCGGACTTTCCGCTAGCCCGCGCCGCCGAAGGCCCCACGGCGGTTGTTCAGCCTCGATAGAATGTGTCGGAGCATTCCCATCCGTGAACCATCAAGGAGAAACCAAATGGATCGCCGCGATTTTCTGAAGAGCGCCGCCGCCGTGGCCGCCGCGCCCGCTGTGCTCGCGCGCACGAAGCCCAATGACACCATCGGCCTGGCCATGATCGGCGTCGGCACGCGCGGCTTCTACCTGTTTAACGAATTCCAGAAGATCCAGGGCGTCGAGATCCGCTCCATCTGCGACCTCTACGACGGCAACCTGAAGCGCGCCCGCGCCGCCTCGACCAACGACCGCGTGAAGACCGGCAAAGAGTGGGAAAAGGTGATGGCCGACCCCGACATCGACGCCGTCGTCATCGCCACGCCCGACTTCTGGCATGCGCCCATGACCATCCGCGCCGCCGCGGCGAAGAAGGACGTCTACGTCGAAAAAGGCTGGTGCCTCAACCTCGACCAAGCCAAGCGCATGCGCCAGGCGATCAAGGACAATCGCATCGTCATGCAGCTCGGGCACAACTACAACAGCATGGGCTGGTTCCACAAGGCGCGCGAAATCTACCGCTCGGGCGAATTGGGCAAAGTCGCCGCCATCCGTCTGTACATCGACCGCACGGGCCAGTATCCCGAGTGGCAGTTCTTCCAAACCTACGAGAACCCGGTGATGCCCGCGGACGCCAGCCCCGAGACGATCGACTGGCAGAGGTTCACCGCCAACACGACGCAGCGGCCCTTCAACGCCGAGCGCTTCTTCCTGTGGCGCAAGTGGTTCGAGTACGGCAACGGCATCGCCGGCGACCTGCTCAGCCACCTGTGGGATTCGGCCAACATGGTCGCCGGCCTCGGCATTCCGGAGACCACCGTCACCCAGGGCGGCAACTACTTCTGGAAGGACGGCCGCGACGTCCCCGACCAGTGGAACGTGCTCATGGACTACCCCACCAAGGAGCTTTCAGTCAGCTTCATGTGCACCTTCCACAACCGCCATTACGGCGAAGTCGAGCAATACCTCGGGCGCGACAAAACCCTGGAGGTTTCGCCGCGCTTCTGCCGCACCTTCCCCGCCGAATGGAAGCCCGGTTATAAGGAGTACGTCGCCAAAAACGCCGCCGCGCTCGAGGCCCTGGGCTACGCGCCCGGCGACGCGCCGCCGATCCCCGATTACTCGATGAAACGCGACGAGCTGCAGGTCTCCTCGCACTGGCAGGACTTCATCGACTGCGTCCGCAGCCGCGCCATGCCGCGCTGCGGCGTCGACCGCGCCTTTGAAGAAGCGGCGACGATTTTCCTTTCGGTCGAAGCTTACAAGCGCAATGCCAAGGTGCGCTGGGACGCGGCGAGCGAGACCATCGTCAACGTCTAGGGCGCCGGTGGTATTGCGCGGCCAGGGCGCGCAGTCCCGTGCCGCAGGGCAGCACCTCCCTGTCCAGCCCTAGTGTGTGCCAGAGACCTATTGTGGTGCGCTGGTCCCGCGGGGTCGCTGTCTTTCCGGATCCCCGGGCTTCGCGCGGGGCGCAGGCGGCACAATGGGCACGATCACCGCGCCCGACATGCCCACGGGCGTGGACACGGTTATATAGTTCTTGAAAGACGATGCGACAATGTCGCTCGATGATAATTGCACGGTCAGCTCGGTGGCGCTGACGTATGTTGTCGGCCTCCCACTGGAATCCCACGCTACCGTCGCTTCGGGGGTAAAGTTCTTACCCGTCACCGTCAACGTCACATTCCCCGATCCCAAGTTAACCGAGTTCGGGCTCAAGCCAGTGATGACCGGCCGGCCTGCGGTCTCCAAAACGAAGGCGTGTCCCTGTGAAAAGGCGGGTCCCTGCGAAGGGTCTTCGGTGGTACCGACAACCTGTCCGGTAGCGTTGATTGCGTACGCCTGTGCGGTGAAATACCATGTAAGCCAAGTGCCGGAGATGGAGTAGCCGTCAGCAAACAGAAAAGCGCCTGGATCCCCCGTGCCCGCGATCTGTCCGCTGGAGTTGATTCCATAGCCTCGGCTATTCACCCATACATCGTATCTGCTGTAAACCAGCGCGCCCACATCGGTCAGGACACCGTCTGAATAGAGAAAGGCGTGCTCGAGGCCGGTCTGTGGGGAGATGTACCCTGTCACCTGCCCGCTGTCATTGATTCCCAGCGCCCAGCTATAGCCCGTGTACAGCGCACCCAGGTCGGTGAAGACGCCATTCGAATACACGAAGGCGTGGAAGTTGTGCCACGACCCCATTGCATATCCGGCGATTTGTCCACTGGAGTTGATGGCGGTAGCGAAGCTCTGGATGTAGCCCGGCAACGTACCCAAATCCGTCATTGCGCCTTTGGAGTATAGAATCGCGTGAGGCGGACCACCGACTATGTTGGCCCAGCCGACAATGTCTCCGCTGCTGTTGATGGCGGAGGCGGAGCTCGAGTTACCCCCCGGCAGCGTGCCCAGGTCGGTCATCACACCATTGGAATACAGAAAGGCGTGGGTCATCCCGTTTGCGAGACTCGAGTAACCCACGACCTGTCCGATGGAGTTAATTCCAGTGGCAGCGCTGAATGTGCCACCCAGCGTACCCAGGTCCGTCATGGTGCCGTTCGAGTATAGGAACCCATGCGTTGTGAACCCGCTAACGTCAGTTGAATATCCCGCGACCTGCCCGTTATCGTTGATCGCCATAGCGGTGCTGCGCAAATAGCCGGGGAGCGTGCCGAGGTCGGTAATCGTTTGCGCCATGGCTGGCGGAGCCCAAAGAGCGGCGGCCAGAGATGCGACGATGGCCAGCGGCACGCAGCATCGATGCAAACCGGCTTCGACTGTTCGCACGGTTCCCTCCTGTGAATTCACCCGGACGGCTCCGCCAAGCCCATCCGGCGCTTTCATCCGTTTCCGAGTTTACGCCCTTTTTCTCGTTTTCTAGCGCGAAACGTTGATCTTGCCGCTAGCGGCATGCCCCGGATTGGGGCTGCCGAGGCGGAGTTCGCGGGGTCGATTCCGAACCGAGCCGGAGCCGCCCCTTCGCCTCCGGAGTGGCCTCCGTGTAGCGGCCGGGCGGCGCGAAAAATGCGCGCGCGTAGGGGCCAAACCGCTACTAGTAGCGGTCTGGACTTTTCTAAAGTATTGATAAATAATGACTTAGACCGACTTGGCCGCTACGCTGTAGCGGCCGGCCACTTGCTTGGTTCAAAACTGGAACCAGGAACCAGGGACGAACCGGCCTCGCGGAGCCTGGTCCGGGCGCATCAATATTCAACGATCAATGCCCTGAGGCGGAGCCGGCATTAGAGCCGGAAACGGGGCCTGGTCGGACGCATCAATGTTCAACGATCAATGGCCCGCGCTGGCAGTTGCGACGCATCGATGTTCAACGATCAATGGCCCGCGCTGGCAGTTCCGGCGCATCAATGTTCAACGATCAATGGCCCGCGCTGGCAGTCGCGGGCGCTCGACTGGGGCCCCAGTAGACGGTGCAGGAATCAATCGTGGCTTTGTGGGCGTAGAGGTGTTCGAGGTCCAGCGACGGGAAGTCCGATTCGTCGTCACAGGTCTGGAAGGTGTCGAAATCGCCGGCCTTGGTGCGGCGCTCGAGCTCGCTGCCGGGCATGAGATGCAGTTGGGCGTTGAGCGCAGGCGGGAACTCGAGCTTGTGCGAATCGTGCAGTTCCAGGCCGGAGGGTGGCCGGTGTTGAGACATGAAGAAGACGTGCTCGTCGGCCCGCAGAAGAGCTTGCGGCGGCGTCACTTCGACGACTTTGCGGGCGACTGCATCGAAAGTCCGCCACGCGAAATCGTCGCGGCTGTCGTACAGCGATTTCCCCTGCATGAGCACCAACAGAAGCACCAGAGCCAGCGCCGGCCAGAGCGGCCGGTCGGGATGGACCAGACGGATCGCAACTGAGTAGAATCCGGCCGCGGCCAGAACGGCCAGGAACGGCACGGTGAGCAGGTAATAGCGCGGGAAGGTCGGGCGCGCAGTGGAAATATGCGCGCACAGCGCCAGGGCCAGCCAGCCGCATAGATAGAGTTCCGAGCGCAATCGCCGCTCCCAATCGCTGCGCAAGACGAACAGCAGGCCGGCCACTGCCAGCACAATCAGCAGCAACGCATAGGTCGAGTCGATCCAGGAGACGTAAACCTCGAAGTTCTGCCGCCAGGAGCCTTCCCACTGCACGTCCCGGAAGAGCAGGTTGTATTGCAGAATGCCGAACACCACATTGCGCGGCGACTGCACATACAAGGCCAGCACCGGCAGGAAGGAAACTGCGACTCCGACGATGAACGCAGCGACTTTGACCAGCCTCCGGCCGGCGCGATTTGCGACCAGCATCCACAAGAGCAACACCGGCGCCACCGGAGACGTGAGCAGGGACGCGCACGCCGCCGCGCCGCTGGCGAGACACGCCGCCGCCGCCAGAGCGGGGCTGGAGCGGTCGACGCCCGCGACCGCGCATCGAAACGCGGCCGCGATCAGCAACAGGCACAGCCCGTAGGCCTGCCCCAGCGTGCCGAAATCGACGACGGCGATATTCAAACCGAACAGCACCGCGGCCACCAGCGCGACGGCCAGGCGCCAGCGCGGAATGGGCAGGCGTTCAAACAGATAATCGGCCATCAGCAGCACCGCGCCGCCCGTGCAGAGGGCGGCGGCGGCATGCGGCACGCGCCAGGTCTGGCCGAAGATCGTCAGCCACAGGGCGTTCCAGTAGGCGTTCAAGGGCGTCTGGCAGAACGCGAAATCGACATACGGGCGCCGGCCGAAGGAGATCAATTGCGCGCACAGCAGATGAAAGCCCTCATCCCAGGCGAAGGACAGCGTCTGGGAGTACCACACCAGCCCGGCGCCGATAAGGGTCACGGCGGAGCAAAGAAAGAGATAGGCGCGGCTGCGCCGGGAGGGCGCGGGAGCGGATTCAGGAGTCATGGGTCTGCATCTATTCTAAACAACGAAGACCGCGCGGATTGTTTCCAGCCAATGCGGCGGTACTCAGACGGAGAAGCGGGATTGACGTTAGACTAATTCGGAAGACGGCAGGGAGCGATTACGGCACTGAAGAAACGCTGGAGAACGGAGCGCAAGACGGCGGCGCAGGGCGCCGCGCCGCCCCAACCGGAGCGCCGGCTGAAAACGCTGGATCGCGTGCTGTCGAAGCTCGGCGTATGCTCGCGCACGGAGTCGCGCGAGTGGATCGTGCGCGGGCGATTGAAGGTGAACGGCGCCACGGTGCGCGACCCCGAGCGCTGGGTCGATCTGGACCGCGACCGGATCGTGCTGGACGGCAAGCCGGTGCAGGCCGAACAGAAGACGTACCTGCTGCTGTACAAACCCAAGGGCTACCTGACCACACACACCGACCCCGACGGCCGGCCGACGGTGTACGACCTGCTCGGCAGCACCGAACAGTGGGTATTCCCGGTGGGGCGGCTGGACCTGGACACATCGGGATTGCTGCTACTGACCAACGACAGCGAGTTCGCCGAGCACGTCACGAATCCCGAGTGCCACGTCGCCAAAACGTACCTGGTGAAGGCTTCGACGCGGCTCGACGACGAGCAGCTCGAACGGCTGCGAACGGGCGTCGAATTGAAAGACGGCGTGACGCGGCCGGCGCGCGTGCGGCGCATCCGCGACTCCGAGAAGTACACGTTTATCGAGATCACGATCAGCGAGGGGCGCAACCGTCAGGTGCGGCGGATGGTGGAGGCGCTGGGGGCGCAGGCGCTGAAACTGGTGCGTACGGCGATCGGGCCGCTGCGGCTGGGCGCGCTGCCGATCGGCCACTGGCGCACATTGACCGCGGACGAAGTGCGTATGCTGAAGCGCGCCGGAGGGCCGGCGCGGGTCAAGCCGCCGGGCGGCGATAAAGTACCGCGCGCTAAAGCGTCAGGCCGCCGTCCACGGTGAGCACCTGGCCGGTGATGTAGTTGTCGGGTTCGAGCAGGAAACGCACGGCGCGAGCAACGTCGAGAGCGCGGCCATAGCGCGCGATGGAACCGTCTTTAAGATACGGCGCGTACTTTCCTCTGGCGATGCTGGCGCGCGCCATGCCGGCGTCGTTGACGCCGGGCGAGATGACGTTGACGCGGATATCGGCGGGGCCGCGGCACTCTTTGGCGAGAATGCGCGCGGCGTGCACGAGCGCCGCTTTGGGCGCGGCGTAGGGCGTCGAATTCGGGAAAACGGCCGAGGTCTGCATGGTCGAAAGCAGCACGATGGCGCCGTGCGTGGCGGCGGCATGCATGTGCGCGGCGGCCGCGCGCGCCAGCCGGACCGGCGCCACGAGATTCACCTCCAGCGACTCTTCCAACTGGTCGTCACTGCGCGCGGGCTGCCCCGAGAAAACCACGAGGCCATAGAGCGCGGGCGCGGCCGCGAGCAGCCGGGCGCGGTCCTCGGCGACGGTCAGATCGGCCTGCACCAGCGTAGCGATGCCGGCCAGCGCGGCGGCGCGGGCGCTGTCACTTTTGTAACCCACGACCAGGCGCGCGCCCTCCGCGGCCAGTAAATGCGCGGTCTCCGAGCCGAGGCCGCCGGTGCCGCCGGCGAGGACGATCTCGAGCCCACGTAGGGTTTCAGACATGGACGACCTCCCGGCAGGCGCTGTCGACGCAGGCGACGGTGGACAAGGTCAGGGCCAGAACCACGCTGCTGCCGAGGCAGTGCTCGAACAGCCCGATCACCAACACGCCGATCAGCATGGCCACGCCCGCCCGGAGCAGCCAGGCGCTGGCGGCGGTGGTTGCCGCGCTCGCGGCCTGCTGCGCGAGCCGGCGCAGCCACAGCCACAGGTTCCACACGAGGAAGCCGATCATGGCCAACATGGCCGGGATGCCGCGCTCGGCGGAGAACTGCACGTAGACGTTGTGCAGATGTCCATAGAAGCCCGCGGGCAGGGGCCGCGGGATGTCGGCGGGGACGTATTGCTGGAAGTCGGAACCGATCATGTCGGGGCCGAGACCGAGCAGGGGGTGGGCCTTGATCATCTCCACGCCGGTGCGGAAGGTGACGTAGCGGTGCATGTTGGAGTCGGCGTCGCCGTGCGGATGGACGATCGAGATCATGCGCTCGCGCAGCCCCGGCGGGCCGATGGCGAAGGCCAGCACGGCCACCACCGGCAGGGCCAGGACGGTCCAGCGGCGCCAGGCCCAGAGCAGGTAGAGCAGTCCCGCGGCGGCGGCGATCCAGACGCCGCGGGTCATCGCCAGAACGATCGCCAGGCCGCACAACAGGACCGCGACGCCGGCGGTCCAGCGCCACCTGACGGGCGTGGCGCGGTCCCACAGGATGATGGCCAGGCCGGCGAGCAGAGCGAACATCAGGATTTCGCTGAAGGTCATCCAATGGCTGTTGAAGCCGGTGATGCGCGCGGAGACGTATGAGAGATAAAAATTGGAGCCGGCGCGGCGGGCGAGATCCCATTTGCGCCAAAACTGGCCGAGGCCCCAAAGGGCCGAGAGCGCACCTAATCCGAGCCAGATCGAGACCACCCAGCGGGCGTCGCGCAGGCCGCGAAAAGTGGTGGCGATGACGACCACGATCAGCAGCACGTAAAACTTCCGGATCTGAAAGCGGCCTTCGAAAAGATGGCCGTTGACGAGCCAGGAGAGCGTTGTCCAAACCGCGAAGAAGGCCAGAAACTGCCAGCCCGAGGGCAGACGCAGCGAGGCCTGGCGCGTGGCGACGAGGAGGATGACCAGGGCCAGCGAGGCGCCGAGCAGGATTTGTGAAATAGCGATGGAGGCGGCGATGGAGCCGGCGGAGCCGATGGCGCAGCAGAGCGCAGCGCGCTGAAGGGGGGTGTCCGAAGCCTGCATGTCGAGAGCGCGCGGCCGCAAAAAGCGGGGCGAGACTTCACTATGCCACAATGGACAGGGACTGGCGTTCGATGCTGCTTTATCTGCTACGTCACGGAGCCGCGGAAGCGGCGGCAAAGTCGGGCCGCGATGCGGATCGCGCGCTGACCGACGAGGGCCGGGAGAAAGTGCGGCGCGTGATCCGGCGGGCGCGGGAGGGTGGCCTGTGGCCGGCGTTGATCCTGTCGAGTCCGTTCACGCGCGCGCTGGAGACGGCGCAGGTGGCCGCCAAGGTGCTGGGTTACGAAGACCAGATCGTCACCTCGAACGCACTGATTCCGGACGCCACGCCGGAGGAGGCGTGGGGCGAAATCCGCGCCCACAGGGACCAGTCAGAAGTACTGGTGGCGTCGCACCAGCCGCTGTGCGGCACACTGACCGCGTTCCTGTTGAACGCGCCGACGCTGGAGATCGATTTTCGTAAGTCGGCGCTGGTGTGCATCGATGTGGACGGCGGGAGCGGGCGACCGAAGGGCACGCTGCAGTGGATGCTGACCGCCAAACTGGCGTGAGAGCCGAAGAGGCGCGCTGACGCGCGGCGCGGGGCACAAGCGCGGATTCCAGAACAAGCGACGAGGTCCAGATCGACACGGACGGTCCGGCGCGCCGGCGCCGCGCCGAGACGATCGGTCGAACGCAGCCAGCGGGGCGGGATACAGCGCGGGCACGCAGCAGCCGAGCGCGGACGCCGAGGCGCTGGTTGCGCTATGAACAGGCCTGAAAATACCGCAGCACCTTCACACAACGACGACAGCTCGCATTGCGGAGGTCAGGGCCGATTCGCTATAGTCGGAGTGCGGGGTGGAGCAGCCTGGTAGCTCGTTGGGCTCATAACCCAAAGGTCGTAGGTTCAAATCCTACCCCCGCAACCAACCCCTCTACCAGCAACCCTCGCTTCTTCAATGGCTGGCCGGCCTAGTTGTTCTCGCCGTCTCCCTCCTTTTTGACCTCTGGATAGCCGATTGTGCCCAAAATTGTGCCCA
>Ga0182030_10014294_pt1 | contig 15690 bp, 12 predicted proteins | sample 812S3MmetaG_FD_121299 | JGI IMG/M metagenome (GOLD analysis project Ga0182030, IMG submission 121299) | Permafrost microbial communities from Stordalen Mire, Sweden - 812S3M metaG (Illumina Assembly) | ecosystem: Environmental > Terrestrial > Soil > Wetlands > Permafrost | place: Sweden...
ACGCAAGCGAGCACTCTCAGCATAAATCTGAAGCTCACGAGAATCAGGAGGTTGAACTCAGCCCTTCTGAATTGCGCGAATATCGAATTGGTCGTGCCGATGGGCTTGTTGGAATTTTTGTTCTAACGGCATTGCTTATAGGTTATGGTGCCTTCTGCTGGTGGAAGAGCTACTCTCCATTGAATCCTCCCCAGCGTTTCAATGTCGTCTTTCGCGATGTAGCCAGCCTTAACTATCAAGCCCCTGTTTTTGTAGACGGAGTGCGAGTTGGCAGCGTAGACAAAATCCAAATAAGAGGCAGTGAGAATGTTCTCGTTGGTTTGAAGGTGAATACTCAGAAGATCGCCATTCCAGTTGGATCTAGATTCATAATTTTGCCAAACGGCGTGGTTGGAGCCAAGTATATCGAGATTATCTTGCCGGAAAATGCAACTCCAAAAAATTCTTTGCCTTTATTGAGTGAAAAGTCTGTTGTACAGGGTGACGATCCTATCCGTCCTGAAATTGTTGTAAACGAGCTCGTTGAGAAGCTGAGTACAATTGATTTTTCTGAGATCGAAAACAAGCTAACTCGCAATATGGATAAATTAGGTAATGTAGCCGATCACGTTTCGACTCTATCGACCAAAATGGAGCCGGTTGCTGATAAAGCGCAAGTCGCTGTAGATAACGTTAGTGCCTTGTCGAATGAAATGCGTGCTCCTGTCCAACAAATGCATCAAATTCTGGATCAAAAGCATCCCCTGATGCATTTGATGCTCGGACGTCCGGGGCACATCAAGGAAGAGAAAAAAGTAAAAGATGCTCAGGGCAATGTCGTGAAGCAGACAACTAAAGTTGACGCTGATAATAAAGACGGCAATGAGAGCGACGAAACGAAGAAGAAACATCATTTTTGGAAGCTTTAAAGACGACTCCGCAGCCTTTTTGACTGCCGATCTGCGTATTTTACACATGGCGGTTTTAACCGATTTCGTTCAATCTTGACGTGAATCAGCGACTTGCCATGCTATCAGGTCGGTTGAGGGGATGGCTGCGCGGTGAACCCGCTTCAGGGAAATTTTGCTAGAACACGGCGAATAAGAGCAAGAGCGAATGGAATTCTCGCAAAAAGTGCAAGTTTGGTCTGGCGAAGCAAGTCAGGCATCGATGCACGCACTTGAAGGCATTTCAGAAACGGCCAATGAAGTTTTACATAGCCGGTATGCTGCCGAAGCCCTTGGCGCTGCAGTTGTCGTAGCCGCTATTGCTAGTCGAGGAAAACTGGCGGGATTGGTTGAAAAAGCTGGCTTACCTTCAGCTCGCACGCTTTGCTTCGGTGAAAAGCTAACTAGTGAGGCGGGGGCACTCGAGTCGATTGCGCCCTCATCTTTCGCTGCTACTCGCACGATCGACTCGATAGCCCCTTCTTCATTCGCTGCTCGCACAGGAATTCGCTCAGCTTCGAGCGCTAACGGCAAGTGGTTCGATTTTGGGAGCTATCCTAACGCTGACCGAAATAGTGAGCTGTTCCATCGTGAAATCAGCGAGAAATTAGGTATTGACCTTGAAAAATTGCGTGAAGGCAAAGTTGCAATCTTGTACCCTCGCTTCAAGAAGCCAGAGAAACAGCTGCTAGGGAAAGCAACTGGAGCTGAACTAGGATTGTGGGGCAGCAAGGATCAGGGAGTTGGCGTTGTTCAGTATGAGTCACTTCCAAGCACAAAGGGTTACTTGAAAGCGGCTGACTCAGTTGTGAGGATTACACAAAGAACAGAAAACTCTCTGCCTGCTAACTTCGCCAGCCATGCAGGATCGGGCGTGCTTGTGGGACGCCCCGAGCAGGGACTTGTGCTTACTAACGAGCACGTGGTGAACTCTGCTGCCACTATCGCTGTAGAAACCGTTAACGGGCAAAAGTTTGCCGCCCGGGTAGTAGCTATTCATCCTGATCAAGACATGGCGATGCTTCAAATAACAGATGCTCCGCCAAATACAAATTTTCCGGTGGCTACACTGGATGACCCGGCCTCAGCGATGCTCAATAAGACAGTTGGTGCGTTAGGTTACCATGGTGCGTTGCCGGGTCTGATAGCGTCGACTGGCAAATACGAGAGCTATCACGAACTGTTCAAGCTTGACGTATTTACGCTCGATAGCATGACCAAGGGTGGCTCTGGCGGTGGCATATTTGGGCAAGACGGACGTTTGGTGAGCCTGGTTACGAAACAGCTGAATGCGAGCGATCAGGCTATCGTAAAAAGATCTTTTGTGGGCGGTATCAATATAAAACACATCCGAGGCTTTATCGACAAAGTGGATACCATGCTAAAAGCTGACCGACTCTGAATTGCCAGCCAGAACGTTGATCGCCCAGGCATAGAAGCATTTACTGTGTCGACTGCTTCGATTGTATAAATCGAATGATTCTGAGGCTCAGAATCGATCTGTCACGGAACCAAATGTGCGACCTTCTGGTCATATGCTCCAGTTCCTTTGTTCCAGTCCCTTGAAGAGCCCGGAGGCGATTTATGCCAGATAAAGATGACAAGGCAAAAGATATTGATTATTTGCATCCAAATGGCAAAAGTGCAAGACCTCCGCACGGTGAGCAAGAAAAGAAAAACGAAAAGACGGCGGAGGAGTCGACAGAGCTTGCAGAGGAGCTGAAGCCTGACTGCGATGCCTCTGGAGTTAAATAACTTCCCGTTACAGGGTTATGCGTAATTCACTTTACCCCCTGTACTTATTAACTATCCAAGATCCTGATCCAACTATTTAAGATCCTGATCCAATCTATCCACTTTCTTGATCCAACGTTGTTGTCTGCCCACGGCATGTCTGGGTTTGTGTGAACCTGAGCAGGTTTAGCAACCAAATTGAGAGCTGGGTCTAAATCTCGTTTGTCTAAAACCTGAGTTGATTTGAAATATGCTCGTAAACTTCTACGGCTATTGCGTTAAGCGGTATTTAATTGAACTGACCGGTTTTATTTGATGTTCTGATCAGTTCAATTGATCAGGCAGGTATTTTCTATACCACTATAAGCAGATGTCTGTTTGTATTTCGCTGTCTTCGCTAAAGTAGGAAAGTAATCGAAGCACGGAGGAAACGAGAAAGAGCAAATGCCCTGCATGCCGGCAAAACCGCAGCAGCAGCTCATTTGGGACTCGAAGTGCTTATTGATCAAAAGGAGACATTCAAGTGAGTGTCATTCCAGTGAGATCAAATTCGGAGGCTTAGACCATGTTGAATTTTAATAACATCAAAAAACAAATCGGAACATTAGTTGTGTTAAGTGTTGTATTGACCGGTGTTACGGCTGTTCCTTCTTATGCTCATAAAGCTAAGGCGGATCGCGCAAATACGCAGCAAGTTGCTGAAGGTGAAAAGATCGCATTGATGGAAGGCACTGTTACCGTCCATGAACCGTCGACTAATTCGGTTGAAGAAACAACCGCAATCAAGCCACCATTGACCCTTAAGCAGGTTGAAAAGTACAACTTTGATTTCGGTAGCAGCTTCGGCGGCCCTGGAATTTAAGATTAAAGTCGATTTCACCTACATGTTTAATACTGAATTGATACCACTCTGGTTTCTTCGTTAGTACTGAATATGGTGCCCAGGTCGAGTGGTGCCTTTGTCGAGTGTGATAGAGCATGCGTTTTAACTGAAGTCGTACGCGTCCTTCCATTGTCATAGCGTTGAAAAACGCTGGGCGCGAATACGACACGCCAATAACGGGGCTTGATGGCTTATCCACAAGTCCCGTTTTATTTGGACAACACGGTTCTAAAATATTTGTCGTAACGCGGGGCGCAGGGGCGTTCGAGATCGAGGATAATCGATGCAGTAGAGTGTATGCGAGGGGCGGTTGTGAAGGATCCAAATGGGCTGACTGTATCGATTGACAAAGAGTTTGCGAGAGACTCAATCGAGCACATTCTAGGCTTCAAGTTTTCAATTGATGAGAAGCATCAGGTGACGATCACCTGTCCGATCGAGAACAAGCACCTTAATCTCCGCAAAGACGTTCACGGCGGAGTAATCGCAGCTTTAGCAGATACCGCCACCGGCATAGCGTTCTCGCTTCACGAAGGGATACTGGTATCATCCGCGACCGTGGATCTCGATATCAAATTTATTAAAGCTGCGAAAACGGGTACCCTTATCGCTCGTCCAAAAGTATTGCGAAGAGGTAACCGGCTGGGTTTTGTGGAATGCGAAATAACAGATGACAATGGCATTTTAATCGCCAAAGCATCAGGTACGTTCGCAATAATGAAAGCTGGTCCCTAATAAGTCTCGCCCATGATTTTTGTCATGAGCTGTCTGTATTTTTGTAGATTCTGCAGGTATGTTGCCTCCGGCGTCGCTTCGCTCTTTTCGCCGTCTTTAGTAAGTTCTGTGGTCTGGTGCTGGCTCTTTGCGTGACCCGATACTGGATAAAATTCGCTCAGTATTTGCTCGGTGATCCACTTCCTGGCCAGAAGAACATCAGCGGAACCCAGCCCGCTCGACGCGCTATCAATCTTTGCCACTTCCACTTGGGCGTTGGAAAGAATTTTTCTTTCCAACAGCAGCGCTAGTAATTCCTTGTCTGTTGGTCCCGGTCTTGTATCAACCAAAGCTTTGCTCGTTTTACTGATTGGAATGTGGCTCAGTTCAATATTTCAATCATAATCCCTGATGCTTAATCCTGAGTCCCCCGGACCAAGTTTGGCACCTTCTAAACAAACAACCGCCAACCCTTTTGGGCAGACGGAATATGGGTTTGATGATGATCAAGGTCAGGGCAACAACTAAGTCAGGGCAACAACTAGGCGATTTCGATATCGACCCGTTTGCCTGAACGTGTTCCAGCCGCTCGAATGAGAGCTCTGAGCGCGGAAATTGTTTTTCCGTCTTTCCCAATGAGTCGTCCCGTCACTGCGGGGTCGCAGGTGACGTTGACAATGCACCGACCGGGATTGAGTTGTTGACGCTCAAACTGCAGGGCATCCGGGTCTCTCGCCAGAATCTTTAAAACATATTCTGCGAGGTCTTCAGCTGCCGTCGAGTTTCCTAGCTGGCTGCTTTGGTTGTAGCGGGGGCCGCTGCTGAAGCCTGGGCGCCTGCCTTTTTGATAAGACTTGCCACTGTATCGCTTGCTTGGGCCCCGTGTTTCATCCATTTTTCAATTGCTTCTTTGTTGAATTGAAGTTCTTTAGTTCTGGGGTTGTAATAACCCAGTTCTTCGATGGGCATACCATCTCTACGGCTGCGGCTGTCGACGGCGACAATTCTATAATGCGGGGCTTTTTTGGCTCCTATGCGCTTAAGCCTAATTTTAACCACTGAAGTTCCTCTCCCTTTCGGGTGCTTGACCTTATTTGCGTCCCGTTATTTTAGCAGGGCCTGAAAAAGCTAGCGAAGTGTATATCGAAGGCTTAGTGCTTTTTCTTTTTCTTGCGATAGTAGCCGCCACCTGGACCGCCCAGAGGTGGGAAGCCCTTAGGTGGCTTGCGACCTGGAAAGCCGCCCCCTTGAGGCATTCCGCCTGGAAAGCCAGGAGGTAATTGAGGCATTCCACCAGGACCCAGGCCTGGAAATCCTCCGCCCATTCCAGGAAATCCACCGCCACCCATGCCCGGGAAGCCACCGCCACCCATTCCCGGCAAACCGCCGCCACCGCCCATTAGACCGCCCAGTCCCATTTTGTGCATGTAGTCGAAAATCTGTCTCATCTGTTCAAACTCATTTAACATTCTGCCTATCTGAGACTCTTTCATCCCAGAGCCTCTGGCTATGCGGCGACGGCGGCTCATGTCGATCTTTTCAGGATGCTCGCGCTCTAACAGGGTCATTGAATTGATGGCAACTTCGTAAAGTTTCATCATCTTCTCGCCATGCTCAGCGATTTCATCCTGCTTGTCAGTAGGGATGCCGAGGCTGCCACCAATTCCCATCATTTTCATGATGTTGCCCATCGGTCCCATTTTTTTCATCATCTTCTGCATGTCCATGAACATGGTCAGAGTGAATTCGCCTTTCATCATGCGCTTGGCGACTGATTCGGCGTCTTTCTCGTCAATGGCCGCTTGAGCTTTCTCAACGAGAGACAGCACATCGCCCATGCCCAGTATTCGACTTGCCATGCGGTCGGGATAGAAAGCTTCGAGGTCTTCCAGTTTTTCGCCGGTACTTATGTACTTAACCGGACGACCGACTGATTCACGTACTGAGAGCGCGGCACCACCTCTGGCATCACCGTCGATTTTCGAAAGCAATAGTCCCGTCACATCAAGTTGCGTGTTAAACGTTTCGGCGACGTTCACTGCTTCTTGACCGGTCATTGAGTCAATAACGAGAATCTTTTCACTTGGCTCAAGTGATCTGTCGAGCAGTAAGAGCTCCGCCATGAGTTCTGTATCGATCTGCAAACGACCGGCAGTGTCGAGAATGACCGGGTTGTATCCGACACGTTTTGCTTCTTCGATGGCCTTTTCACCGATTTCTTGAACGTCTTTGGTATCAAGCGTGAAAACTGGAACGTCGATTTTTTTGCCCAGCGATTGCAGCTGCAAGATAGCAGCTGGTCGTTGCACGTCGCATGCAACGAGAAGAGGGTTGAATCCGTCTTTCTTCAGTTTTAAGGCAAGCTTGGCACTGGCTGTGGTTTTGCCCGAGCCCTGCAAGCCTAAGAGCATAACGATGCCTGGCCCACCTTTTAAATTCAGCGGGACGTTCTCGCCACCGAGAATGGTGACAAGCTCATCGAACACAATTTTGATGAATTGCTGATCGGGAGATATCGATTCCAGAACTTCAGCCCCTAATGCCTTTTGACGCACTCGGCTAATGAAAATCTTCACTACTTTCAAGCTCACGTCTGCTTCCAGCAGTGACTTGCGCACCTCACGTATAGCTTCTTCGATATTTTCCGGCGTGATTTTCGCGTCGCCTCGAATGGAGCGCATCGCACCTTGCAGTCTGTCGGTCAATGTGTCGAACATGTGTCAGCTACCTCGATGAGCAATTACAAAGCTTGTTACGGAGTTCAGTTTCTTTTCCTGATTCATTTTCTCTTCGGTCGTTTCCATTTATAGTGCTTCTACGCTTATTTCCATGTCGTTTAAGTCGCAGATTTGTTCGTGTAGTTCAGCTGGATAGATTAGCCACCTTGTTTCGTAATTGCCCTTAACCAGCGCCTCTACAGCCAGAGAAAGGTTGGACAATTCATCTACTTCCCCACTATCCGTTTTGACTACGATGTTAGTTTGCGGTAGTTCCGCTTCCGGTCGATAGTAATCGTAGGGGCGAATTCCAGTTGATTCTGTGTCGATGTAGTAGTCGGGATCCATGCCGGATTCGGCACAAATCGCGCGAGCTCTTTTTTCGATCGCGGCTGCTTTCGCGCCGGCGAAGATTGTTATCTTATCGCTTGATCTGCGGAGTTGCGTTGTCGCTGCTGCACTGCTTGAAGATGAACTTACTTCACTCTTGCCACCAAATGTCTCTGCTAGGCTGGCGACCGCTTCGCGCGAATCAGGCGGCAGGCTGCGTGGCCGGAAAATTTTCATCGCTTTGAATAAGCGTCGATTGAGAAAACGAGATGCAAGGTCGGCGAGAATCGGATCAGAGTCAAGTGACCAACGCTTGATGTGATAGGTCATCTGGACATCGTCCAGGGTGAGATACTCAGCTACGGTGAGATCAATTCCTTTCAACCATTTTTCTGTTGCGTCGTCCATAAAACATGTTTGCTGACCGCTCTCCATCAGGAAGCGTGCGCGCTTTACTAGCTTTGCGATCAAGCAACGTGCGGCCAGATTTTTTCGATGGTAGTAAACCTGTGCGTACATCGAGTAGCGCGCGAACAAATAGTCTTCGACAGCAATTTGTCCTTTGTCACCACTTACGATAATGCGTTCGTTCTCTTCATCGAGTTCCATAGATGCGAGAATTCGATGCAATGCGAATAAACCATATGCGGTGCCTGTCATGTAGCTGTCGCGCAAAAGATAATCGAATCGGTCGCAATCTAATTGGCTTGATACCATGTGCGAGATGTATTTCGGATGGTAAGTCTTTTTCAAGACGCTTACTACATCCCGGGCTAGATTCGGGTCGAAGGCTTCGAGAACTTTGCAAACATCGCTGTCTCCGCCGATAATTTTGCATGACCAATCTTCGTGATCATAGTCCAATATTTTTTCTGTTACGTGACTGAAAGGACCGTGACCAATGTCATGTAAAAGTGCTGCGCTTAGAATTAGCGGTCGTTTTTCTTCTATGCCAGGAGAGCGATCTCGCAACATATCAACGAGCTTAGACGCTACATGCATTACGCCCACAGAGTGAGTAAATCTCGAACCTTCTGCGCCCTGAAACGTAAAGAAGCTGGCGCCTAGCTGATGAACACGGCGCAGTCGCTGAAACTCTTTGGTATCGATCAAATCCATGACCAGGCGTTCTGCCGGCTTAGCTCTGTCGAGAATGATGTCCTGGTGAATTGGGTCTAAGTACGTCCGCTTGGTGCTCATCTTTGCCCTGAACCTGAATTTGACTGACCGAATTTGCCTGACTGAATTTAACTGAATGCGGTCCCAACGCGATGGCAAACGTTTCCGCGTCTTTTGATTTTTCAACCCGTCTCAGTATTATACCGGCGCCGACCAAAGCCTTAGCTCAGAGCAACGGAAGGTTTAGTCTTTGTATCGGCTTTTAAGCTTTTAGTCTCTTGACTTGCTGGCTTCAGTTTGTTGGCTCTGCTGGCTCTGGTCGGACTTAGTAATGAGCACGAGAGCTGGATCTGACAGGAAGCGCACAGGCAGAATGGGGTCGAAAAAGGTCGTGCCGAAACCCAGCAAACCGGTGCCGTAGTAGTTCAGTGGCACGCCCATGCGGCGATCGAGTTCGATACAGGCTCCGATACATGTCCATCGATCTTTTGCAACGCGCCCCATAAATGTGCCGAACCAGTCGTAACCAGTAACTTTGAATACTTCCTTCAGCTTTTGCTTTACAGCGACGGGAAGAGGCAGGATGGCGATTACGCGGTCAAGTTTGATGTTTTCTTTGTCCGCCCAGGCGCGATTCGTCTCCACCATTGACTGAGCGATCCTGGTGGCTTCTGCTTTCTGCTCCTCGCTCCACGGTTTTTTCAAACTTAAGGCGACGTAGTGCCCTTTATATGCTGGTCCGGTCATGTCTTCTAATGGGTGTATGCGCGTCCCTCTATCCATGTATGAGCTGAATAAAACCTTTTCTCCGTCCGGCATTTGCAACACCATTTCGGCGTGCCCCACACTTTCATGTAGTTGTTTGGCTATATTGCCGCTTGTCAAAATTAAATCTCCTGCTTCAAGTGCGGAAGCAGGCGGGCTTACCCATGTATTGAGGGGAACAGGTCCAAAGCCCTGCTTTTTAAATTTGTGTTTGTTCCGTCGATAAACATAATAGATGTATATCCAGCCGAAAATTTCGGCGATAGCTGCATCTCTGTCAAAAGGATGTGCGCGCGAAAATAATGCAACTGCGCTCAACCCGAACCCTGCCACTACCGGTAGTTGCATCTCGATTCGCGACAGGATATCGAAATAGGTCTGAAGTAAATGGTCGGCTTTTATTCTTGTGAGAATGAGCCAGGCCGCGCTGATCACAACGCAGCTATTTGCTAGTTGCCAGTCGAGATGTCCGGTCAAAAAGCGCCAGGTCAAATAGACAAGAGAAAAATAGCCAATCGTGTTTGCTGCTTTAGTGAAAGCGTAATAGGCCGGAGACGTCTGAAGCTTAATGCTTGAGCTGGATGGATGAAATGCCATTATGAAAAGAATAGCAGTTTGAAACTATTGTAATTGCGGAATAGCCGCTTGAAAGCATCGTAAATATGCTTTTTAGAAAACAAAAACCGGTCGATCTGGCAGGCGCTCGAACTCCTTTTCGGCGAAACTGTAGAGCCTTGCCGGTCTGTAGGAGCCCTCTTGAGAGGTTTCGTCCAATTCTTTTAGAACTCCGGAGTTGAGGAATTTCTTGCGAAAGTTGCGGTTGTCGACTGCGCGGCCGAGAACGGCCTCGTAAACCGATTGAAGGTCGCGCAAAGTGAATTTTTCCGGCAGTAAATTGAATGCTGCAGCTGAGTATTCGATCTTGTACTTCAGGCGCTGATGCCCGTATTCAATTATGTTTTTGTGGTCGAACGCGAGTTTTGGCAGATCGATCATTGGCCACCATGCAACTCCGCTGGCGTCTGAACTCGCTTTCAGTTCTAGTTCCTCTTGACGCAAGAGAGCAAGATAGGAGACGGTTACCACTCTGCCACGTGGATCTCTGCCCTTATCGCCGAAGGTGAAGAGCTGCTCCAGGTAGACATTCCCGACATTTGTTTCTTCTAGCAATTCGCGGGAAGCTGCTTGTTCAACCGTAATATCCTGATCATCCACCAGGAATCCGCCTGGAAGTGCCCATGAACTCTTGAATGGTTCATGCTTTCGCTTGATCAGAAGGATCTCAAGTTGCTCTTGCTGTACGGCAAAAGCCACGATATCTACGGTTACTTTAATGAAGTCGTTGGCCATATTTTTGAAGTAAATAGTCGCGCGGGGATGACGCTCAGGCTTTTTCTTAGAGGCATGCGTCTCAAGTAATCGTATTGTAAACGATAACGCGCTTCGGTAGTGATATCTCCTTTAGTCCCACCCCCGGCGCATGTGGCAGCAGGTATCAAAAGAGTGATTTAAGAATTTCTTTCATCTCTTGTCGATTTACATTTGGTTACCGTGCTGCGGACATTAAGATAGTTATCCTGGTGTCGTGATAACTACGTATCCTCAAATTTGGGCACTGGCACTGCAGAGCCACGGATGCCGCAATTATGAATTCTTGCGGTAATGAGCGGATTTTTGCAAGAGTGCATTCGATTGTCAAACAGTTCATGCTATAACGTAAGTTATACGCTTACTGTAATTTCATGATGCGTATCTGAGACATTGGTAATCGCTGCTTTAAGAAAGTATCGAGGTTGAAAAATAAAAGATGGTTACGGCCACACTGGACAAGAAAACATCATTATTGATTGATGAAATCAAGACTTTGAGCAAAAAGCGCAATGCGGTTATTCTTGCTCATAACTATCAGATTCCAATCATTCAAGATGTCGCCGACTTCGTTGGTGACTCGCTTGGGCTGTCGCAGCAGGCGGCTAAAACGAGCGCTGAGACGATCGTATTTTGTGGCGTTCACTTCATGGCTGAGACGGCAGCAATTTTATGCCCCGATAAGCGCGTATTGATTCCTGATCTTGAAGCCGGATGTTCGCTTGCCGCTTCTATAGATATCGATCAATTGAAGGAGTGGAAGGCCGAACACCCAGGTGCGGTGGTCGTCTCCTATGTCAACACGAGCGCCGAAGTCAAGGCTGAATCTGATTATTGCTGCACTTCCGGTAACGCTCTAAAAATAGTCCAGTCGATTCCAGAAGATAAAGAGATCTTGTTTCTGCCCGATCAATTTCTCGGTTCATGGGTTCAAAAAGTCACCGGTCGAAAGAATATGCACATCTGGATGGGCGAATGTCACGTCCATGCGGCGGTTCATCCGAGCGCGGTCGAAGAAAAGCTAAAAGAGCATCCCGATGCTGAATTATTGATTCATCCAGAGTGCGGATGTTTGACCCCATATCTCGATCGCGTTGTGCGTAATGGCAACAACGATGTTTTGAAAGTGGCATCGACCGAAGGCATGATTACGAGAGCCAGTACATCAACATCTAAGAAGTTTGTTGTAGCAACGGAAATCGGCATTTTGCATCGCTTGAAGAAGGAAAATCCAGAGAAGGAATTTTTACCTATAAGTTCGGAGATGAGCTGTCAGTTCATGAAAATGATCACGCTCGAGAAGTTGCATCGTTCATTAACTGAAGACGTTTTTCACGTGACTGTTGAAGAAAAGACGGCGGCAAAAGCGCTAACTGCTATTCAACGCATGATTTCTATTTTCTAGGAAGTGCATCATGTCCACTACTGCAAAAATGATAGATACAGATGTGCTGATAATTGGCTCCGGCCTGGCTGGGCTCTTACTGGCCCTTAAGCTCGCCACCACTACAGACCTGTCACTGGTGCTGGTCTCGAAGGCTGCATTAATCGACTCCAATAGCTCCTACGCTCAAGGTGGTGTCGCGGCGGTAACTAATGCTAACGTTTTTGATTCGCCTGATTCGCATTTGATAGATACATTGAAATCTGGCGCAGGGTTGAGTGATGAACGAGCGGCCAGCGGAATTATTTTCAATGGCGCTCGTCTTATCAGTGAGCTAGCCAGCTACGGCGTCGAGTTCGATCGCAATGCGCAGGGACAGCTGGAGACGGCGCTGGAAGGCGGGCATAGTCAGGCTCGTGTCTTGCATAACAAAGACACGACAGGTCGCGCTGTAACGACTATCTTGTGCGAAAGGCTAAAACAGATAGCTGCATCTCGCAAAAATATACAACTTCTCGAGTACACCTATGTTAACGATCTTCTGCTCTCTGGCCCAGATTGTATCGGTGCAAAGCTTATTGGCTTTAGAGGTGAGCAGTGCGTGCTGGCACCTTATACGGTGCTGGCGACAGGCGGGGCCGGACAAATATTCTCGCGCACAACGAACCCGGCTGTGGCTACTGGTGATGGTATCGCCCTGGCCTATCGAGCGGGAGCCAGGCTCAGAGATATGGAGTTTGTACAATTCCATCCGACTGCGTTGCGGAAAGATAACGCGCCGCCCTTTCTTATTTCTGAAGCGGTGCGAGGTGCAGGCGCTACTCTGATCGATCGCAACGGTCGCCGCTTCGTACAACGTTTTCATCAGGATGGTGAATTAGCTACTCGGGACATTGTCTCCAGGGCAATATACGCTGTCATGTGCGAATATCAGAGTGCCGAAGTTTATCTAGATCTGCGCCCGATTGGACTTACAACAATAGCTGAGCGGTTTCCCAATATAGTTGAGACCTGCGGAAAATATGGCATTGATGTATTGTCGGAGCCGATTCCAGTTGCTCCTGCGGCGCACTATATGATGGGTGGGGTGGAAGCCGATGTGAGTGGGCACACCAGTGTGAGAGGTCTTTATGCTATTGGCGAGACTGCTTGTACAGGTTTGCATGGAGCAAATAGATTAGCTAGCAACTCGCTGCTCGAGGCTGGAGTAATGGCTCTCAATGCCGCTAATGCTATCGCGCACGAGACTAGAAGGTTGAACTATGCTGCTCGCCGTTCTGCATTCCTCGCTGCAATAAAATCGCAAAAGTTGTTGCTGCCTGCCAATCTTGACGCCTTCCGCACTGGTATGTACCGTCATGCAGGCATCGTGCGTTCTGGTTTGGGCCTGAGCATGATTCTGCAAGAGGCTGACGGGGTCGAGAGCGAAACGGTTTCTGCTGAAAATTGCAGCGCCCGCAATATCTATCAGGTCGGTAAACTAATAGCACTCGCCGCACTTGCCAGAAGAGAGTCGAGGGGAGCGCATCTGCGAGAGGATTACCCGCAGGTTGATAGCCGAAACTACAATCGCCATTTTTTAATTAGCTCCGAGTTTTGTGGTTGGAATGGAGGAAATGGCTCGATGCAAATTCCTCGGTTGCTTGCTGGTTCTGGAACCTGAGATAAAGTTTAGTTCCATGTAAAGGTTACTGCCGGCTGACCTTCTCCGCATGACAACCGGGGTTTTTCCGGGTGTAATTCATAGCGCGAATTTTTAGACTGTGCATAATGAATATTAGTGCGGCAAAAAGCAGTCGAGCAGCGAACCGGTGATTGTGAAACAAGAGCGGGTAGTTATTAGCGCGCATAATCCGACTATGCGCACCGCGTTGCGATTGACCGCGCTGACGGCGCCAATTTGGGCTGTTTATATACCGCTTCAGTTCCTTGGCATTATGGGATTTTTGATAGATCCCCTCTTTTTTGAATCCAATTACAGGGTTTTCTGGATGCTTGGTGCATCGACGGCGGGTGTGACTGTTACCACTCTTCTGCTTTTGAATACGCTTGTTATCAAAAAAGACTTGGTTTCCTTTCCCCCTTTAAAGGCTGCCACGCACGACATTGAGAATATTCGAGAGGTTTGCTGGTTTTGGGATCCAGCAGAGAAGGAAGGTTATTTACGCTTCTACTTCGCGTTTGCTGATTTCGAGTTCGGGCGTGCTGATTTCATCGATATCCACACGTCACGACTTAGCGTCAAGAAAATTGCTCTGTTGAAGGAGTCGCTTAATCAATGGGCGCCTCGTTGCCAATTCAAGGTTGAAGCATCCGACCTCGAGAACATGATTGATTTTCGCGAACGCTTTCTGCGACCGGAACAGCTTTCTCTCGTTGACACTAAGCGGTCAAAAAAGACAAACGAGATCGACATTCCTTACGAACCCCACAAGGAGCTGAAGAATTTTCTTCACTCGCTCGGCGCCAATGAGAAATATTTCTGGTATTGCTGGCTCACAGTTCTGCTGGTGCCATGCCTTTTCAAACTTCCAGATATCATCTGGAGCTTGTCGGCAGATTGGAGAGGTGCCGCCCACTATGTTGGCGTACCAACTGCTCTTCTAATTTTTGATTACTTGGGTGCAACTTGTGTTGCACTTTTGGGCCAATTATTAAAGGATGCTGGAGCGGGCTATGTTTCGGTCGCTGGCAATCCGTTCGTTACGTGTATTTTGTTGGGAATCGCACTTCTGGGCATCATCGCTTTTCTTTGTTTTGCCTGTCAACCGAATAGAATCAGGCTGAAATCCAATGGTCTCGAAATTGCTTTCGAGAGCTACGGAATCGGACTCTTTAGAAGTATGCATCGCTGGAAAGACATGGTGGCGTTTCATCTGGATCAGTATGGTGATGAGGTCAATCCCGAGAAGTGGCGGATGCAAATCAAATTGATGGATGGTGGAACCGTTAATTTGAATATTGAAGCAATGAAAGGTGTTGAAGCGCGCCAGACCTTACTGCGTTCAATCAGGCAAATGTGTCCGAATGCTTCTTTCGATCCTGCGCTTATCCAGGCTTTGAGTCCTGTCCAAAAACAGAGCTATACCGAGCTCTGGCTACAATCTCTGGCCACTCCTCCGAAGCGCAGTCGCCTGGCTCCTCTCGGCGCTGGTCAGAAGTTGAAAGAAGGGCGGTACAACATCATGAGTCAGCTGGCAGTGGGTGGACAGGGAGTGGCTTACCTCGCAGCTGATTTGAGTACAACTGGTCTAAATCTTTCCGGTGGTTCAAATCCTTCCGAGCGCGATAAGCTCAACGATGGATCCTCGAGAATCGTGCTTAAAGAGTTTGTTTTACCCGTTTACACAAGCAGAACTGTTCGCAAGCAGGCGCTCGAGAAATTTGAAAATGAAGCGCACATTTTGCGTAATTTGGATCATCCACAGATAGTAAAACTTGCTGATTATTTCCTTGAGGATCACCGCGCTTATCTGGTTCTCGAACATATTGACGGTGCGTCTTTGTGTAAATTGGTGCAGGAGGAGGATGGACCCTTGAGTCAGGACCAGATTTATAATCTGGCTGATCAGATGTGCACAGTGCTTGATTATCTTCACTCGCTGGAACCGGCCGTGGTGCATCGAGATTTTACACCAGATAACTTGATTCTCGATAAGAACAACAAACTTGTATTGATCGATTTCAATGTCGCGCAACAAAACCAGTGGACAACGACCGGAACAGTCGTAGGGAAGCATGCCTATTTGC
>Ga0182030_10014295_pt1 | contig 15689 bp, 17 predicted proteins | sample 812S3MmetaG_FD_121299 | JGI IMG/M metagenome (GOLD analysis project Ga0182030, IMG submission 121299) | Permafrost microbial communities from Stordalen Mire, Sweden - 812S3M metaG (Illumina Assembly) | ecosystem: Environmental > Terrestrial > Soil > Wetlands > Permafrost | place: Sweden...
ATCAAGCATCCTGAGGCAGGTGCTGCGGAAGGCGCGCCCTTCATCCGCGACCACATCATTCGCGTCACCGACCGCGCCTTCGACGACTTCGCCGGCGGTGGCGCCGACACCGAAGCCAACCGAAAAATCCTGGGCCTGTAACGCCGGCCGATCGCGTTTCAAAACTCGACGGCTTCTCCCACGGGCGAAGCCGTTTTTCCCGGCGCAACAATCCCATACTTCAAATCCAGAAACTCCTGTAAGTCCTCGGGCAGAAAAGCCGCCAGTTCCTGCCAGGTGAGCACCTTGAGCCTGACGCGCATCGCCGCGCTCTTCACGGCGGCCATCACCCGAAACCATTCCTCGCGCAAATCAGGCCTCCGCTCGTCGTGCAGCACGCAAAAGCTGCACTCAGCCGCATAGGCCGCGAGCACATTGCGGATCAATTGATAGCCCGTGTATCCAGCCTCGGCCTCGCGATTCGCGTTGAACTCATCCGCCGCAATTACTGACGCGGAATTCTCCTGTAATTCCTTCATCAGTGCAAGCGGCATTGTCTCGTCGATCAAGCTCTCATACTCCTGCGAATACGCCTCGGGAAACTCGACCGCCTCCTTGCGCCGCACTTGGGTCAACTCAACCCGCGGAAGCAAATCCCGATCAAACACTGCATCAAAGTCCCGGTAAGCCTCAACGATCCGAGCCTCGCGCGTTTGGAAATCCCCTTCGGTCAGCTTCGCTTCCACCAGCAGCGTGCCCAGCCGCATGTCGACTTCCGTGCGGTCGAATCGCCCGTTCGCCAGCGGCACGCGCGCCTTCAGGCCAAACTCCGGCGCTCCATCTACCTCCACGCCAAGCGCTCGACGCGCAGTTGCCGACTCCACAACTCCCGGTGCGCAAAAAACATTCATCAGCAGGGCGTCCGAGCTCATGGAAGAGTCCAGCTCCCGCCATCGTCTTCTGGGATCCAACTGCGGCTTGGGCAGCGAGCGGTTGCCCTGCGTGTGAATTTTGTCGAAGCGCCGCATCCACTCTGGCCGCGCCGCAATCGCCCGATAGGATGCGTCAAAGAAATTTCCGTGTAGTCCGTCTTCAGGCGGAAACACGATCACCGGCGGGCTTCCGTAGCTCTCCACATGGGCTCGGCCCCGCGCATGTCGTCTTGCCCGCGCCGTCAGCTCCTGCCGCAACTGGCCGGCATACCAGCCTGCACTCGCCGTCATACCTGGCAGACTACACCGCTGGGCTCCGTCGGGCGGTCAACTCCATCCATCAAAGATTTGCCCTCAGGCCGTGACCGGAACGTCCGCCACTCCCGCCGTTCCAAACACCTTGCGGTAGCGCTTGATCTCCTCCGCATCGCCCAGGGCCTTCGAGTAATTATCTGAGAGCTTCACCGCCGGCCGTCCTTCCACTTCGCTCAGTTTGCATACCAGGCTGATCGGGTCAAATCCCTCGTCGCCCTGTGGATTGCAGCCGCGAAAATCATTCGTCAGGAACGTCCCCCAGCCGGCGCTGAACCGGATCCGCGGCTCTGGAATCCATCGCTTCTCGTCAAGAAAGTCGCTCGCGCGCTGAAAGCTCCCAGGCGATGCTCCGTTCTTCAGCGTCCCGCCAAAATAAGCATGCAACCCGAGAATCTGATCCACGTCCAGCGCGTCCGACGCAATCAGCCGCTTGCGGCGCGGATCGCGTCCTCGCTGCTTGAGCCACGCAATGTATTCGTCGCCCGCAATCCACGGATCCTTGCTGTCGATGCGCTGTCCGGTCCAGTCCGCCACCCAGTCTGGCGCGCTTTCCAGAAATTGCGTCGTCCCAAACGTGTCGGGAAGCAGAATCAGCAGCTCGCCCTGGTAGCTCTGCTGCCACAACTCCAGAAAGCGATACTGCGCCGATCGCAAATCCTCTTCGTTGTTGGCTAAAGCCGCCATCGCCATCGGCAGTTCGTGGGCATTTGTGCCGATGGCTTCAAGATCGTGCTTGTAGGCAAGGTAGGTGTTCGAGCTCCCCGCAAACCCCTTGCCCAGCATGTCGCTCATCGCTTTCACAACGTACTCTTGCCACAAAAAGCTGTGACGCCGCCGCGTTCCAAAGTCGCTGATGTTGAGCCGCGGAATGCCCCGCAGACGGTCGATCTTTTCCCAGAGCCTGGTCTTCGCACGTGCGTACAGAATGTCGAGCTCCAGCTCGCTCAGCCGCTTCAGGCTGGCGCGCGTCTTCAGCTCGTCAATAATCGTCAGCGCATAAATTTCCCACATCGTCGTCTCGGTCCACAGCCCGCTGAAGCTCAGGTTGATCTGGCCGTCCTGCACCGACAATTCAAATTCCGAGAGCCGGAAATCCTTCTCGAGCCACTCGAGAAATGCGGGCTCAAAGATCCCTCTGCGCCCGTAAAACGTATTGCCGGCCAGCCAGATCAATTCCGACTTGTGAAAGCGCAGGCTCCTCACCGCATCCAGTTGCTCGCGCAACGCATGCAGGCCCACGATCTCGCCGAGCCGCACGGTACTGGTGCGGTTCATCGTGGTAAACGAGGTGCGCGTCGTCTTGAAATTTTTCCAGATAAACTGCAGCATCAGCAGCTTGTAAAAATCCGTGTCCAAAAGGGACCGCGTAATGGGATCGAGCTCCCAATTATGGTCATGCGCGCGTCTGGCCAAGTTAACGATCATGTGTCTCCCAACTTTACTTGACCGCAAGCCTGATTGGAAGTCACCGGTCCCCAACAGCTTCTGGCTCTTCTGCGAAGAGACCTTCAGGCGCGCCCGCTCATCTCTCCATGCAAATGGGTGGTCCCGGACTTTACGAGATTACCGATCTGATCGTCGAGTTCTTCAGTGCCTAGACCGGCCCGCTGCTTGCGTGGACCAAATAGCTGGTCGGCGCCGAGCTCGATCAAGGCTTAAAAAACGAAGGCGTGGGCCCACCTCACTGACAACTGTCGGGGTGACGGGCTACCGTGGATGCATGAGTTTTCTGTTTCCGAAGATCTATCCAATTCTGGATGCTTCGACGATTCCTGCCGAGGGGCGCGCTGTCTATTTGCAGCGCCTGGGGGCATCGCTGGCGGATGCGGGCGTGACGTTGCTGGAGTACCGGAACAAGACCGGTAGCGACGCCGAACTGCTGGAGGATGCCGAGGCGCTGCGCTCGGCGATGCGTGGCGAGAATATAAAGTTAATTCTCGATGACCGAGCCGATTTGGTTGACCAAACAGGATTTGATGGCGTGCATGTGGACGCTGGCGATGTGACTCCTGCGGAGGCGCGCCGACTGCTGGGGCCAGAGCGGATCGTCGGCACCTTTGGCGGGAGTGACAAACTGCTGCCGGGGATCCTGGAGGAGCCGGTGAACTATTTTGCCATTGGTCCGGTGTATCCGACGACGACAAAGCAGACGCGGACGACGCCGATTGGTCTTGAAGGGGTGAGCCGTTTGCGCCGAGAGGCGGGGCCGGATCGGGTTTTGACGGCTGCGGCGGGGATCACGCTGGATACTTCTCCGCTTGTGCTGGCCGCCGGGGCGACGACGGTGGCGGTTTCTGCGGCGATTTTTCGGGCGGATGATCCGGCGGCGGAGTTTCGGCGGTGGATGGTGGTTTTGGGGTGAAGATGATCCTTACCCCGGTCCCCAAATGCTAGGGACCGGGGGCACCCGCTCGTTGTCCTCATGGGTTCGGATTTTGGGGGTGACTGTGGTGCAAATGCTGGCGGGAGAAGGGGTTTTGAAGAAATCTGGAGACAGGGGCGCTTAAATCGGGTAAAAATCTTGCAGGTGACAACTCCAGATCTCCCTCCCAATCCAGAGCAGGCGCAGCCCGGTGAAGGTCCGGGGCTGAAGCAAACCCTTGGCCTCTTCAGCGCCACGGCGATCGTCATCGGATCGATGATCGGGTCGGGCATCTACATTGTGGATGCCGACATTGCCCGGGGCGTGGGATCGCCGGCGCTTTTTCTGGGCGCGTGGCTGGTGACGGCGGTGCTGACGCTGATTGGGGCGCTGAGCTACGGCGAGCTTGCGGCGATGATGCCGAAAGCGGGCGGCCAGTATATCTATCTTCGAGAAGCGCTGGGCCCGTTGTGGGGGTTTCTGTTTGGGTGGACGCTGTTTCTGGTGATCCAGACGGGAACGATTGCCGCGGTATGCGTGGCGTTTGGCAAGTTTCTGGGCGTGTTTTTTCCATCGGTGTCGACAACGCACTGGCTTTGGCATATTGCGCATGTGCCAGCGATTCCCGTGGGCCCGATGGTGCTGGGCAACATGGACATTGGCCTGAGCACGGCCAACCTGGCCGCGATTGTGGTGGTTGTTCTGCTGGCGTTTGTGAACATCTTCGGCGTGGGGCTGGGAGCGGCGATCCAGAACATTTTTACATCTGCCAAGGCGATCTCGCTGGCGGCTCTGATCCTGCTTGCGTTTACGGTGGGACGTACGGCGGAGGCGTGGAATGCAAATTTTGGCGCGGGGTTCAGTGAGTTCTGGAAGAATGCCGGGTGGAGTTCGCTGCACCAGGTGCAGGTGGGCGTAGGCGGCCCGATGGTGCTGGTGAACCTTGTGGTGGTGCTGGCGGTGGTGCAGGTGGGATCGCTGTTCAGCGCGGATGCGTGGAACAACATCACGTATACGGCCGGGGAAGTGAAGAATCCGAAGCGCAATTTGCCGCTGTCATTGATTCTGGGTACCGGGTTTGTGTTGACGGTGTACTTTCTGGTGTCAGTGGGCTACCTGCTGGTGCTGCCGATGCATGGCGATCCGCATGGGGGGACGATTGCGGCGCGCGGGATTCAATATGCGGCTGAGGATCGGGTAGCGACGGCAGTGCTGGGGCAGGTTTTTCATTCGGCCGGTGCGTGGCTTATGGCCGGAGCCATTTTGATTTCGACGTTTGGCTGCGCCAACGGACTGACGCTGGCCGGTGCTCGCGTGTTTTATGCGATGAGCCAGGACGGACTGTTTTTCAAGTCGGTGGGCAAGCTGCATCCGAAGTACAAAACGCCGGTGGCGGGGCTGATGATCCAGGCGGTGTGGACAGTGTTTCTGTGCGTGTCTGGTTCGTACGGACAACTGCTGGACTACCTGATTGCCGCGGAGCTGGTGTTTTACATTTTGACCATCGTGAGCCTGTTTGTACTGCGGGTGAAGCGGCCGAATGCGGCGCGGCCTTACAAGGCATGGGGTTATCCGGTATTGCCGGCGCTCTACATCGTGATGGCGGCGTGGATTTGTATCGTATTATTGCGATACAAGCCCCAGTACACGTGGCCGGGCCTGGTGATTGTGCTGCTCGGTATCCCTGTATATCTTTTCTGGTCACGGCGGCAGCGTCTGACGGCACTCGCAGGATCCAATTGAAACGCTAACTGAATGTTGAGGAGGTAGTCCTATTTCCATGTCGAGGCTGCTACGCATCAAACCCATGTCGATGCTGTCGCTAGAGGCTGGTGAACAGGGCGAACACACGCTGAAGCGCTCCCTTGGCGCCGTGAACCTGATTACCTTGGGCATAGGGGCCGTGATTGGCGCCGGGATCTTTGTGCTGACAGGGCAGGCAGCGGCTCTCTACGCGGGACCGGCGGTGGCGCTGAGCTTTGTGCTTGCGGGCATCACGTGCGCGTTTGCAGGGCTATGCTATGCGGAGTTTGCATCGATTATTCCGATTGCGGGATCGGCGTACACGTATGGATACGCGACGCTGGGCGAGCTGGTGGCGTGGATTATCGGGTGGGACCTGGTGCTGGAGTACGCGTTTGGCGCGGCGACGGTGGCGTCAGGCTGGTCAGGGTACTTCAACAGCCTGCTGCAGCAGATGGGCATCGTGATTCCGCCGCAGTTGACTGCGATTCCCGGGGCGCAGCTGGTGAAGTACCAGGGGATGTGGGGACCGGTGATGTCGTTGCCGCCGGGCGTGAGCGATGCGGGGCTGCCTCATGCGACGGGATACTTCAACCTGGTTGCGATGATCGGTGTCTTTGTGATCACGACCATCCTAGTGATCGGGATCAAGGAGTCGGCGAACTTTAACTCGGTGATTGTGTTTATCAAGCTGAGCGTGGTGGGCATCTTCCTGGTAGTGGGTGGATACTTCCTCTTCAAGCATCCTGCATTGGCGCAGACGAACTGGCACCCATTCATTCCGCCCAAAGACGCGAACGGGAATTTTGGCTGGGGCGGGATTGCGAAGGGGGCATCGCGGATTTTCTTTGCCTACATTGGATTTGATGCTGTGTCGACAGCGGCGCAGGAGGCGAAGAAGCCGCAGCGGGATATGCCGATCGGGATTCTCGGGTCACTGGTGATTTGCACGGTCCTGTACATTGCGGTTTCGCTGGTGCTGACCGGACTGGTGAATTATTCGACGCTGAACGTTCCGGCTCCGGTGGCGCTTGGGATTGACGCGACGGGCGTGAGCTGGGGCTCGATGCTGGTGAAGATAGGCGCGGTTTTCGGGCTGGCCACGGTGATGCTGGTGATGCTGCTGGGACAGACACGCGTGTTCTATTCGATGTCAAAGGACGGGCTGCTGTGGAAGTGGGCATCGGCGATCCATCCTAAGTTCAGAACGCCATGGATTACGACGATTGTGTTTGGACTTTTTGCGGCGGTGTTTCCGGCGTTTCTGCCTATATCAAGGCTTGCGGACCTGGTGAATATCGGAACGCTGCTGGCGTTCACGATTGTGTGCGCGGGCGTGTGGGTGCTGCGGGTGCGGCAGCCGGAGTTGCATCGGCCGTTCAAGACGCCGCTGGTGCCGCTGGTGCCCGCGCTGGGCATTCTTTCGGCGGGGTTCCTGATGTCGAAGCTTGCGCTGATTACGTGGGAAGTGATGATTGGCTGGCTGCTGTTCGGGCTGGTGATTTACTTCACCTACTCAATCAAGCACAGCAAGGTGCAGAAGCTGGCTAAGGCGGCGGAAGCGGATTGAGGGCTTTTCGCGCGTGAAAACGGCCTCCCTTTGCGGGAGGCCGTTTTATATTGCGGAGCTTACTGCGAGACTAGGCTGTGGTCTTGGCGCAGAATTCGTCGAAGGCGCGGACCAGTTCGCCGGCGATTTGCTGGGCGGTGGATTGCTCGATGACAAAGCGCTGCATGAGGTAGACGAGCTTGCCGTCGCGGAGGATGGCGATGGCGGGCGAGGTGGGCGGGTTGCCTTCAAAGTAGCTGCGAGCACGATCGGTGGCCTCGCGATCCTGACCGGCGAAGACGGTGATTTTGTGGTCGGGCTGGCTGGTTGAGTTGCCAAGAGCCATGCGCACGCCGGGACGCATTTTACCCGCCGCGCATCCGCAGATGGAGTTGACGACGAGCAGGGTGGCGCCGGGCTGGGCGAGGGCCGCGTCCACGTCCTCGGCCGTGCGGGTTTCATTGATTCCGGCGCGGACGAGTTCCTCGCGCATGGGAATGACCATCAGTTCTGGATACATGCTTTTCCTCCGGCAGGGAAGTTGCCTGTTCTCATTCTACGGGTTCCGGAGGGCTGTGGCTACTGGCTGGGGTGATACGTCCGATTCGATCCCCGGTCGCTCCGCCGCGGCGGGCGAGGGACCGGGGGCACTCAGCGCCTTGATACTGGCGCTTCAATCCCCGGTCTGCGAGAAACGAGAAGGAAACAAGGCACAAGGCAAGTGGAGAGAGACACACTATTCGCGGAGGGATGTGGTCCTGTAGTCTGGCAGCTCAAACATTCAAAAGAAAAATGAACATTCGAGAAAACATTTCGCTTGCAGGGATGACCACGCTAGGAGTGGGCGGCGATGCACGGTATCTTGCAGAGGCCGCGACGGATGGCGATGTGGTGGCTGCGGCTGCGTGGGCGCGGGAGCGCGGATTGCCGCTGTTTGTGCTGGGCGGCGGCAGCAATCTGCTGGTTGCCGACGAGGGCTTCGACGGGCTCGTGGTGCAGGTGGGGTTGCGCGGGTTCGACGTGGTGGAGGATGGGGACGAGGCAATCGTGAAGGTTGCCGCCGGCGAAGACTGGGAGCATTGCATGCAGCGGACCATTGAGCTCAACTGCGCGGGAATGGAGTGCCTGGCTGGAATTCCGGGTACGGTGGGGGGAACGCCGGTGCAGAATGTGGGGGCGTACGGGCAGGAGGTGGCTACATCGATTGCTTGCGTGCGGGCGTACGACCTGGTTGAACGCAAGTTTGAAGAGTTGACGCCGCAGGAATGCGGGTTCGCGTATCGACGGAGCCGGTTCAACACGGCGGACAGAGGCAGGTTCGTGGTGACGCGCGTGGATTACAGGCTCAAGCGAGGCGGCGCTCCGACGGTCCGTTATGCCGAGTTGAAAGAGGCGATTCTGAAGGGGCGCGACGAAGCGGAGTTGGCTGCGGTCAGGCTTGCGGAAGTTGCGGGGACCGTTCGTGAGTTGCGCCGTGCGAAGGGAATGCTGCTGGTGGAGGGTGATGCGGATTGCAGGAGTGCGGGGAGCTTCTTCAAGAATCCCGTGGTGAGCGAAGAACGCGCGCGGCAGATTGCCGAAGTGAGCGGGAAGTTGCCGCCGAGTTTTCCAGCGGGGCGGGGCCAAGTGAAGATTCCTGCGGCCTGGCTGATTGAGCAGGCGGGGTTCCACAAGGGATTTCAAATGGGGGCGGCGGGGATTTCGTCGCGGCATACTTTGGCGTTGACGAACCGGGGCGGGGCTACTGCAAACGAGATTCTGGCGCTAGCGGAGCGGATCGCTGCGGGCGTCGACGCGCGGTTTGGGATCGAGCTTGAATTGGAGCCAGTTCTGGTGGGTTTCTAATGCTCTACTTGAAGGATTGAGATGAAGACGAATCGCCTTGAAGCATTCAGCGACGGTGTGATTGCCGTGATCATTACGATCATGGTGCTGGATCTGAAGGTTCCGCACGTGGCCACGTTCGAGGCGCTGCTGGCGATGACGCCTCAGCTGCTGGTGTATGGCTTGAGCTTTGCCGTGGTGGCGATCTTCTGGGTGAACCATCACCACCTGATTGAGAAATGCCGTCACGCAGATCCGGGCGTGCTGTGGAGCAACAACAACCTACTTTTCTGGATGTCGCTGATTCCGTTTTCGACGGCTTACCTTGGGGAGAATTGCCATGCGCCGCTGGCGGTTGCGACCTATGGAGCGGGGCTGACGCTGACAGCGGCTGCTTTCACGTTGCTGCAAATCGTGGTGGGAAGGCAGGACCTGCAGGATGAGGCGCGGAAGCTGTTTTTCCAACGGCTAAACCGGAAGGCAGCGTTCTCAACGGGCTTATACGCGGCTTCGGTGGGTCTGGCGTTTGTTTCGGTGAACGTGGCGTTTGCGATCTTCGTGCTGATTCCGCTGCTTTACTTCTGGCCCGAGTCTCGGGCTGCGATGAAGGAGTGACGGGCGCCGTCCCTACGGGACTCTGATTCTATAAATGCGATGCTTTTCCCCACGCTGAAGCGCGGGGCTAACATACATTGCGCCTACGGCGCGGGCAGGGGCTGTTTATTGGAGGCGGCTGAGGAGGCGGGCGCGTTCTGTTGCCAGGACTTGAGAGGCTGCACCTTGTGCGGCCAGACGACCTTCGTGGAGTAAAGCTACTTCGGCGCCAGTGGAGAACGCGGCGGTTGCGTCGTGCGTTGCGATAACCGTTTGCACCTTGTTCTGGAGCAGCCAGGATTGCAGGCGGGAGATCAAAGCGTCGCTGGCGACACCGTCGAGGGCAGAAAACGGCTCGTCGAGAAGCAGCAGGCGCGGTGAGGGAGCGAGCGCACGGGCCAGGGCGACGCGCTGCGCCTGACCTCCGGATAAGTCGCGCGGCAGGCGGGCGGCGAGTTCGGTTCCGTCCACAAGCGAGAGCATTTCTTCGACGCGGGCGGCGCGGAGTAGGCGATCGAGTCCATTGAGCCCGTAGGCCACGTTTGCTTCAACGCTGAGGTGCGGGAAGAGCGAAGGCTGCTGGGCAACGAGCGAGGTGTGGCGGCGGCCGGGCCTCGACCAGACGCCGTTTGCGGAGTGGGCGAGAACCAAGCCGTCGAGGACGATCCTGGCTTGCGTGGATCCGCCGGGAACGGTTCTGTCGAGGCCGGCCAGGAGGCGGAGCAGGGTGCTTTTGCCTGCGCCCGATGGGCCAAAGATCACGGTCCAATCCGACGCGAGACGGCAGGCCACTTCAAGCTTGAAGCTCCCTCGCTCGGCGGTGAGGGTGAGCTCAAGCACGTGCGCGTCCTCGGGTTTGTGCAGTGAGGTAGATGGTGGCAAGGGCCGTCAAGCTTAGACCCAGCAGGATTGCGGCGGTGCGGTTGGCGGCGGCGTAGTCGAAATTCTCGACCTGGTTGTAGAGGACGATGGAGAGGGTGCGGGTTGCGCCGGGAATATCTCCGCCGAGCATGAGCACGACGCCGAACTCGCCGACCGTGTGCAGAAAGCTGAGGACTGCGGCGGCAACGAGCGAACGGCGCGCTAACGGTACCAGCAACGTGAAGACGATGCGCGACGAACTTGCGCCGAGGAGTCGGGCCGCATCGACGAGCGCAGGATCGATTGCTGCGAAGCCGGCCACCAGGGGCTGCACGGCAAAGGGCAGGCTGTAAATGACCGAGCCGACGACGAGCCCATCGAAAGAGAAGGCGAGGGGATGGCCAAGGAGGGCGGTGATGCCGCGGCCAACGGCGGTGCGCGGTCCGAGGAGTACGAGCAGGAAAAAGCCGAGGACAGTGGGAGGCAAGACGAGGGGCAGGGCGGCAAGGGCTTCAAGCGCCGCGAGCCAGCGGCCACGGCCCAGCACCAGCAGGGAAGCAAGCGGGATGGCGATGGCAAGCAGGATGACGGTGGTCACCGATGCGAGCTTGAGTGTGAGTGCGAGCGCTTGCCAGTCCATCGTGTCCTAGTTGACGGGTGTGAGGCCGCTCTTGGCAAGCTGGGCCTGGATGGGTGGAGAGAGAAGGAAGTCGAGAAACTTGTGGGCGGCCGCGCGCTGGGTTGTGTTGGTGACGATGACTGCGCCCTGCTGGATGGGCGGATAGAGATCGCGAGGGATGACGAAGAAGGCGCCGCTGGATGCCATCCTGGGCGTGAGCGCTGAGGTAAGGGAGATGAGACCGGCGTCAGCGTTGCCGGAGTCGACGAATTGGGCGCCCTGGGCGATGTTTTCGGCGGTGACGAGGCGGGCACTCAGGGCGTCGTAGAGCTTGAGGCTGGTGAGTGCGGCGACTGCGGCGCGGCCGTAGGGAGCGCGGTCTGGATTGGCGATGGCGAGCCGCTTGAGCGCGGGGTTGCGAAGCAGATCGAGTGAAGGCGGCCCGAGGGCGGAGTCTTTACGGGTCCACAAGACCAGCGTGCCTTTTGCGTAGGTGATGGGCGTGGTTGAGTCCGTTGATCCGGCGGCATCGGCGAGGCCGGCGTCGATGAGTTTCTTTGGATAGCTGAGGTCGGCGGAGAGAAACAGGTCGAAGGGTGCGCCGTTCATGATCTGCGTAGTGAGCATGGCAGAGGCTTGATACGTGGCTTCGGCGCGGATGCCGGTGGACTGGTGAAACTGTTCGAGAATGGGCGGCAGAACCGGCTCGAGGTCGGCAGCCGCTGCAACGCGCAACGGAGTTTGGGCGGGGGCAGGAAGCAGAAACGCCAGGGACAGACACATGAGAAGGATTGGTTTCGAGATACGTAGGGACAAGCGGGCGGAGAGGCGGGGCGAGAGACGGTTCGACTCGAAGGGAGTGCTGGGTTCAATGCGCTGCAAAATTCGCTCCACGCTGGTAGGCTAACACCAGACAGGAACAACAAAGACAAGCGCATGAACGACAATTTGCACCAGTTACACTGTTTTGGATGCGGGGCCCGGATTGCGGGCCCTGAGGCGCTGCCGGACTTTCGCTGCGCCGAGTGCGGGGATTTGTTTGAGGTGGAATATCCGGCTGGGTTCAACGAAAAGGGCCTGACCGGCCGAATCCCGGCGCGCTGAAATGGCTGTGGCGTGAGCGGAAGAGCTCGTCGGAGTTGTTGGACCAATCGGGCGTGTGGCGCTTTCGCGAATTGCTGCCGATTCTGGACAACTTTGGCAATGCAGTGACGCTGCGGGAAGGGAATACGCCCCTGTATCACCTGACGCGCACGTCAAAGGCGCTGGGCATCGATCAATTGTTTGCCAAGCACCAGGGCATGAATCCAACCGGGTCGTTCAAGGACACGGGCATGACGGCGGCGATGAGCGTGGCCAGGGAACGGGGGTTCACATGGGTTGCTTGCGCATCGACGGGGAATACGTCGGCGGCGATGGCTGCTTATGCGGCGCGCGCGGGGCTGCGCAGCCTGGTGCTGATTCCTGACGGAAAGATCGCGTGGGGCAAGCTGTCGCAGGCGATGGACTACGGCGCGGTGACCTGCCAGTTGAAGGCGGATTTTGACGGCTGTCTTACGCTGCTGACGCAGATCGTGAAAGAAGCGCCGATCTACCTGCTGAACTCAGTGAATCCTTACCGGCTGGAGGGGCAGAAGACTCCAGCGTTTGAGATTGCCGAGGCGTTCGACTGGAATGTGCCGGATCATCTGATTGTTCCGGGAGGCAATTTGGGCAATAGTTCGGCGCTGGGCAAAGGGTTCCGCGAGCTGCATGAACTGGGCCTGGTAGCGCGGATGCCGCGGATTTCAGTGATCCAGGCTGAGGGGGCGAATCCGCTGGTGCGGAGCTTCGAAGCCAATCACGGAGCCTCACTGGAGCCGGTTGAGGCGCACACGCGGGCGACGGCCATTCGGATCGGGAATCCGGCGTCGTGGCGCAAGGCCGCACGCGTGATTCAAGACACGGGAGGCTGGTGCCTGGACGTGAGCGAGGCGGAGATCGCGATTGCGAAGGCCGAACTGGGCGCCGAGGGGCTGGGCTGCGAGCCTGCGTCGGCCGTGACACTGGCAGGACTGAAGAAACTGGTGAAGCAAGGCGCGATTGCTGCGAATGAAACGGTGGTGCTGGTGTTGACAGGACACACGTTGAAAGATGCCGACTACACCATCGATTTTCATAGCGGAACGCTGCTGACAGACGAAGAGGCCCGGGGCAGAGAGCGGGAGATTGAAGCGTTGCGGCGGAACGCGGTGGTTGTGGATGCTACGCCTGCTGCCGTGCTGGCAACTTTGAAGGGCAGCGCTGGATGAGCGAAGCACGAATGCCTTCCGCAGTCCCGTTGAAGCTCCGCCTGCCGGCAACGTCGGCCAATCTCGGTTCGGGGTTTGACGCGGTCGCCGTTGCTCTGGATTTCTACCTGGAAGTGGAGGCCGAGGCTGCGGTGGAGTTCTCGATTGCGGCCACGGGAAGAAATGCGGACCGGTGCGGACGCCTTGAGGACAATCTTGTTCTGGAAACCTACAAGGATCTGCTGAGAAAAAATGACAGGCCGATTGTGCCTTTGCGGATCCAGATGAAGAACGGGATTCCGCTGGCGATGGGCTGCGGCTCATCGGCCGCGGGACGACTGGCCGCCATTGCGCTGGCTGTGCATTTCGGACGACTCGGGTGGGGCAGCCAGCGCATTCTCGAAGAGGCTTACCTGCTGGAAGGGCATCCGGACAACGTGGCAGCCTGCTGGCTTGGGGGATTTGTGGCCGCCGCCTGCGAGGGGCGCGCCGTGAAGGTGGCCCAGGTGGCTCCGCCGACGGATTGGCGGGTGATTGTGGTGCTTCCCGCGGAGCAACTGCCAACCAGCAAGGCGCGGGCCGTACTGCCGGCCAGCTATCCGCTGAGTGACGTAGTGAGTAATCTGCAAGCTGTTTCAATGCTGGGACTTGCATTTGCACAGGGCCGAGGGGATCTGCTCAAGGCCGCGATGAGCGACCGGATTCACCAGCCTTACCGGGCACCGATTTGCCCGCAGCTTCCGTTGCTGCTTCCGCTGGTGGGCAAGCACGGGATTCTTGGAGCCGCACTGAGCGGAGCCGGCCCGGCAGTGCTCGTGATTGTGGCAGATGAGGGCAGTTTAGAGCAGGCTTCGGGCGCGATTCGGGCAGCCGTTGGGCAACTGGAAGAGTTGGAACAACTTGTGTGCCGCTTTGAGCTTGGCGGAACTACTGGGCTGATTGAAGCGATGTTGCCTTGAGGGATACGCCAGTGGTCAAATGAGCCAGCCAAAGGGGTTATCAGTCGGTTAACTTTTCGTATGGAAAGGTACCTTTCTATACAGTCATCGGAACTTGGTTACCAAAAATATTACCTAAGTTTGCTTGCTATTTATCAAATGAACACCTAAATTCGCTTCGTGGGCAGTTCTGGGGGAGGGCTGCTCTAGCGCCCGCGGTCCTAAACCGGATCCGGGCGCTTCTCATTGCGCGGAAGACTCCTGCGAACCCGATAAATTAGACGCCAAATACGAAAATCGTTTGCCCGGTTCCACATTCCTTTCAGACCGAATTACCAGATTGGAGTTGGGTGGGCAGAGGCGCCTTGCGACTTTCGCGGGTCCCAGAGCATCTTATGGGGGAATCGTATCCTGTACACTTGAGCGAGTGCAGGAGCACAAGGAGAGTCATGGCTGGAGCGGGAGTTCTGGAAGTTAGCGATGCAACGTTTGACCAGGAAGTTCTGAAGAGCGAACAGCCGGTTATGGTGGATTTTTGGGCGGTTTGGTGCGGCCCGTGCAAGGCAATTGCGCCAATCGTAGACGGCGTGGCGGCGACCTATGCCGGCAAGCTGAAAGTTGCCAAGGTGAATGTGGATCAGAATGGCGCAACGCCATCGCGTTACGGTATTCGCGGGATTCCCGCACTGTTGTTCTTCAAGGGCGGCAAGGTAGCCGATCAGATTGTTGGTTACGTGCCCCAGGACGTGATTGAAGAGAAGATCCAGCGCCTGCTGGCGTAAGAGCAGACCCCAAAAAAGGATTGAAATACCACCGCGCGACGGACCCGGCGAGCATGCCGGGTTTGTCTTGTTGGGCTGCGCACCGATGGTGAGCGCTAGCCTCTGCCACGGAACTGAATGATGCGCCTTCGATCGCGCTTGGATGGCCTGCGTTCAGGCAGCGGCGCGAATTGCTGCATGGCCTTGCGCTCTTCGGCGAGTTTGATGCGCGCCTCGCGGCTGGCTTCGGTTTCGCGGTAGAGTGTTTGCGCGACAGCAGCAGGGCCGCGCATATGGCTGATCGCCAGGACTTCAACCTGGAACAGGCCGCCTTCATTTTCAATTTGCAGCATGTCGCCGAGGTGGATTTCGCGGGCGGGCTTGGCGCGCAGGTCTCCGCATTGAATGCGGCCGATGTCGCAGGCTTTGCTGGCAAGGGCGCGCGTCTTGAAAAATCGTGCGGCCCACAGCCACTTGTCGATGCGGACTCCTGAGCGTGCATTGTCCATGTGACTATCGTAAATAGTTTCAGAGGTGGCGGGATGGGGGCGGCGATAGAGCTCGCGGATCAGGCGGCGCGCGGAGTGAGCTTGAGGCCGAGGGCTTTCATGACGCCGAGAAGAGTCGAGAGCCGGGGATCGCCCGTGGGTGAAAGGGCTTTGTAGAGGGCTTCGCGGGTGACGCCTGCCTGGGTGGCCATTTGCGTCATGCCGATGGCGCGCGCGATGTCGCCGAGAGCGGCGGCGATGAGAGAGGGATCACCGTCCTCGAAGGCGGCTTCAAGATAGGCTGCGATGGACTTTGGGCTGTCGAGGAACTCCGTGGGGTCCCAGAGGGTGGTTTTAAGTTTCATTCCTGGCCTCCTTGGCGAGCTTTTTTGCTTTGGCGATATCCGCATTTTGTGTCTTCTTGGTACCTCCAACGAGGAGCAGAACCAACACG
>Ga0182030_10014297_pt1 | contig 15688 bp, 11 predicted proteins | sample 812S3MmetaG_FD_121299 | JGI IMG/M metagenome (GOLD analysis project Ga0182030, IMG submission 121299) | Permafrost microbial communities from Stordalen Mire, Sweden - 812S3M metaG (Illumina Assembly) | ecosystem: Environmental > Terrestrial > Soil > Wetlands > Permafrost | place: Sweden...
CAGGTGGTCGCCGCGGAGGTGATGGTGATGCCGCGCTCGCGCTCCTGCTCCATCCAGTCGGTCACGGTGGTGCCCTCGTGCACCTCGCCGATCTTGTGGATCATGCCGGTGTAGAAAAGGATGCGCTCGGTGAGCGTGGTCTTGCCGGCGTCGATGTGCGCGGCGATGCCGATATTGCGCGTCCTCTCCAACGGAAACGCGCGATTGGGCGAATTCGGGTTCGTGGACACGGGTTTTTCCAGAGTTGCGGAGGCCATGGTCGTTTCTCTAGGTGGTTAGAAGCGGAAATGGGCGAAGGCGCGGTTGGCCTGCGCCATCTTGTGGGTGTCGTCCCGTTTCTTGATCGCCTGCCCCTGTCCGGTAGCGGCGTCGCGCAATTCATTGGCTAGAGCCTGGGTCATCGTGGCGCCCTTGCGGGAGCTGGCGTACCCGACGATCCACCGCATCGCGAGAGCGACCTGGCGGCGGGCCGGCACTTCCATCGGCACCTGGTAGGTCGCGCCACCGACTCGGCGGCTCTTGGTCTCGAGCCGGGGCTTCACGTTGTCGATCGCCTTGTGCAGGGTCTCGAGCGGGTCCACCACGTCGCTGCCTTGCCGCGACTTCTCGATGGCCTGGTAAACGATGCGCTCGGCGATGGACTTCTTTCCGGAGCGCATGATCGTGTTAATCAACTGGGCCACCAGCGGGCTGCCATAGCGGGCATCCAGTTTTTCCGTGCGTTTAATGACTCTGCGGCGGCGGGACATGAGATAAAGGCGTTTAAGGTTTCGTCTGTGAAAGGGTGTGCGCGGGCGATTTTTTTATTTCTTCTTGCCCTTCGCTCCGGCGGCGGCTGCCGCTTCGGCGCCCGTCTTGGGACGCTTGGCGCCGTACTTCGAGCGGCTCCGGCGGCGCCCGTCAACCCCCAGGGAGTCGAGCGTTCCGCGGACGATATGGTAACGCACCCCGTGCAGATCCTTCACGCGGCCGCCGCGCACCAGGACGATGGAATGCTCCTGGAGGTTGTGGCCCTCGCCGGGGATGTACGCGATCACTTCCTCGCCGTTGGTCAGCCGGACCTTCGCCACCTTGCGGAGGGCGGAGTTCGGCTTCTTGGGCGTGCGGGTCATGACCTGCACGCACACGCCTCGACGCTGGGGACAGTTTTTCAGGGCCGGTGATTTGGATTTCACCGCGACCTTTTTCCGCCCTTTACGGACAAGCTGATTGATCGTTGGCATTTAAATGTTCGAATTAAATTTCTCCCGGGCGGTAACCGGCAGAACCCTTCGGCTCCAGCGATCCGCCGCCATCCTTCCCCTTTCTCGTCGACCTTCGTCGAGTCATGGGACGAAAAACCCGCTTCAAGCGGGCCGTTTTCGGAACCCACTGGATGCGGGGAGCGCGAAGGTAAACGAATCCACCACACGCGCAAGCGGTATTTCTCTGGAGCGCGAATACGGTTCTACCACATCGCGCGGGAGGGAGAATGTAGGAGGCCCCGCGTTTCCTAGCAAGGGAGAAATCGCTTTTTTTCGCAAAATTCCACGGAACCGCTTTCCCTCTGCCATTTACCCCCTTTTTTTTGAGCACCCCGGACCCAACGCCAGGTGCGAAGGATAGCGGGTTTATGCGGATTTTAGCCTGAAATCTGCTGCTTTGGCTTCAATGAGCTATTTCGATGGCGGTTCGTCCTACCTCGGCTTTCTCCAAGCCCAGAGCGATGCCACGCACATCAGCGGCGAGGTCGCCAGCAGCACCAGGGAGATCATTGCCACGAAGGAGCAACTGAAACGCCATCACGTCGTCCTCTTGAAATCGGAGAAGGCTGGTTTTGAGGTCCTCACCTGCGACACGCGCCAGATCGGAGGCGCGCTGGTCGATATCAACGAGAGCCTGAAACAGGGATTCGCCGAGATCGTCACCTCGCTTGACGAACTGAAGCAAATCGCCAGGAGCCCCTCCTTTACCTGGGCCGTGGAGCAATACATGGTGGCAAAGCGGGCGTTCCTTGCCGACTGGCACGAGGAAGCCTTCAGCCATATCGGATGGGCGCTCAATGGCCATGCGAACAACGCCGGCTTCGACCTGGACTTTCGGTTCCACTTCCTCCACGGCCTTATCCGCATGGGAGCCGTCAAACAGCCGGTCGCCACGATTGTCGATCTCGCTGCCGCGGAACGGGCCTTCCTGCTCTCCGCGAAATATGCGGAGTCGAAAACGCACGCGGTCGCGATGGGCTTCCGATGCGCCGGCTGGGCGGCGTATTGCCGGGGCAACCTCGACGATGCCATTAACTATAGCAGAAAGGCGGTCCGCTATGACCCGAAGCTGGCCGAAGCTCATTTCCAGCTCGCAAAGGCATTCATGCACACGGGGCGTTTCGAGGAGGCGGCACGGCCCCTCCGCAATGCGATCTGCCTGGATGTCATTTATGTGATAAAATCGGCGATCGATCCCGATTTCCAGCGGCATCCGCGGGCCATGGGCGAAACTTTTGCGTCGATGCGTCAGGAGCTTCACGAGGAATCGGAAAGATTCGACCATCGGTTTGCCCTCGCGGAACGCCGGTACAAAATCCTGGCTCAATGCATCAAGACATTGACCGTCCCCTTCCGCGTCAGCGGGACGGAACAGCAGCAAATCGAATCCGTCTGGGCCTTCCGGGAGGAAGCCAAGGCGCAGGCCAGCACCAATACGATCTTCGGCCACAGTCTGGCCATCGCCCTCAACCGGAATGCGGAGGGGCTGCACGGGCTGCTCGAACGCCTTCGCACGCGAGCCTTCGCCGCGTTCGACCTCAGCATCAAGCCGCTCTATGGAATCCTGAATTCGAGACGGGGCGACATGAATCTGTTCGATATCGTCCGGGGATTCCGCGTCTGGATTCTCGTCCTCGGTTATGTCCCCTGGATGGCGTTCTGGCTCTATGTGACCCCGACCAAAATGCCGCAATTCCTTTGCGGCAGCCTCTTCGTTGTCGGATGGGCGCTCGTCGTATATGTTGGGCTGCCCATTCTCTGCGGCCTCCTGGAATGTATCTTGTTCGTGCCGAAGCTGATCCTGGATGCGCTTTGGGAACATTCCATCGGCGCGCCGGCCAGGAAGCGATTGAAGGAACTCGAAATCCTCAAGGAGCGCCTGGAGCGCGCCTTTGCCTGAAGGGCTCCCTGGACTCTTAGGCTGAAACAGGGGGTGGAAGCGGCGGCGCCGCCGGCGGCAACGGCGCCTGCTTTCTGCGCTGAGCCAGAACCATGAGCGTGATGCCGCTTCCCAGGAGATTGGCGGCGAACCATATCAAAAATCCGCCAAAAGGGATAAAGCGCAGCAAACTCAGCAAAAAGGCCCCGGCGAACATCGGCAGAAACTCCGAACTGGCCCTCCGCCCCATCCGTTCGCAAAGCAGGCGGCCGAACCAGAGAAAAACCACCGACAGCCCGAACCATGTGATGCGCAGCCCGGCAAGGATCAACAGGCCCAGGATCGGGATGCCGACGAGAAAAAAGCAAAGCACCACGCTGATCACCGCCAGGAACACGATCACCACGGTAAGAAGCAGCCCGAACGCCGCCGTTCTCAGAGGTTCCCGGCCCAGTTGCGCAGCCGCGCTTTCCAGCTCCCGAGGCATGATCAAAACCGCGAGCGCCGAGGCGCCGATCCACCAGACCATCATGAGACCGCGCCACCAGAGCCAGCCCACGGCGGATTTCCGGCCGCCAAATTTTCCCAAGCCACGCCCCAGTCCCGCCAGACTGCTGCCGACAGTGCTGGTGGTGCCCTTGATGACTGCATCATCCGTTCGCTCGATCCTCCCGCCCACTACGGACACATCCCCGTCGATCCGCCCCGCGACCCGCAGATTCCCTCCGATCACACTAACCGGACCCAATGCGGAACCGAGAATCGTCGCGCCCCCTCCGATCACCGATATCGGCCCGTTGACCCGCCCCAGCACAAAAAGATTTCCGGACACGAGGCTTACGGGGCCGTCGATGTCGCCTTTCGCCACCACATCGGCGCCCATGCGACTGATAGTGCCGGCGACCATGCCTTTTCCAATGATCTCCGCATGCGTGAGCGACTCCGCCTCCGCCAGCCACTGTGCCCGCTGGAAGGCCGACACCCCGGCTCCAACCGCCGGCGAAGGACTGCTCCCCGGCGCCTGCGCCGCGGATGGAAGCGTGGAGATGACGAGGCAGAATAAAGCGGCGATCAGTTTCATGGCAGTTGAGCGAAACGCCCGCCTCAGGCGGGAAAAAGTCCGTCGGTCACCCGCTGGGTTTCCGCCGCCAGCTCCTCGATGCGCCGGTTGAGCACCTCGTCACCGAACGTGCTTTCGTCGATATGCGACGGGGCTGCGTATACGAAACGCGGAATAATATGGCACCGGTAATCCAGCATCAGGCTGTTGGCGAATGGCATGACGGACATATAGCTGCCATGGCCCCCCGCCGCGCAGATGAAGCCCACGACCTTGCCCTCCCACGCCTCGCCGGTCAGCTCCAGGAAGTTCTTGGTCGCGGAGTTCACGTCATAATTATAAATGGCCGTCGCGACGATGATCCCCTTCGCCTCGCGGACTTTCGGCGTCAGCTCCACGACATGGGGATGCCCATAGCACGCCCCCGCATCGGAAAGCGGCAGGCTGTAATCCTGAAGGTCCACCAGTTCCGCCCCGCCGGCCCGGGTGGCAAGGTGCTGATGCACCATCCGCGCCAGGATGCGGCTGCGGCTCTTCGGGTTAAGGCTGCAAGAGAGGACGAGGTAACGCATGGGCGTCAGGAAAGGGATTTGCGCTCACAAACACCCGTCAAAAAAGCGTTATGCCCCATACAAGTGCGTTTTACCCCCCGCTCTTCAGCAGCCTCCGTATGGTCTCGTCGATCTGCGCCGCTTCGACCGGCTTGACCAGATGCTCGGCGAACCCCGCCTCGCGGCTCTTCGTGATGTCCTCTTCCATCCCAAAGCCGCTCATCGCGATGCCAGGCACAGGCCGCATTTCCCTGGCGCGCTTCATCAGCTCGTAGCCGGTGCCGTCGGGCAGGCCGACGTCGCTGATGATCAAGTCCACCGGCTCGCCCAGCGCCGTGATGGCCTCTTCGACTGTGCCCGCGATGCGGGTCGCGTAGCCGCGCTTTTGCAGGAGCCGTCCCAGGAGGCGAGCCGTATCCGCGTGATCTTCCACGATGAGGATGCGCACGCCATTCACGCCGCCGGGCTCGCCGATACGGGGCTCCGGAGGCCGCTCCTCGCCGGCTTTCTCGACATGAGGCAGCGTGATGACAAACGTCGCGCCCCGCCCCAGCCCCTCGCTCTCCGCGCGGATGGCTCCCCCGTGCATCTCGACCAACACCTTGGAGATTGCCAGCCCGAGCCCCAGCCCGCCGAACTGCCGCGTAATCTCCGGCCCGCCCTGTTCGAAAGCCTCGAAGATTGACGGCAGCGCCTCCGGCGCGATCCCAATTCCGTTATCCCGCACAACCACCTGCGCGCATCCCTCGGCAGTCAGCGTGGTGGTCACATGGATGTCCCCGCCTTCCGGCGTGAATTTCGCCGCGTTCTTGAGGACATTCCACAGCACCTGCTGGAGCCGCGAAGGATCGCCCGTCATCGGCCCGATCTTTGGGTCTAGTGAAAGGTGCAGGTGGATGGCCTTTTCGAGGATTTGCTCGCGGCAGATCTGCGCCACGTGTTTCACCTTCTCGTTCAGGTCGATCGTCCGGGCATGCAGCGCCAGCTTGCCGCTTACGATCCGGCTCAGGTCCAGCAGATCGTCGATGAGCCGCGTCTCCAGCTCGATATTCCGCCGGATCATCACCATCTCCTCATGCAGCGAGGCCGGAAGCGCACTATCGGCCGCCATCGCGGACACGCTCATGAGCACCGGGCTCAGCGGCGTGCGCAGCTCATGGCTCAGCACGGCGAGGAAGCGATCCTTCGACCGATTCGCCGCCTCGGCGGATTCCTTCGCGGCGACCAGCGCCTCCTCGATATGCTTCGTCTCGGTAATGTCCCGAAAGAACACCCCAAGCCGCTGCCCGCTCATCGGGTAGGCATTGACCTCGAACCAGCGTTCCAGCGGATCGTAGAACGTATCGAAGCGGATGGCCATGCGCTCCGCCATGGCGCGCCGCAACTCCCGCCCGAACTCGGTCATCTCACTCCCGGGAAACCGGTCCCACATCCGGAAGTTCAGCACTTGATCGCGCGACAGCCCCAGGATGCCCTCGGCCTCGGCATTCAGATACACGTACCGGAATTCCTCATCCAGAGCCACGAAGGCCAGGGTCATGGTCTCCAGGATTTCCGCCGTCTCCGCTCTCAGTTCGGCCTCCCGTTTCGCGGCCTCCCGGCGCGCGCGCGAGACAGCCACGGTACTGCTCACCCGGGCCAGCAGTTCGCGTGCGGTAAAGGGCTTGATGAGGTAATCGTCCGCCGTCGCATCCAGCCCCTCGGCGCGGGCTTCCTCCCCGGCCCGCGCGGACAGCATGATGACCGGCAGCGCCCCCAGGTTGCGGTCGGCCCGCAGCGCACGCAGGAAGGCGAATCCATCCAGGCCCGGCATCATCACATCGGCAAGGATGAGGTCAGGCCTCTCCCGGCGTGCCGTTTCCAGCGCGGCCTTCCCGTCGGAGACAGCGATAACCCGGAAGCGGTCGGAAAGGAGGCGTCCCACGTAAACCCGCATGTCCGCGTTGTCATCCGCCACCAGGACAGTTGGGCGTTCCAGTCCATCGGCTGCCGGGCCGGCTGCCTGCGCCCCGGCGTCAAAGGAGATCGGAGCCTCCTGCCCGTCCGGGAGCCAGCGAAGCGCCTCCTCGACGAAGGGGCTAGTCCCCACGCGCGTCGATTGCAGTGCCCGCACTTTCCGGATGCGATCCGCCGGCAGGTGCGCCGTCCCCTTCGGGATGCAGACAGTAAAGGTGCTGCCCCGGCCCGGCACGCTCCCGGCCTCCAGCCTGCCCGCGTGCAGCTTTACCAATTCATTCACCAGCGCCAGGCCGATCCCGCTCCCTTCGTGCGTACGCCCGTGGACCCCCTGCACGCGGTAGAACCGCTCAAAGAGGTGCGGCAACGCCTCCGCCGGGATCCCGGTTCCCGTGTCGCCCACCTCCATGATGACATGGTCCTCGTGTTCCGAGACCCGGACGAGGATCCGCCCCTCGAGGGTGAATTTGAACGCATTCGAGATCAGGTTGAGCACGATCTTTTCCCACATCTCCCGATCCACATACACCGGCTCGCTCAGCGGCGGTGCCTCCACAGCGAACTCGAGGCCCGCCTTCTCGATCGCCGACCGGAATGTGCTCCCCAGCTCCACGGTAAAAGCCCCCAGGTCGGTCGGCTCATACGCCGCCTCCACCCGGCCCGCCTCTATCCGGGAAAAGTCCAGCAACGTGTTGACCAGCTTCAGCAGCCGCAGCCCGTTGCGGTGGGCCAGCTCCGCCAGCTCCCGGTTGGATGGCCGTATGCCGTCCTCCGGTTTCGCGACCAGGTCCTCCAACGGCCCCAGCATCAGCGTCAGCGGCGTCCGGAACTCGTGGCTGACATTGCTGAAAAACGCCGTCTTCACCCGGTCCAGCTCCGCCAGCGCCTCGGCCCGTTTCCGCTCTTCGTCATACGCGCGCACGGTCGCCATCGCCGCGGCGATCTGGCCCGCCAGCAGTTCGACAAAACCCCGGTATCCAAGATCAAACGGCCGGTAGGGATTCAGCCCCACCACCAGGAACCCCGCCGGATGCGTGTGCGCCTGATCCGCAAGGGAAACAACGACCGCCATCCGCGGCGCGCGCGGCCAGGGACCGCGCGGCAGCCACTCGAATTGCTTCCAGATATCGTTCACCACAATGGTCCGGCCATCGATCAGGATCTCATGCGCCGGCCATATCCCAGGCTTCGCCGCGACCTCGATTTCCAACGGCGCAACCGTTTCCCCCGGCTCCGCTCCATGGGCGCACACAAGCCGCGCGGATGTCCCCGCCGCATCGAAGAGGTAGGCGAGCGCGAACGGCAGATCGTGCGCCCGGAACTGCAGCGTCCGGCGCACCCCCTCGAAGAGCTGCTTCTCTGTCTTCGCCGTGGACAGCTCCGACCCCAGCGAGCGCAGGAGCGCCAGCCGCCGCTCGCTGAGGACCCGTTCCGTCTCCTCCGTGACCACGCATAGCAGCCCGCCTACCGAACCGTCGTCATTGGGCGCGGGGCTGTAGGAGAAAGTATGGTACGTCTCCTCGGCAAAACCGCTCCGCTCCAGGAAGAGCAGCAGCGATTCATCCCAAGTGGACTTGCCGTGTTGCATCACGGCATCGATCCGCGGAACCAGGTCAGGCCATATCTCGGCCCACACTTCCCGGGTGAGCGCGCCGAGGATCCAGCCCTCCTTAACCCCCAGGGTCGGCAGGTAGGCGTCATTGCAAAAAAATAGAAGGTCCGGCCCCCAGCCCAGCCACATCGCAAAGCGCGATGTCAGCATGATCCGGATCACCGTCTTGAGGCTGCGCGGCCAGGTTTCCGGCGGGCCAAGCGGATGGGAGGTCCAGTCAAAGGCGCGCATCCGGCGCCCCATTTCGCCCCCGCCGTGGAGGAATTCAGGCACGTTGCTCACCTGTCCGGTGGACGCCGCTCCAGGCGGGTTTTCCCGGGCTTCGTCAAGAGAAGGTGAATCCTGAGGGGAGGGCATAAGCGTGGCCCGTCCACCGCCGCGGGTCGTCTTAAGGGTTGTCTTAAGGGTTGCCTTAGCGCCCCGCACGGCGCCGGGCCGGTTTCATCCCTTATATACAGCCGCGAAGGCAGCGATGTCATCGGGGAATGAAACGGAATCCGCATATGCTGTGGCCTTCTCGATAATCGAATCCAGCCAGGCACTGGCTGCAATGGCCGTATTGGCCTCCTTGGACGTGTTCCCTGCCTGGTTCCCGACCGGCGGCAACAGCCCTGCCAGCGCTTCGTGGCCCAGACGCTCGCTGGCGGCATTCTGCATCTCGTAAAGGCCGTCCGTGTAGAGCAGGATCGCCTCGCCCTCCGCAAGCTCGCAACTCTCCTCCGCGCTGGGCGCTGCCTCGTTCAGCCCCAGCGGGGGCCGGGCAGACCGGAGCGACAGCACCTCCCCGGATCGCTTCGCCACCAGCAGCGGCGGCTGGCCCGCGCCACAGAAACTCACCCGCCCCTGTTCCGGAAAAAGGGCAAGGCAACCAGCCGTCATGAAGGAGTGCCCCTTGAATACGGCCTGAAACTCCCGCTCCACGTAATCCATGACCGCCGCGGCCTCCCGGGTCTCCGCCGCCGCGTGGCGAAACAGCAGCTTGCTCAACGTGGTCACCAGCGCCGCGGATGCCCCATGCCCCGTCGCATCGGACATCCAGACCAGCAGCGGGCCGTCCGCCGTCTTCACCCAATCGTAGATATCCCCCCCGATCCGCATGAGCGGATGGTAGTGCGCCCCAAAGCTCCAGCCCGAGACCGACGGCAGCCGCGCCGGCAATATCGCCTGCTGCGTCAGCCGCGCCGCCTCCAGGTCCTCCTCCTGCCGGCCCCTCCACCTCTCCAGCTCGATCTTCTGCGCCAGCACTTGCTTGCGCATGGAATGGAGCCGCAGGTGCGTATCGATCCGCGCCCGCAGCACCGCGATATTCACCGGCTTCGACACAAAATCATCCGCCCCGGCACGCAGGCACTCCACTTCGTGCTGCGCGTTTGAGTGGCCCGTCAGCATAATGATGGGCGACTGCGCCACCTCCGTATCGGGCGATGAGCGGATCAACTCGCACACCTGCGCCCCGTTGATCTCCGGCATCTGGTAATCCAGCACCACCAGCGCCGGACCGTCCCCCTCCAGCATTTGCATCGCCTCGAACCCGTTCTTGCACTCCACCACCTCGTAATCCTGCTCCAGCGACCGGGTGAGCAGCCGCCGGCTCATCGGATCGTCATCCGCGATCAAAATCCGCAAATGGTGAAGCTCCTCCTGCGTCATCGGCATCGTGTTGTCTGCAATCATTTCGTTTGGCGGAGCCCAAGCAGTCTGGTCGGAGGGAAAATTCGAATTCCGCCTGCCTGGCAATCATTCTGCTAGAACTGCGGTAAAGCAGTACCTTTGTCTCATATCCTCCAGCAACTCTCCAAAAAAAACCGCCGGCTCCATGAGGCCGCTCCGTATTCTCCTGCGCCCGAAGCCGATTCGTCGGCCGGCCTCTTCGAGAACATGATGGAAGGCTTCGCATTGTGCGAGATCGTCTGCAATCACGACGGGCAGCCTTGCGATTTCCGGTACATCGACGTCAATGCCGCCTTCGAGAGCATCATCGGCTTGAAGCGGGAGGAAGTGGTCGGCAAAACTGCCCGGGAATTGTTTCCAGGCATCGAGCCGATGTGGCTGGAGGTCTATTCGAAGGTTGCCCTTCAGGGCATACCCTCGCGCTTCGACGCCTGGTTCGACTCGCGCAAGAGACATTTGGAGGTCAGTGCGTACTCTCCCTCCAAGGGGCGCTTTGCGGCCATCTTCCTCGACGTGACTGAGCGCAAGCGGGCCGATGAGCAATTGCGGGTACTCTCCCGCGCAGTGGAGCAAAGCCCTGTTTCGGTCATGATCACGGATGCGAAGGGGAATATCGAGTATGTGAATCCCAAGTTCACGCAGGCGAGCGGTTATGGCTTCGCGGAGGTCGTCGGGCAAAATCCCCGCATCCTCAAGTCGGGTGATTTTTCCCGTGAAAACTACGAGGAGCTTTGGAGCACGGTCAAAAGCGGAAGGGAATGGCACGGCGAGTTCCATAACAAGAGGAAGAACAGCGATCCTTATTGGGAACTGGCCTCCATTTCGCCGATTACCGACCAGGCGGGCGCCATCACCCATTTCGTTGCGGTAAAGGAAGACATCACGGAACGCAAACGGATTGAAAAGGAACTCCGGCGGAGCCAATCCAAACTGCGGCTCGCATTGACCCTCGCAAAGGTGGTGTATTGGGAACGCGACGTCGCGACACGGATGTACAGGTTCGACGATGACTTTTACGCGTTGTATGGAACGAGCGTCGAAAAAGAAGGCGGTTACGAAATGTCCGCGGAGACTTACATCCGGAGATTCATTCCGCCGAAGGATATTGCCAGAGTCGAGGCGTCGATCTCGGCCGACCTCGCCAACTGCGATCCTCAATACGAATCCCGCCTGGAACATCGGATCATCCGGGGCGATGGCGAAGAACGTACCGTGGCGGTCGTGATCCGGGTGGTAAAGGACGCGACCGGGCGCGCGATCAAGAAGTATGGAGCGATCCAGGACATCACGGAGCGCCGGCAGGCCGAGGAATCGCTGCAGCTCTTCCGGACATTGATCGACCACTCGGATGACGGCATCGAGGTGATCGACCCGGAGACGGCCCAATATCTCGACATCAACCAGATAGCCTGCGGAAGATTGGGATACACCCGCGAGGAGATGCTTTCGATGAAGGTGTATGACATCGAAACCACCTTAAATAATGCAGCCTCGTGGCCGGCGCATGCTGAAAAGCTTAGGCTGACTGGCTCTTTCATCGGAGAAGGCACGCATCGTCGAAAGGACGGCTCAACCTTCCCGGTGGAAGTCAATGTCCATTACCTTCAGCATGACCGCGGTTACCTGGTCGCCGTCGTCCGCGACATCACGGAACGCAAACGCGTCGAGGATGCCTTGCGCGAGAGCGAGGCCCGCTTTCGCACCATTTGCGAAACCTCACCCTTGGGCATTTTCATGATGGACGAAAATCGCAATGTCACTTACGTGAACCGCTCCGCCTGCGAGATCACTGGCCGATCCATCGAGGATCTCGGCGGTCAGGGTTGGAGGGAAATGATCTACCAGGAAGACCGCCAGCACGTCTCCGACCAATGGGATACCGCCGCGCGCACCCAGACGGCGTTCCACGGCGCGCGCCGTTATCTTCGCAAAGACGAAAAAGTCATTTGGGCCAACATGACCTGCGCGCCAATCCTGGAAAAACATGCCATCCGCGGATACATGGGCATTTTCGAAGACATCACCGAGCAGAAGCAGAAGGATGAACAACTTCTGCGCTCTCAGCGCATGGAGAGCGTCGGCACGCTGGCTGGCGGCATTGCCCACGATTTAAACAACGCGCTCGGGCCCATTCTCATGGTCGTGGATATCCTCAAGCGCCAGATCACCGACGACACCAACCTCAGGCTGCTCGACGTCATGGAGGCCAGCGCTCAACATGGCGCCGATCTCGTCAGGCAGGTCCTCTCCTTCGCTCGCGGGGTCCACGGACAATCCATCCTGGTCAATCTCGTCCACCTTTTGGATCAGATTGGAAACATGATTCACGATACTTTCCCGAAGAATATCGATTTCCGCTTTGCTCATTGCGCGGACCCCTGGATGGTCACTGGCGATCCCACCCATTTGCATCAGGTCTTTACCAACCTCTGCGTCAACGCCCGGGATGCGATGCCTCGCGGGGGCGCCTTGAAAGTGGTCCTGGAAAATAAGGTGTTGGACGACGTTTACGCGGGCATGAATCTCGATTCCAAGGCGGGCGCATATCTCGTCGTCAAGGTGGAAGACAATGGGTGCGGCATTCCTGCGGCCGTTGCCGATAGAATTTTCGAACCTTTCTTTACCACCAAGGACGTTGGAAAGGGAACCGGCCTGGGCTTATCCACGACGATGGCCATCGTCAAAAGTCACGGCGGCTTTATCAATGTTTATAGCGAAGTCGGCACGGGCACCACTTTCGCCGTTTACTTGCCTGCCAATGCTTCCTCCCGCGCCGTCAAGGACCTCGCCATCGAGGAAACCGCCCTTATCCGCGGCAATGGAGAAACCGTATTATTCGTCGATGACGAAGAACGGATCCGTACCGTGGCGCAAACGCTTTTGGAGGGGTTCGGCTACCGCGTCTTGCTGGCAACAAACGGAGCCGAGGCAGTCGGCCTCTACGCCCAACACCGCGAGCAGATCGCCATTGTTCTCACCGATATGGCCATGCCAATCATGGATGGCCCCTCCACCATCATTGCCCTCAAAGCCTTGAACCCGAACGTAAAGGTCATCGGCTCCAGCGGATTGGATACCAATGGCGCTATCGCCGAGGCCGTGGGCGCGGGCGTTAAGCATTTTATCCCGAAACCGTACACCGCTCAGACGATGCTCAAGATTCTCTCCCTGGCCCTTCGAGAGGGATAAGCAACGCGACTTCCCGCAGAGGCGTATCGCCTTGCGCCGGACGCTCCAGTGGCTCGCCTGCCAGCGCCCCGGCGGTTCGCTCGAAATAATCCGCCGGCCATTGGCTTGCGCCGGCAGTCGCGATCTCCAGCCGCACACGCGTTCCATCCGGCACATGGATGCCATCCGGCAGCTTAATCGTATCCTTTTCCACGATGGACGTGATACTCATGGCGACAGTTTAAATTGCGCATGGACCCGGATTTATTTTCAACGCGATTGACGGTCTGTGGCAATGCGAGATTTTGGCTCAGGAGATGGGCCGGCCAGCGCCAAGCATCCGGTTTCACCACTTGCTGGCCCCTCGGTACGTGGTTTAATCTCTCCCCATGAGCACGCTCACCGAGATCGAAGCCGCTGCCGAAAAACTGCCCGTTCTGCAGAAGGAGGCATTGATTGAATTCCTCACTGCGCGGGTCCAAAGGGAGCGGATTGCCCGGCCTCCGCAAAATGACCTTGCGGAGTTCTCCGGCGTGCTGCGGCTGGCCGAAGACCCGCTGGCATGGCAACAGCGGGTGCGCGGAGAATGGGAGTGACCGGGCTGCTCGATACGAATATCGCCCTCTATTTGCTGGGCGGAAGGCTGGAGGCTCCGCTTCCTCCCGGCGACTATGGGGTATCGGTGATAACGGAGATGGAATTGCTCTCATGGCCATCGCTCACGCCCGAAGAGGAAACCCGCGTAAACGCCTTTCTTTCCAGTGTGACCGTTTGCGATCTCACGGCGGCTATTCGTATCCGGGCGGTGAAGCTTCGCCGCGACGAAAGGTTTAAACTCCCGGACGCCATCGTCTGCGCAACGGCAATGGAGCACGATGTGGAGCTTTGGACCAATGACGCACGCCTGGCAAGAGTTCCCGATTTGGTGTGCCATTCCGTATCGCTCACGGCGTAGCGCGGAGTCTGGTGTTCTTCCCGAACACGTACCGCTTCTCCTTCGGCAAGAGCGTTCCCCTTTATCCTTTAGCATTTAGCCTTCAGCCTTACCCCCCCTCCTCCCTTACCCCAAATATTTCGAATTTCGAATCTCGAATTCCGGATTTTTCCCCCTACTCTTCCCCCCCATGGCGAACGTCGTCTTCCTATGGCACATGCATCAGCCGTACTACGTGAACCCTGTCACGCGCACGGCCATGATGCCGTGGGTCCGTCTTCACGCCGTCAAGGGCTACCTCGACATGATCTCGATCATCGAGGACTACCCCGGCATCCGGGTCAATTTCAACCTCACCCCGGTCCTCCTCCTCCAGATCAAGGAACTCATCGACGGCGAGATCACCGACCTCTGGCTCGAATGGGCCCGCAAACCCGCCGCCGACCTCAATGAGCATGAGAAACTCGCCGTCCTCGAGAACTTCTTCAAGATCAACTGGGACAACCTGGTAAAACCCTACCCCCGCTACTGGGAGCTCCTTCACAAGCGCGGCCTCACTTTTTACCGCGACGAAGTCCGGCGCGGCCTCAGCTACTTTACCACGCAGGAGCTGCTCGACCTCCAGGTCTGGTTCAACCTCGCCTGGTGCGGCTACACCGCCGACAAGCTTTACCCGGAATTGCCCCAGCTCCGCGCGAAGGGCCGCGACTTCACGGAAGCGGAAAAAAACCGCGTGCTCGACATCCACCTCGAGATGCTGCGCATCGTCCTCGATCGATACGCCGCCGCCGAGGCCCGCGGCCAGGCGGAGCTGACGACCACTCCCTTTTTCCATCCCATCCTCCCGCTGGTGTACGACTCGGCATTTGCCGAGCGCTGCCTCCCGGGCCGCAAATTTCCCCAGCGCTTCCACTGGCCCCAGGATGCCGCCGCGCAATTGCTCCACGCCGTCGAGCAGCACGAGCGCCTCTTCGGCAAAAAGCCCCGCGGCCTCTGGCCCAGCGAGGGCTCCATCGCCCCCGAGCTGATCCCCCTCATGGAAAAAGTCGGCATCCAATATTTCTGCACGGATGAAGAGAACCTCTTCAACTCCATCCGGCGCGACCCCGCCTATGCCGGCAAGAATGTCGACCACCTTGAGCTATTCCAGGGCTGGCGCATCCAGTACGACGGCGCCGCGGTCAACGCCGTCTTCCGCGAGCGTCCGCTCTCGGACTTCATCGGCTTCACCGCCTCGAAAAACGCTCCGCAGGACGCCTCACGCCATCTGCTCCATCACATGACCCACATCGCCAGCCTCGTCCCGCACGAGACCGGCCTCATCCCGCTCATCCTCGACGGCGAGAACGCCTGGGAAACCTTCCGCGACGGCGGCGAATCCTTCCTGCGCGCCCTCTACTCCGGCATCGAGGCCGCCTCCGACCGTCTCCGCAGTTGCACCATCGAGGATTACTTCCAGCGCAACCCGCCTCGCAAGAGCCTCACCACCCTCTACACCGGCTCCTGGATTTCCGGCAATTTCGACATCTGGATCGGCGAGCAGGAGGAAAATCACGCTTGGGATCTCCTCGGCCAGACCCGCGCTTTCCTTCAAAAGCAGATCGATTCCGGCG
>Ga0182030_10014298_pt1 | contig 15687 bp, 12 predicted proteins | sample 812S3MmetaG_FD_121299 | JGI IMG/M metagenome (GOLD analysis project Ga0182030, IMG submission 121299) | Permafrost microbial communities from Stordalen Mire, Sweden - 812S3M metaG (Illumina Assembly) | ecosystem: Environmental > Terrestrial > Soil > Wetlands > Permafrost | place: Sweden...
CCGTGTGCTCCACCATCGACCCCGTGATGGGCGAGGTAGACCGGTGAGCGAACAAGCGCGTCGCACGCCGGTGGGCCCACCGCGCCGCCTGGGCACTCCGACCCCGGCCCACCTGTCATCCGATGTCTTGGAACGGGCCCATCAGCTGATCTCGCTCTATCCAGAGCCCCGCTCCGCCCTCATCCCCCTGTGCCATCTGGCTCAGGAGCAAGACGGGTGGCTGACGCCCGAGGCCATGGCCGACATCGCCGGGCTGGTCGGCGTGACCCCGACCGAGGTCCTCGGGACCGCCACGTTCTACGACATGCTCCACACCGAGCCGGTGGGAACCCATGTGGTGTCGATTTGCACGAACATCGCCTGCATCCTGAACGGGGCCGCCGAACTGCTGGAGCACGCCGAGTCGTCGCTCGGCGTCAATGCCGGGGGGACGCCGATTGATGGCACCATCACCCTCGAAGAGGCCGAGTGCCTGGCTGACTGTGACCGGCCGCCGTGTGTTCAGGTCAACCACCGATTCGTCGGGGCCCAGACCCCCGAGTCGTTCGATCAGCTGGTCGCCGAGCTGCGGGCCGGTTCCCGTGCCGCCGACATCCCGAACCATGGGACACTCATCCGGGTGCGACGGACGACGGGCCTGGTGGCCGACCCCGAACAGGTGGCTTCCGAGCGGGCGGACATGGCCGAGGCCCAAGCCCAACGGGCCGCCGCCGCTGAGGCAGCCAAGACAGCTTCTGACAGTGCGGGGGCGAAATCCTGATGGCCGTAACCGAGGCGCCGAAGATCGTCACCAGCCGACTCCAGTACTCCGACTCCCACACTCTCGACCGATACCTGGCCACCGGTGGTTACGAAGGATTGAAGAAAGCCCTCGCCATGACACCCGAGGCGGTGGCCCACGAAGTGGACACGGCCAGCCTGCTCGGTCGCGGGGGAGCCGGCTTCCCGGCGGGCCGCAAGTGGGCGATGCTGCGCAAGAGCCCCGTCTCCTACCTCGTCATCAACGGAGACGAGAGCGAGCCGGCCACGTTCAAGGACCACCTGCTCGTCGAGCGTGATCCTCACCAGCTCGTCGAGGGCGTGTTGATCGCCGCCTATGCCCTGCAGGTCACTCAGGTGTTCATCTTCGTCCGCGGCGAGTTCGCCCTTGGTCTGGAGCGTGTGCAGGCGGCCCTCAACGACGCCTATGCCCACGGCGCGGTGGGCAGCGACATCTTCGGATCGGGGTTCTCGGTCGACGTCGTCGTCCATCCCGGCGCCGGTGCCTACATCTGCGGCGAGGAGACGGCCCTCCTCGAGTCGCTCGAGGGCAAGCGGGGCTTCCCCCGCATCAAGCCGCCCTTCTTCCCGGCGGCCATCGGCCTCTACGGTGAGCCGACCATCGTGAACAACGTCGAGACCATGTCGAACCTGCCATGGATCCTCATGAACGGTGGGGCCGCCTTCGCCGCCCTGGGTGAGGGACGTTCGACCGGCACACGGCTCTTCGCCCTGGCCGGTCACGTCAACAACCCCGGGGTCTACGAGCTCGAGATGGTGAAGACCACCTTCAATGACCTGATCAACGCACCGGTCCTCGGCGGCGGCATCCCCCATGGCCGTGAGCTCAAGGCCTTCATCCCCGGGGGCGTGTCGGCCCCGTGGTTCGGACCGGACCAGATCGACCTGCCTCTCGGCCAGGACGAGGTGGGTGCAGCCGGCTCCATGCTCGGCTCTGGGTCGATCGTGGTCATGGACGACCACACCTGTGCGGTGAGGGCCTCTTGGAGGATCACCAAGTTCTTCTCCCGGGAGTCGTGCGGCCAGTGCACCCCCTGTCGGGAGGGCTCGGGCTGGCTCGAGAAGATCATGGAGCGGATCGAGACCGGCAACGGTCGAGAGCAGGACCTCGACCTGCTCCTCGATGCCTGCGACAACATTGCTCCAGGCCTGACGTGGCCGCCCCAGCAGACGACCATCTGCGTGCTCGGGCCTTCTATCCCCTCGTCCATCGGCTCGGCCATACAGATGTTCCGCGACGAGTTTCTCGTGCATATCAAGGAAGGCGGCTGCCCCTATGAGTGAGCAGTCCACCCCGACCGCGGGATCCACCAAGCGGGAGACGGCCTCAGCCGACCTGGTCGTGGACTCCGTACCGGCCGACGAGCCCGTGTTGCCGGTGACCTTCACCCTCGACGGTCGCGAGGTCACCGGCAACAAGGGCGAGATGCTCATCGCCGCTGCTGAGCGGGCCGGGACTTTCATCCCCAGGTTCTGCTACCACCCACGCATGAAGTCCGTTGGCGTGTGCCGCATGTGCCTGGTCGAGGTCAGCGGGCCGCGTGGAGCGTCCCTCCAGCCAAGCTGCTTCGTCGAGGTCCAGCCAGGCTCGGAGGTCACGACCAACTCCGACAAGGTCAAAAAGGCCCAGGACGGGGTACTCGAGTTCCTACTCATCAACCATCCTCTCGACTGCCCGGTCTGCGACAAGGGCGGTGAGTGCCCGCTCCAGGACCAGACCTTGGCCTACGGTCCGGGCGAGTCCCGCTTCGTCGAGGAGAAGCGGCACTTCGAAAAGCCCATCCCCATCTCTGAGCTCGTCCTGCTCGACCGTGAGCGCTGTATCCAGTGCAGCCGCTGCACCCGCTTCGCCGACGAGGTGGCGGGGGAGGCCCAGATCGACTTCATCGGCCGCGGCGAGCAGCTCGAGGTCAACATCTTCCCCGAGCTGCCCTTCGCGTCGTACTTCTCGGGCAATACCGTCCAGATCTGTCCGGTGGGTGCCTTGACGGCGGCTCCTTACCGTTTTTCGGCCCGACCCTGGGACCTGGATCAGGTGGAGTCGACCTGCACGACGTGCTCAGTCGGCTGCCGGGTGGCCGTCCAGTCCTCGTCCAACCGCCTGACCAGGATGCTCGGGGTCGACTCGGACCCCGTGAACCACGGCTGGCTTTGCGACAAGGGCCGATTCGGCTTCGAGGCTGTCAACAGCGAGGCCCGCCTGACTGAGCCGTTGGTCAGAAAGGACGGCGAACTCGTACCCGTCTCGTGGCACGAGGCATTGGCCGCCGTGGCCGACGGGGTGAAGGCGGCCAAGGCCAAGGGAGCCGCCGAGTCCGTGGGGGTCATCGGGGGAGCCCGGCTGACCAATGAGGGCGCCTACGCCTGGGCCAAGTTGGCCAAGGGCGTGATTGGCACCGACTCGGTCGACGCCCAGCTGGGTGACGGCATTCCTGCCGAGGTGGCCCTCGGACTGCCACGGGCGACGATCAACCAGGCTGCGGCGGCCGACACCGTGGTCCTCCTCACCGGCGACCTTCGCGAAGAGCTGCCTATCCTGTTCCTTCGACTGCGTTCGGCTGTGGTGGATGGCGACCTCAACCTCATCGAGCTCTCGCCTCAGGCCACCTCGCTCACTCCTTATGCCAAGGTCTCACTCCGCTACAGCCCTGGAGACGCCAATGCCTTGGCTCGATCCGTGGTGGACAGCTCTTCGGCCGCCCCCGGGTCGATCGTCGCCGACGACCTCGCCTCCGCCCGTCAGCTGACTGGAGCCGAACGCGTCGTCGTCATCGTCGGCCGGCCGTCCCTGGCCGAGGACGGGGCCATGATCGCAGAGGCCGCCCAGACCCTGGCCCGGGCCCTCCCGAATGCCACCTTTCTCCCGGCACTTCGCCGGGGCAACGTGATCGGCGCCCTCGAGCTCGGGCTAGCTCCCGGACTGCTGCCCGGAAGGGTCGCCCTGGATGCCGGACGCGGCTGGTTCACCGAGGCCTGGGGCGCTGTGCCTGCCGCCAAGGGCCGGGATACCGCCGCCATGTTGGCGGCGGCGGCCGATGAGCCGACCGAGGGCCACGGGGTCCATGCGCTGTTCGTACTGGGAGCGGACCCGGTGCACGACTTCCCGGATCGACGGTTGGCCGAGCGGGCCCTCGAGGCCACCGACTTCGTGGTGGCCGTGGCCTCGACGCCCGGGGCCATCACGGACCGCGCCGATGTTGTCCTGCCCGCCGCTGAGGCCCATGAGCGGCCTGGAACCACCACCAACGTCGAGGGCAGGATCAGCCGTCTCGGACAGAAGCTGGTCCCGCCCGGCCAGGCGTGGCCGGACTGGATGATCGCCGCCGAGCTGGCGGTCCATCTGGGCTCCGACCTGAAACTCGACTCCGTCGGAGCCGTGTGGGACGAGATCGAGCTGTTGGCCCCGGTGTTTCGGGGTATCACCCAGGCGGTGCTCGATGGGCGCGGCACCACTGACGGCGTGGTCGCCCCTCTTCAGGCCAGTGCGGTGGCCCTCGCGCGCAAGGGCTCGATTCGTCCGCTCGACCCGATCGCCTTTCCCGGATTGGAGTCGGTCGACCGCCCTGGAGGCCCGTCGAGGGCCGGGCTGGCCGAGGTCCCGGCCGTCGGGGCCACCACGACAAGTGAGACCGGTGCGGGATCGGCGAACGAGGGATCGATCCGTCCGGGCCTGTTGGAGGGGCCGGTCGACCTCGAGGTTCCTCGCGTCGGTCCGAGCGACAGCTACTCGGTGCGGCTGGTCGCGGCGCGCACCCTCTACGATCTCGGTTCCGCAGTCTCCACGGTTCCGGCCTTGGCCGGGTTGGTGGCCACAGCCCCCCTTCGAGTCAACCAACAGGACCTCGATGCCCTCGGCGTACCGGCCGGGGGCTCCGTGAGGTTGCGCTCAGCCTCGGTCTCGGCCATCGTGTCGGCCGTGCCCGATGCCTCACTGCCCCGCAAGGTCGTGGCTGCGGACTTCAACGTGCCCATGGACGAGGGCACCATCGCCGATTTCATCGACACGAGCGGCCCGGTGGTCGAGTTGCGGATGGAGACCCCGTGAGTTCATTGCTGTCGGTCATCCACCCCTTGTTGAGCGAGGGGGATCCGCTCTACCTCGGAGGCACCGGATGGGTGGTGCTGCTCATCGTGCTCATCAAGGTGCTCGTGGTCTTCGGCGCCCTGATGGTGTCGGTGATGTTGATGATCTGGTTCGAGCGCAAGGTGATCTCGGACATGCAAAGCCGGATCGGCCCCAACCGTGCGGGGCCATTCGGCATCGCCCAGACCTTGGCCGACGGGATCAAGCTCTTCTTCAAAGAGGACCTGCTGCCCGACCAGGCGGACAAGTTCGTCTTCAAGCTGGCCCCCTACTTGACCATCATCCCGGCATTCCTCAGCTTCGCCATCGTGCCCATCGGTGGGGAGGTGACCATCGCCGGCCACCACTTCGAGCTCCAGCTTGCCGATCCTCCGATGGGCATCTTGTTCCTGCTCGCCATGTCGTCGATCGGTGTCTACGGGATCATGCTGGCCGGGTGGTCATCCGGCTCCAAGTATCCACTTCTCGGCTCGGTTCGAGCATCAGCCCAGATGATCTCCTACGAGGCCGCCCTCGGCATGACGGTCGTGACCGTGGTTCTCATCACTGGCGCCCTGAGCACCAGGACCATCGTCGATGCCCAGGCGACCCACCTGTGGCAGTGGAACGCCATCCGCTTGGGCGTCGTCCCCTTCATCATCTTCTTCATCGCCATCGTGGCCGAGACCAATCGGCCCCCCTTCGACCTGGTGGAGGCCGACTCGGAGCTGGTCGGTGGTTTCGTGACCGAGTACTCCTCCATCCGTTTCGCCCTCTTCTTCCTGGCCGAGTTCATGAACACCATCACCATGTCGGCCATCACGGTGACCTTGTTCTTCGGTGGACCCGACGGGCCCATCCCGCACATCCCGCATCTCTACTGGCTATGGCCCATCCTCTGGTTCCTGGGCAAGACCATCATCTTCTTGTTCGTCTTCGTGTGGCTGAGGGCGGCCCTGCCTCGCCTGCGATACGACCAGCTCATGGATCTCGGGTGGAAGAAGCTCATCCCGCTTTCGCTCGGCTGGCTGATGATCGTGGCGGGATTCGTCATCGATGGATGGTGGGGGCTCGGCATGGCCGTCGCCGTGGTGGCGGCGGCTGTCACCATCACCCGCTCGTTCGCCATTGGTTCGGAGCGCGAGGAGACCCGGGCCATCGTGCCCCAGGTTGGCCTGCGCCTCTGGAATCGGCCGGTCGAATCCGACCTCACCTCCTTTGATGCCCCGGATCTGCCCGAGCCAGACCGCACCGTCTCCCCGTCGAGCGAAGGAGGTGGGAACTGATGGCCATCCCTGAACCGCCGCATCAACGCCAGAACTTCCTCGGCGGCTTCAAGCTGACCCTCGAGCATCTCGGTCGTCCGCCGGTCACCCGCCAGTATCCCGAAGAGAAGCGGCCGAAACAGCCCCGCCAGCACGGCCGACACGTCCTCAACCGGTACGAGGACGGCATGGAGAAGTGCATTGGCTGTGAGCTGTGCGCGGGGGTGTGCCCGGCCGACTGCATCCACGTTCGAGGCCTCGACAATCCACCCGACCACCCGGTCTCGCCGGGGGAGCGTTACGGCTACATCTACGAGATCAACTTCTTGAGGTGCATCCACTGTGACCTGTGCGTGGAGGCCTGCCCGACCGAGGCCATCACCGAGTCGAAGCTCATGGAGTTCTCCTTCACCAATCGGAACGACGCCATCTACACCAAGAACGAGCTGCTGGTCGGCGACGACGGGAAGCCCCAGCACATGCCGTGGGAGGACTGGCGGGAGGGCGATGACCTCCACACCTCGGGCTGGATGCGGGCCACCTCGCCATCGGGCAGCGCCGAGTTCGAAGGTGAGGTCCAGTGGTCGGGTGAACTCGGTTTCGGCGTCCGATCGCCTGAGGGCGGCCAAAGCGCCAATCGGGATGACGCCTCGACGGGCAGCCAGCTGCTCCGCCACACCCTCGAGCGCCACCTGTTGACCTCGGACCTGCCGGCGGAGAAGCGTGGGCCTCGCGGCGCCATCGGCCGCATGCTCGAAAAGGCCGAACGATTCGCCCCGGGTGCGGGCAAGAAGCATAAGGAGAAAGCGGACTCTGACTACGCTGCCGCCGTCATAGCTGGAAACTCGAATCGCGATGTGGCCGGTTCGGCCGCCGCACTCCCGGCGACGCCGGCTCCTGAATCGAGTGGCTCTTGAACCTCGGCGCGGTAGGGATAGTGATGCTGGCCGCCTCTGGGCACATCTCGGCCGTCGACGTCGGCACCTTCGCCGTGGCCGCGGCCATCATCTTGGCCGGGGCTATCGGCGTCGTGGTGGCCCGCAACCCGGTGCACTCGGCGCTGATGTTGGTCATGACCCTGTTCGGTGTGGCCGTCTTGTTCGTCCTGCAGCGGGACCCGTTCCTCGCCGCCGTCCAGGTCATCGTCTACGCAGGCGCCATCGTCGTGCTGTTCTTGTTCGTCATCATGTTCCTGGGCGTGGACCGCAAGGAGAACCTCGGGACTGAGCCGTTGCGGGGCCAGCGACCCCTGGCCATCGGCCTGACCGTGCTCGGAGCCACCGGTCTGCTGTTGCTCGGCCAGGTGTCCCACTGGACGACCGGTGCCCCCCACGTCGCCGGGTTGGACACCGGCTCACACTCGAATGTGTACCTCCTCGGCAAGTCGGTGTACACCACCTACCTCTTCCCCTTCGAGGCCACCGCCGCGCTGCTCATCATCGCCGTGGTCGGGGCTGTGGTCCTGGCCCGGCGCCCGCCGGCGCCGAGCAACCCCGAGGTCGACGAGGGCGACGAGCCGGGCACGACCGAGCTCGTGGCGGACGGTCAGCTGTCAGAGCCGGAGGCCAACGCCACGGGCACGACCACCCCGGCGACACATGAGGAGGCGAGGCCATGACCATCAACCCCGACTGGTACCTGGGCTTGGGCGTGGTCCTGTTCTCGATCGGCGCCCTCGGGGTGCTCATCCGCCGCAATGTCCTGGTCATGTTCATGTGCATTGAACTGATGCTCAACGCGGCCAACTTGACGTTCGTTACGTTCGCCCGCATGTTGCACGACATCGGCGGTCAGGTGCTCGTGTTCTTCGTCTTGGTGGTGGCCGCCGCCGAGGTGGTGGTCGGACTAGGAATCGTGGTCGCCATCTTCCGCCGCCGGGCCAGTGCCACTGCCGACGACCTGCATCTGATGAAGGGCTGACCGCGCAATGCTGCAAGTGACGTACCTCATTATCCTCCTGCCCCTGATCGGGTTCGGTGTGCAGCTGTTGCTCGGCCGCCATCTCGGCGACCCGACTGCCGGAGGCGTGGCCACGTTCTTCATCGGGGCATCGTTCCTCGTCTCGGTCGGTGTCTACTTCGACCTCTTGACCGTGCACGCCCCAGTGCGGACGTTCACCCAGAACCTGTGGACGTGGATACCGGTCGACACCCTTCAGGTCCACGCCCGGCTCTTCGTGGATCCGCTGTCGATGACCATGGTCTTGTTCATCACCGGGATCTCGACGCTCATCCATCTGTACTCCATCGGGTACATGAAGGGCGACAAGGACTATTCGAAGTTCTTCTTGTACATGAACCTCTTCGTGGCCTCGATGCTGATCTTGGTGCTCGGGTCCAACATGCTCGTCACCTTCGTCGGGTGGGAGGGCGTCGGGACCTGCTCGTACTGGCTCGTGTCGTTCTGGTTCACCAAGGACTCTGCGGCCAGCGCCGGCAAGAAGGCCTTCGTGTACAACCGCATCGGCGACGCCGGTTTCCTCGTCGCCATCTTCTTGACCTTCGAGAAGGTGCACTCGCTCGAGTACCAGACCGTGTTCGCCAACATCGGCAAGATCGGCTCGGCCAACATCACGGCCATCTGCCTGCTGCTGCTGGTCGGCGTGGTCGGCAAATCGGCCCAGATCCCACTCTTCCCGTGGCTGGCCGATGCCATGGAGGGTCCGACCCCAGTCTCGGCCCTGATCCATGCGGCCACCATGGTCACGGCCGGTGTGTACCTGCTGTGCCGGGTGAACCCGCTCCTCCACGCCTCACCGGCCGCCGCTTTGACCGTGGCCACCATCGGCGCCATCACCGCCTTCGTGGCCGCCACCATCGCCTGTGCCCAGCAGGACATCAAAAAGGTTCTGGCCTACTCGACGGTGTCCCAGCTCGGCTACATGTTCCTGGCCATCGGCTGCGGGGCCTACGAGGCGGCCATCTTCTTGATGGTTGCCCACGCCTTCTTCAAGGGCCTGCTATTCCTCGGCGCCGGATCGGTCATCCACGGGCTCCACGACGAGCAGGACCTGAAGCGCATGGGCAACCTTCGGGCCTACATGCCCATCACCTTCGTGACCTTCGGCATCGGCTGGCTGGCGATCGCCGCCGTTCCGCCGCTGTCGGGCTTCTGGGCCAAGGGCGACGTGCTGGAGAATGCCTGGGCCGCTCACCCGGCCTTGTGGGCCATCGGCATCGTGACCGCCGCCCTCACCGCCTACTACATGAGCCGCCTGACCGGCCTCGCCTTCTTCGGCAAGGACCGCTGGTCGGAGAAGGTCCCAATCGACGAGGGCGTGGACGCGCCGGAGCTGCACCATGCCGACGGAGCGATTCCCGAGCCCCATGAGTCCCGCCTGATCATGACCATCCCACTGTTCATCCTGGCCTTCTTCGCGGCCGTGGCCGGGCTGATGGCGACATCGAATGTGCACTTCTCACTGTCCAACTGGATCGACCCGGTCTTTGGTAGCAATCTCTACGACGACCACCTGAGCACCGGCGCCATCTGGACCCTCGGGACGGTCGACGGGGTCATCGCCGTGGTCGCCGTCTTCATCGGCCTCAGCCTGTGGATCAACCGGGCCGAACGCCCGGCCCTCGAGACGATGTTCCTTCGCAAGGCCTGGTACATCAACGAGCTCTACGACACCGTCATCGGGCGCCCGTCGGAGCGCTTCGCCTCTTTTTGCGCCAACGTGATCGACACCAAGGTCATCGACGGGGGAGTGAACGGGTTGGCCGACGCCGCCCGCCAGTCGGGGACCGTGGTGAGGAAGACCCAGACCGGCTATGTGCGGAACTACGTGCTCGGCATCACCTTGGGCGTCGTCCTCGTGCTGGCCTTCATGCTGAGCCGGATGTGGTGGAACTGATGTCCAGCACCCCATTCCCCTTCCTCACGACCCTCGTGCTCATCCCGGCCATCGGCGCCGCGGTAGTGGCCCTCGTGCCCACGAAGGCTGTGTCCCGGTGGTTCCACCAGGCCCTGGGCGTCACCGTGAGCCTGGTCACCCTCGTCATCGCCATCGCCGTCGCCCTCAAGTTCAAAGCCGGCGACGGGGGCTATCAACTGGTCTCCAACCACATCTGGGCCAAGCAGCTCGGCATCCACTGGGACCTCGGCATCGACGGGATCTCGTTGTTCTTGGTCCTGTTGACCGCCGTCCTGTTCCCCTTGACCATGCTCGGAGCCCGGGCCCGCCGCGACCCGAGGTCGTTCGTGGCCTGGCTGCTGTTGCTGGAGGCGGCCTGCCTCGGGAGCTTCGTCTCCCTCGACTTGGTCCTGTTCTTCTTGTTCTTCGAGCTCACCCTGGTCCCGGCGTACTTCCTGATCGCTGGCTGGGGCTACGCCCGACGGGGCTATGCGGCCATCAAGTTTTTCATCTACACCTTCACCGGCTCCGCCTTCTTGCTGGTCGGGATCCTGTCGGTGGCCTTCATCCACCAGTCCCAGACCGGGTTCTTCACCTTCGAGCTGCCGGCCCTCATGCACACCCACTTCTCGGGTACCGAGGGAGTGCTGCTGTTCTTGGCCTTTACCGCCGCATTCGCCGTCAAGGCACCGCTGTTCCCCTTCCACACCTGGTCCCCCGACGCCTATGCCGAAGCACCCACGGCCGGCGCCGTGCTCCTGGCCGCCGTCATGGCCAAGCTGGGCACCTATGGGATCATCCGGTTCGACCTGAACCTCTTCCCGCAGGCCACCCGGACGCTGGCACCTTGGGTTCTCACCCTGGCCGTGATCGGCATCATCTACGGAGCGGTGGTGGCGTGCGCCCAGCGCGACCTGAAGCGCCTGTTGGCCTACTCCTCGTTGGCCCAGATCGGCTTCATCATCATGGGAACCTTCGCCCTCAACAGCCAAGGCCTCACCGGTGGCGTCCTCCAGATGGTGAATCACGGACTGATCATCGCCACCTTGTTCATCCTTGTCGGCTGGATCTACGAACGACGCAAGACTTGGCAGGTCACCGGCCTGAAGGGTCTGCAAGCAGCCGCCCCGGTGCTGGCCGGCGTGTTCACCGTCGGGATGCTGGCCTCGATCGGCGTGCCCGGGCTGAACGGGTTCGTGGGTGAGTTCCTGGTCCTGGTCGGCACCTTCGAGGCTCACCGCTGGTGGGCGGTGGTCGCCACCTTCGGTGTGATCGTGGCCGCCATCTATCTCCTGTGGGCTTATCAGCAGGTGTTCCACGGCGAGCCGACCGAGGCTGACAAGAAGATGAAGGACCTAGGAGCGAGCGAGCGGCTCATCATCGCCCCGCTGATCATCCTCATCGTCTTCCTCGGCGTCTTCCCGAAGCCGATCCTTGACCGCATTACCCCGTCGGTCAATCAGCTGGTGGTCCACATCGACCGGGTCACCCACACCCGTATCCCGGCCAATCTGCTGTCGGGCTCGGCGGCGCCCGCCGTTCCCCACCACCTCTCGACCTCGGCGCTCGTCACCCCGAAGGCCCTGGCCTCTGGCCTGCCACCGTCCACCACATCGACCGGAGGTGTTCACTGATGTCCACCTTGGCCATGTTGGCGACGACGGCGGCGAACGCCAAGATCCGGGTACCCCACGTCGACTACCTGAGCATCCTGCCCATGATCATCATGATGGGCGGCGCCCTGTTCTTGATGGTCATCTCGTCGCTGTTCCGCAAGATCCTGAACGTGACGACGGGCACGGTCGTGGCATCGGCCGTCTCGATCGCCGCCCTGGTCGCCGCCTTGTTCCAATGGGACCATGTGATGACCCACGGCCCCTCGGTGACCATCGCCGGCGCCATCGCCTACGACGGGTTCGATGTGTTCATCCAGGTCGTGGTGTCGATCGCCATGCTCTTGACCGCGTTGATCGGTGATGGCTATCTGAAGCGTGAGGGGATAGAAGGCCCCGAATTCCACGTGCTGGCCATGATGTCGGCCTCGGGGGCCATGATGATGGGCGCAGCCAACGACCTCATCGTGATCTTCCTCGGCCTCGAGATCATGTCCATCGCCCTCTACGTGCTGGCCGCCTTCAACCACAAGCGGGCAGAGTCGGGCGAGGCGGCGCTCAAGTACTTCGTGCTCGGCGGGTTCTCGTCGGCCATCTTCGTCTACGGGATCGCCCTCACCTACGGGGCCACGGGGTCGACCAACCTGCCCCAGATCGCCGACTACCTTGCCAAGAACGTGGTGGCGAGCAACGGGGTGCTGCTCGGCGGCCTGGCGCTGCTCCTCGTGGGTTTCGGCTTCAAGATCGCCGCCGTCCCTTTCCACATGTGGTCGCCCGATGTCTACCAAGGGTCGCCCTCCCCGGTCACCGGATTCATGGCCGCCATCGCCAAGGCCGGCGCATTCGCCGCACTTCTGCGGGTGTTCGTCTCGTCGTTCGGCACCGTTCGGACCGACTGGCAGCCCATCATCTGGGGAATCGCCATCGCCTCGTTGCTGGTCGGGGCGTGTGCCGCCCTGGTGCAGAAGGACATCAAGCGGATGATGGCCTACTCGTCCATCAACCACGCTGGGTTCATCCTGCTCGGTGTGGAGGCAGCGACAACCCGCGGCGTGTCCGCCTCCCTCTACTACCTGTTCACCTACATGTTCTTGGTCATCGGCTCCTTTGCCGTGATCACCGTCATGGCAAAGGACGGGGACACCGGCCACCAGATCTCGGACTACCGGGGCCTGGCCAAGCGACAGCCGGTCGTAGCCCTGGCCTTCGCCGTCCTGCTTCTCGGGCAGGCCGGGGCCCCCTTCACCACCGGGTTCCTGGCCAAGTTCGGGGTGGTCGGGGCTGTGGTCGCCACCCACGCCTACGCCCTGGCCGTCATCGCCATGGTCACCGCAGCCATCGCCGCCTTCTTCTACCTCCGGGTGGCCGTGACCATGTTCTCCCCGGTCGGTCCGGCCGGCGATCCCCTGGACGGTGACATCGAGCTCGGGCAGACCACCGAGCCGGCCGAGGTGGCGGCCACGCCGGCGGCGACAGGAGCCATTGATGGTCCGGTCGCCAGCCTCCAGGTGCTCACCGACTCGCCTCCGACCACCGCCGTGAGCGAACGGGGCATCGTCTTCATCCCCGGTCTCACCTGGCTGGCCATCGGCGTGACCGTGGTGTTCTCGGTCGTCTTCGGTATCGTCCCCGGGCCGATCCTGGACTTCGCCCACCAGGCCACGCTGCTCTTCTGATCGTTCGAGGCCGAGAGAGCGGAAATCCCTGAGGCGAATAGAGTGCCGGTCGACCTGGCCGATCATCCCTGCTGGAATCGGCGCCGTCGGGGTACTCTCGAAGACCAGGCGCCCACGGGGTGGGCGGTGACAAGGGAGCCTCGATGACCACTCCGCCCGAGATGAGCCCGATGGGCAATCCGAAACCATCCAAGAGCAAGCGTCCACCGAAGGACATCATCAAGTTGGTCGTGGCCGTGATCGGGCTCGTCCTGCTCATTGCCTTCGTCCTCGACAACAGCCAGACGGTGAAAGTCGGCTTCGTGTTCTTCAGCGCCCGGCTGAGCCTCATCTGGGTTCTCCTCATCGCCGCCTTCCTCGGTGCCGTGGTCGACCGACTGGTCATCCTCATCGGCCGGCGCCGGAAGAAACGGGCCACCCAAAACGCCCTGTAGCGGGCCGCACGGCCGCAGGGCCGTGTCCCAGACACACGGTGTCGGGATGGCGGGAGAGCGACGTCGACATGGTCGGCCTTCCGAAACGGCCTTCGGCGGTGGGATGATGGGCCCATGACCCAGGCCACGCCCAAAGAGCGCGCAACCTTCGGCAAGGAGGCGAGAGCAAAGGCCCCCCGCTCCAGCCATGGCCAGTGGGAGGCCCCGGCGAACCGGACGGACCCCTTGGAGATCCTGGCCCTGCAGGCCACGACCCGCGTCCCCGAGCTGGTGCCCATCCGCTACGGGCGCATGGCCGCCTCCCCGTTCGCCTTCTTCCGCGGAGCGGCGGCCGTCATGGCCGCCGACCTGGCCCACCAGGTGCGCTCGGGCCTCGACGTGCAGCTGTGCGGGGATGCCCACCTGTCCAACTTCGGGGGCTTCGCCTCACCCGCTCGACGGATGATCTTCGACGTCAACGACTTCGACGAGACCATCCCCGGGCCTTTCGAGTGGGATCTGAAGCGCCTTGCCGCCAGCCTGGAGGTGGCCGCCCGCAGCCAGGAGTTCGACGATGCCACTCGCCACTCCATCGTGATGCAGGGGGCCTGCTCCTACCGCCAGGCCATGCGGCAGTTCGCCGGCATGCGGAACCTGGACATCTGGTATCTCCGGCTCGACCTGGAGGCCATCGCCGCCAACTGGGGCGCCCTGGCCAGCAGGAAGTTGACCGAGGCGTTCGAGCGGCGGGTGGCCAAGGCCCAGAGCAAGGATCACCTGGCCGCCCTGGCCAAGTTGACCGTCGAGGTCGACGGCAAACTCAAGTTCGTATCCAACCCGCCTCTCATGGTGCCGGCCGAGGAGGCCTTCACCGACGTGTACTCCAACCACAACGTGACCAACCTGCTCAGCGCCCTGGCCGAGTACCGACAGACCATGTCCGGTGACCGCCAGCGCCTGTTGGAGAAATACGAGTTCGTCGACCTGGCCCGCAAGGTGGTGGGCGTCGGGAGCGTCGGCACCCGGTGCTGGGTGGCCCTGTTCGTCGGCCGCGACAATGGCGACCCTCTCTTCTTGCAGGTCAAGCAGGCTGAGGCGGCTGTCGGTGAGCCGTTCCTGGCCAAGAGCGCCTTTGTCACCGAGGGCCAGCGGGTGGTCGAGGGCCAGCGCCTCATGCAAGGGGCGAGCGACATCTTCCTTGGCTGGGACCAGTTCGAGGGCGAGGACGGCGGCGTGCGCGACTTCTACGTGCGCCAGCTCTGGGACTGGAAGTTCTCGGTTGCCATCGACACCATGACCCCTGAGATGCTCGGCATCTACGCCCAGATCTGCGGCTGGACGCTGGCCCGTGCTCACGCACGCTCCGGGGACGCCATCGCCATCGGCTCCTATCTCGGTGCCGGCGACCGCTTCGAGCGGGCCATGTGCGAGTTCTCGGTGGCCTACGCCGACCAGAACGAGCGGGACTTCGCCTCGCTCACCGGCACCATCGCCTCCGGCCACCTCGAGGCCGTCACCGGGGTCTGAGCATTCCTCGGCCTACTGGGTCGGGTCGGGAATGGTCCAGTCGACGTTGATCGGGCGACGCAGGATGATCCTCGGCCGCCCGACGACCGCGGCCCGGTCGGTGCTCCACGGGGCCGGGGCCGCCAGGGTCAGGCCGGCCAGGCCGCGGAGCGCACCGTCATAGCCAGAGCGGATCCAGGCGAACCTGGCCCAACACCCCTCCCGCTCCGTCTCGGGCACCGTGAACAGGGTGGCGAGCTGGTCGAGGGCGGCGTCATACTCGTCGCGCCGGACAGAGATGACGGGTGGGGGCTCGCCCGCGGCGGCGCTGGTGATCAGCCCGGCGAGGAGGACCGGAGGTTCGATGGGCAGTCCCGCCGCCCTGCCCACCCGGACGAGGGCGGGCAGTCCGTAGGCGAGGGCCAGCATCGGCCCTCGCACCTCATCGAGGCCGTGCCCCTCGGTGTTGAAGTCCGAGGCAGAGAACATGATGGCGGCGGCGTCGACCATGGCAC
>Ga0182030_10014300_pt1 | contig 15685 bp, 12 predicted proteins | sample 812S3MmetaG_FD_121299 | JGI IMG/M metagenome (GOLD analysis project Ga0182030, IMG submission 121299) | Permafrost microbial communities from Stordalen Mire, Sweden - 812S3M metaG (Illumina Assembly) | ecosystem: Environmental > Terrestrial > Soil > Wetlands > Permafrost | place: Sweden...
CGAAAGCTCCATGGATCAGGCGTAGCCGACAGCGTCACCCAAGCGGAGGTTTTAGCTGAGGCAACGATCTCATCTACGCGGAGGTTTCTGATGAGTCAACTCGCTAAGAGCCTGCCAGCACCGGCCGCTCCGGTAATCTGCGGACGGGCCGACCAACTTCGCGCCCGAGAAGGAGGAGACATGTCCTTTCCGATCGCCGGGGGGATCGAGGCAACACCGGTGAGCTCTGAGTACGGCTCAGGCGATCGAGCAGGTGAGATCTACCAGCGCCTGCTGCGCGAGCGAATCATCTTTCTGGGCACCCAGGTCGACCAGACCTCGGCCAACATGGTTTGCGCCCAGCTCCTCCTGCTTGAGGCAGAGGACCGGGAGCGGGACATCTCGCTCTACATCAACTCCCCCGGAGGCTCGGTTACAGATGGCCTGGCTATCTACGACACCATGCAGTACGTGCGTTGCGACGTGTCGACGATCTGCCTGGGACTCGCCGCCTCAATGGGCCAGTTCCTCCTCTGCGCGGGGGCTCCGGGCAAGAGGTACGCCTTGCCGCACAGCCGGATCCTCATGCATCAGCCGTCGGGTCAGATGCAGGGTCAGGCGGCAGACATCGCCATCCAGGCCGAGCAGATCATCTACCTGAAGCGGATGATGGCGGAGCGAATCTCCCTACACACCGGCCAACCCGTCGAGCGGATCGAGGCAGACTCCGACCGCGACAGATGGTTCACTGCCCAAGAGGCGCTGGAGTACGGGTTTATCGACCGCGTCATCGACCGCTCCACCTTGAAGGCGACAACCTGAGTTCATCTGTATGAGCTCATCTGCAGTCGTCGTCTCGTTCCAGCCGACAAAGTGGTTGGCGCGGTGCCTCGACTCAGTTGTCGGCCAGGCTGACGAGGTAATTCTTGTAGACAACGGCTCAGAGAACGCGGCCATCGACGCCTACAGGTGCCCTGGTGTCAAAGTCGTTCGCCTGGCAGAGAACAAGGGCTTTGCGAGCGGTGTGAACGCGGGCCTTGCCGTTTCTCGTGGGGAAGTGGTGGCGCTCTTGAACGATGACGCGGTCGCCTCTCCGGGTTGGATCGAGGCCTCGCGGCGCGTGCTTGCGGCTAGCGACGTAGCCGCCGTCGCCCCGAAGATCGTCTTGGCACGTCGCTTCGGCGAGGTTCTCCTCGACGACGAGGTGCATTTCGCTCCGGGCGATGGTCGCCCGCTCGGCCGGCGCGTCACCTCGGCGACGTTCGGTGGCCAAGACGTGCTCGGCTCACTATTGGGTCCGGGTCTCCACCGCCTCGAACAAGGAGTCGACGGCCAGCGTTGGCGCTGGACAGCTGGTCGGCGAGCCGTTTACGTGCCGCTCCCCGAAACGCTAGAAACCTCCGCGGATCTCTCAGTGGGAACCGAGCTGGTGTTGAACGGCGAGCCGCTACCGGTACGGCGTCTCGTCGATCTCGTCAATAGCGCCGGTGCCTATCTGCGGAGGGACGGTTACGCGGGAGACTGCGGAGCTGACCTGCCCGACGACGATCGCTGGGCCGAAAAGCGCGAGTGTTTCGCCGTGACCGGCACGGCCCTCGTCACGACGTCCGCGGTCTTGGAGCGCGTCGGACCTTTAGAAGCCGGCTACTTCGCCTACTACGAAGACACCGACTGGTGCTGGCGTGCACGCTTGCAGGGCTATCGCATCATGTACGACCCAGTCGCGACCGTCCGTCACGTCCGAGGGCTCACAAGCGGCGGCACCTTGGCATCTCGCACACGGTTCCTCGCCGAGCGCAACCGGATCTTGACCCTGGCGCGCTGTGCTCCGTTGCCTCTAGCGCTTGGTGAGGCAAGGCGGAAGTTCTCGGGCGGGGGAGACGACGGGGTTGCAGGCGTTCTCCCGCGCGCTCTTGTGTCGGCCTTGGCCCAGCGCACCCGGCTGCGCCGTCGATGGGCGTTGAAGAGTCGTGAGGTTTACGACCGTTGGGCGGGGGTAGACGTGCCGGAGGAGTACGAGTAGTTAGGACGGCGCGCTGAATGCCGTGATGACCTCGGAGTGGGCGTCACCCGGGACCTGGCCATACGAGCCGGCCTTGCCGAAGCGAATGATGCCTCCTGCCGCCGTGGCGAGCCAGAACCCGTCGGTACTGGAGGCGATACCGACGACAGGTAAGCCCAGATGACCGTGGTCAGCCGGAGCCCGTAGCGCCGTCCCGAAGGAGTACACGCTGCCGTCGGCCGAGGCGAGCCAATAGCCGGCCCCGTCTGGTGCGGCCGCTGCCGCGACTATCGGAGAACCTAGGGGGCGTTTCGAGGCCGAGCCGTAGTTCGGTGCGTCTTCGCCATAAACCGCGCCGCGGGCGGTCACGAGCCAGTAGCCGCCCGTAGCCCGGTCGACGGCCATCGCGACCACCGCGCCGTTCGTCCACTTGCCACCTCGTGACCCGTGGTAGACGGCGTCACCCAAGGCGTACACGGATCCGTCTGCACCGGCGATGAAGTAGCCATTCCCATCTGGGCTGGCGGCAATGGCTACTGCAGGCGCGCCGGGTGGCACCGGGCCTCCGCGCCAGGCGCTGCCGCGAAGATCCCCGTACCAGCGGGCGTCACCGAAGGCGTACACCGAACCGTCGGAGAGGAGCAACCAGTAGCCCCTTCCATCTCTTGTGCTAGCCATCGAGACGACTGGCGAGGGGAGCACAGAGTTTCGCAAGCCCCCGCAATAGGGCAGGTTGCCGCGCGCGAAGACCGCCCCGTCGCTGGTCACCAGGCGGTACCCGACCTGTCGAGGGCTGGTTGTGCCGCACCATGTCCGGGGGGCCGAGACCGGGTCGGCGATGCCGGTCCGGTCGGCGTTCGCCCTCCACTCTGGCCATGCCGGCGGATCCGACGATGCGGGAGCTACGGGGAACGGATAAGCGGCAAGTGTCGCAGGCAAAGTCGGGCCGCCGCAGGCTGAGTAGAGCATCCAACCGGTGCCCGGGGCTCCGGGCACGTAAGCCACTGCGGCGCTGCTTGGGGCGTCGCAGCCCATGTCGAGCGTGGACGCCCAAGCACCGGTGTTGTAGAGGAATGCGCCCGTCCTGCCCGAGAGCAGGTATAGGCCCCATGCCGCTCCGACGAGGACGTCGTCGCCACCGTCACGGCCACCGGTGATGTCCGCGAGCACCGGCGAGGAGGTGGCCTCGTTGTGAGCATCGAACACGGTGGACCAGATCCGCCGTCCTGACCCGCTCCAGGCTGTGACTACAGCCGGCCCGTCGAGGCAACGGGCGCACGATGTCGCCACGACGGCCTGCTCTCCGTCTATGCGCCCAATGGCCGGCGAACCGAAGGTCGGCCCAGAGGCAGTCACGGGCCAACCGGGGACGTCCTGACCGTCGTCGGCGTAGACAGCGAAGATCTTGTCGGTATCGGCGCTGTGGTAATTCGAGTAGTAGCTGGTCCCGACCACGACGGCGGGTCGTCCGGTGTCGTTCAAGATGCCGACCGTTGGGCTCGACCAGATTGTCTGGCCGATGCATCGCTGCCAGATGAGCACCGGGTGCAAGGCAACGTAGCGGTAGTCGAGCAGCCAGCCACCCCGACAGCCGTCGAACCCGCTCGCGTCGGTCCCCATGATGATGTCGTCGCGCCCGGTGTGGCTCGTGTCGACAAGCGTTGGCGAGGACCAGATCGTGTCAGCCCGGTTGACGGGAAAGCCAGACACGAGCCGGCCGTCCGGTTGCAGGGCGTAGATGTAGTGGTCGTAGGAGCCGAAGACGATGTCGAGCTGGCCCGTGCCCGTGATGTCACCGACTGCAGGTGTAGCGAAGACGGGGTCCGAGTAGTCGTCCGGCCCGGACCCCCACGGGTTGAAGGTTCGGCGCGTCTGGAAGACAAAACGGACCCGCCCGGTCGCATAGAAGGCCTCGAGGCCCCCTTGCTGGTCTCGGCGCCACAATGAACCAGCACCGACGATGATCGACGGAGGCTTGTCCGGTCCGTCGAGATAGGCGACTGCCGGGCTCGAGTCGATCGCCGTGGGCGTGCTGCTGTTGATGTGGACGAACTGAGGCCAGCCGGGCAGTTCGGCACCCGACTTCGCATTCACGACGTAGATCTCGCCTGAGAGAGTCGCCAAAACGACTGCTTTCACCCCGTCAATCGTCGCCACGACTGGCGAGCTCATCCACACGGGACCGAGCCTGCGCATCGCCCAAAGCGAACTGCCGAAATGGTTGACCTTCGATGCGCCCTCGTGCTGGCGGGCATCGTGGGTCTTCGAGGTTCTGGCTCCTGCCCAGGCCGCCGAGGAAGCGGGCACCGTCAATGCAGCCGCCAGGCAGACCTCGGCCATGCTCCACAGGAGGCGCCGATGAGCCGTCGGGCTTTGCCGCATGCAACTATGGCTGATACGGCAGGATGCCATGAACTAATAATAGAGGATTCTCATTATTTGTGACTGCAGGAACACTTAGAGTGGCAAAACCGAATGGCAAAGGTCGTATCGCATTCGTTACTCCTCGCTACGGCGACGGGGTCGTCGGCGGATCCGAGTCGGTCATGCGCGAGGCGGCCCACGGACTCTCCGAGCGCGGCTATGAGGTCGACGTGCTCACGACGTGTGCTTTGGACCACTACACCTGGGCGAACGAGTTCCCGCCAGGGACGAGCGTCGACGGGCGGGTGACGATTCGGCGGTTCCCCACGATTCAGGCGCGCGACCAGGGTCGCTGGCATTGGATCCAAGAACGTCTCTTGTCCGGTGACCGGCTCGATGAGGCAGAGGAACTTGCTTGGATCAATGGCCGCTTCCGCGTCCCGGACCTCTATCTCTATCTGGCCGGGCACGCCGAGCAGTACGCGGCGATCGTGTTCTCCCCCTATCTGTTCTGGTCGACTCTTTATTGCACGGGCATCGCCCCTGAGCGCACGATCCTCATGCCCTGCCTGCACGACGAGCCGTACGCCTACCTCCGTTCGGTGGCGGCGGCCCTGGCTTCGTGCGCGGCCGTCTGGTTCTTGTCCGAGCCCGAGCACCAGTTGGCCCATCGGCTGGCGCCGGTAGCTGCTCATCACGCCGTGATCGGTGCTGCGGTCGAGATCCCTTTGAGCTACGACCCCGAAGGCTTTCGCAAGCGGCACGACATTCGGAATCCCTTTGTGCTCTACGCCGGCCGACGCGAGGGTGGAAAGGGCTGGCAGGAGTTGATGGTCGGGTTCGGGATCGCCACCCGACGCCATTTCCTTCCCTTCGACCTCGTGACCATCGGGGTTGGCGAGGCCCAGATCCCGTCCTCGCTCGAGCACCGCATCGTCGATCTTGGCTACCTGTCGCCTTCTGAGGTGCCCGACGCCTTTGCCGCCGCCGCCGCTTTCTTGCAGCCGAGCGCGAACGAGAGCTTCTCCCGCACGATCATGGAGGCTTGGCTTGCAGGGACGCTCGTCATCGCCAACCGGCAGAGCGATGTCGTGACCTGGCACTGCGAGCGTTCCGGGGGCGGGCTTACCTATGGCGACGAGCTCGAGGTGGGTCAATGTCTGCGATTTGTCGCAGAGGCGCCCGAACAGGCCGCCACCCTCGCCGGAAAGGGTCGCGAGTACGTTCTCGAGAACTACAGGTGGCCCTCTGTTCTCGATGCCATGGAGCGTTCTCTCGAGGCGTTCTTGTGAGGTCGTCTGATCGGGGAGGTTCTTCGTCGTGAAGATCCTTGTCGTGGGTTCGCTTCCTCCGCCGGAGCGACCCCGTTCACTAGCTCTTCGAGTCGAGGTCGCTGAGCTGCTCGCCGGGGGCCATACGGTGGATGTCGTTTCACCTGACCCGGTTGCGACTGCCCACCGTTACCTCAGTGTCAGTGGTCTGCCTGGCTGCCTCCAGCTTTGGACGATGGTGGCGGGCTTCGACTCGGTGGTCGTGCAGTTGCAGCCAGGACTGCCTGTAAGGGCGAAAGCAGGACACCTGGACAGGGCCTTGTCCTTGATGGCGTTCTCGTTGGTGCTGGCCCGCGGGCGTCACGTGGTTATCCGCCTTGAATCACCAGATGATCTTCCTGGTGGCGCAGGTGGAAGGGCGGCCGGCCGGCTCTGGCGCAGGGCCGAGAGGATCGAGGTCAACGACGAGGACCAGCGGGCTGCCTTCATGGCTGAAATAGGCAAGAAGGCCGAACGCCTGAACGTCGTCGCCTCTTGTTCCAAGACGGCCGATGACGAAGAGGGCGGATGGGGCTACGGGCCAGATGCCTCGATCGAGGACGTACTCGCCCTTGTGCGGAAAAGGGCAGCTCGCGAGCGTCGAGCCTTGGCCTCGGCCGACACGGCGCACTTCGCCGGCTGGGACCGGTTGGCAGCGCCAGGACTCGCTATGACCGAGGCGGACGCCGCCCTTCTCGGCGCCGCGGATGGGCCGCGTAAGTCCGCCGATCTCGCCCGCAGGGCTCTTGCCGCCGCCGACCGGCGACCTTCGCTCTGGCGCCTCGCCAGGGTCGCGCGTCTCGCGCGACGCGGTATCTACGCGGTGTTGCGTCCGGGCAAGACCGGCTGAAAGGACTTGCCCGGCTCGAGCACCTCGAAAAGAGACCGGGCGGCGGCCGCGAAGCTGTGCACCTCGCAGTAGGCGAGGGCTCCCTTGGCTAGAGCGCTCCGGCCGGCAGGGTCCTCGAGTAGCTGGCCGCAGAGTTTTGCAAGCTCGCCGACGGTCACATCGACGTCGACCTTGCGGGCGACCTTGTCGGGCAGCTCGCCCATCCATCCCACGTCGCTCACGACCATGGGAACTCCGGCGGCGAGACAGTCCCCGACGGCTGCGGAGGCTTCTCCGGAGAAGGACGCCCGTAGCTGTACGGCGACCTCGGCCCGTTCGAGCCAGCCCATGTAAGCATCGGATTCCACGCGCCCAGTGATGAAGAGACGCCCGTCCAGCCCGAGCGAATGTCCGAGCGCCGAGAGATCGGCGGCAATCTCCTCGCTGACAGGCCCTATGAGGCCGAGCACGATCTCGGGCCGGCGCGCTGCCAGGAGGGCGAAGGCGCGCACGAGCTTGTACGGTTGCTTGATCGGGTCGACGATCCCGAAGCTAGCGATGACGCGAGCCCCCGGGCCTAGTCCAGCAGGGTCGGGGGGATCAGCGGGTCTGGTTCTTGGTAGCTCGGTGGCAAAGCCGACGACGCCAATCCGCTCGGCGAGCTCCGGTCCTGCCTCGATGCGGGCAAGCTGAGCCGCGGACTGCGATGTCACCAGGAAGCGCTCGGCCAGCCCGATCAGCTCGCGCGCCATGAGAAGGCCGTACCGCTCGGCCTCGACGGAGGTGACTTTGCCCGAAGAGGCAAGGCCCTCGGGCAAAAGTGGCCCGTACATCTTGCGGATAGCTCCGCTGACGCCCTCGGGCACCGCGGCCCTTGATCGGGCAGCGAAGCGGTACAGGCCGCTCAAGCGGACTTCGTGCGCGAGCACGATTCCACACCGACGCCTGAGCGACTCCAAGGCGGCTGTGTGGTATTCACCGTTGCCAAGCACGTAGAGGACTTGGTCATATCCGGCCGTTGCAGCCTCCACAGCCAGGAACGTCCGCGCGTCGTAAATCGCGAGGCCTGCCGGCGCGCTTGGGGCCTCGGCGGAGCGGTCCAGACCGTCGGCAAAGCAGTCGATCTCGAGATCGCCTATTGCGGCCAGTTCCTCGATGAGGCGGAAGCTGTAGTTGGCGATTCCAGAGCCAAGAGGCGGAAAGGGAGACACGACCGCGACCCGGCGCTTTCGCGGGCGCCATGGATGGCGCGGCTTATCGAGGAGTGCCTCGTAAACCTCGGCAGTACGGTCGGCGACCTTTGCCCAGGTCGTGACCCCGGCACGGGCACGAGATCGGGCGGCCTCACGGAATGCCTCGTCCTCGAGCCCGAGCTCAATAGCCGCGCTAATGGCATCAGAGCTGTATGGGTCGAAACGGGCCTCAGGCGCGACCAGGTCCCGCAACGGGTCCACGTCCGAGACGATGGCGACCGTACCGCACGCCATTGCTTCGGCGACGGGTAGGCCGTAGCCCTCGATCAGGGAAGGAAAGCACAAGAGCTCGGTTGCCTGATAGAGGTACAGCATCGTTTCGTCCGACACGTAACCCGGGCACAGGACGCGGCCGTCGATCCCCTCTTTGGCCGCGACGTGGCGGAAATGGTTGGCCATGAGCGGGGGGAGCTGGCCCACCACCACGAGCTGACGCGTGCTGCGAAGACGCTCCGGCAAGCGGCCGAAGGCGACGATGAGCGCCTCGACGTTCTTTCTCCCGTCACTCCCGGCTGGATAAAGGACGAAACGCTCCTCGAGGCCGGGAACTGCCTCCTTGGCCAGCTGGCGGACTTGGTCAAAGGACTCGGCTGGGGCGAAGCGGGGTGATGTGCCAGCGCCGACCATATACAGCTTCTTCGCGTCAACGCCGATGTTGGCCTCAATGGAACGAGTGGTCGCTGGCGAGATCGTGAGCAGCGCATCGGCTGCACGGAGCACTTCGAGGCGGGCCGAGTACGCCAGGCGTTGGCGGACGTCATCGAGGTAGGTATGGGGGTGCTCCAAGGGGATGAGGTCGTAGACGGTGGCGCAAAAGCGCACGCCCCGCTCGTGTGCCCATCTAGGCCACACCCCGTCGATCGGGACCTCGAGCTCGAAGGGCGACAGGACGTGCAGCACGCGGGCCGAATCAGGTATCGCCCCGTAATCAACCTTCCCGGAGCCCAGAAGAGGTCCGAGATCTCCCGGCGGTGGTAGCTCGGGATTCAGCAGGTAGCGGCACACAAGTTCCGGATGCCCTCTTTCGAGGGCGACGGCGAGCTCGAACGCGTAGCGGGCGATCCCCCTGCCTCTGTAGTCCGGACTCTGGAGAGCCTGAATGTCTACGACTACCGGGCCAGCGATCACGCTCAAGCGCCGAGCCTCAGCTCTGTGTCTCGCCAGCGGGGGGAGAAGGTTTGTCGGCAGCCCTAGTGCGAGGCCGTCCCGCGGGTCCCCTCGGTGACTCCGGAGCGGGCGGGCGCTCGTGGAGGGAGTCCTCGATTGCGTCCAGGCGAGCCGAGGAAGTGGCGAGGAGCCTCCCGAGCAGCTCTGTCGCCTGGTTGCCCACGTCAACCTGCATCGTGACGATGCGGGTCAGTTCGTCAACCTGGTCTTGCAGCTGGATGACCCTTTCGAGGACGTCGGCGAGCGGCACGGTCACGCGTCCGTCGAACTTTGTCGTCAAGCTGGACTTGGCCTGGCTCCAGCCTCGGCGGCCGATGGACGTCACGGCAATCGTCTCCTTCGGTGCGCGCATTTTGCCGGGAGCTTACCGGGTCGGGCCCGGGTGGGTGAGGCCCGACGAGAGCCCGGGTGGGTCGCGAGGGCCGTTCTTGGCTAGGGTGCGAGGGATGAAAGTCGCACCGAAGCCGACGGTTCCACTGCTCGGCGCGGCATATAACGGCAGCCGTGAGCTCCCGTTGCGTGTCGTATCGGCAAAAGTCAGCCTGCGGAACCGGTTCATCGAGATCTGGCAGGCGCGAGAGCTGGTCATCTTCCTCGTCCGCAAAGAGTTGAAGGTTCGCTACAAGAACAGCGTGCTGGGTTTCCTGTGGTCGTTCTTGAACCCGGCCCTGGTGCTGCTCGTGTACTACGTGGTGTTCAAGTACTTCTTGGCAAACCACATCTCGCTGTTCGCCATCTACCTTTTTGCCGGTCTTTTGCCCTGGAACCTCTTCAACAACTCGCTGCTCAGCTCGGCGGGCGTGCTCGTCGCCCAGGCGGGGATCGTGAAGAAGGTCTCGTTCCCCCGCGAGATCCTCGCCCTTGCCCAGGTGGGCACCGCCATCTGCTATTTCTTCTTTCAGGCGTGCATCATGTTGTGCTTCCTCGTCGGATTCGGGGTCAATCCAGACTGGAAGTACTTTCCGGTGCTGCTCATGGCCCTTGTCTGCGACATTGTCTTTTCCGGAGCTCTGGCGGTCTTCCTATCGGCTGTCACCGTCTACTTGCGTGATGTCCAGCACCTCATCGAGGTGGCGCTTGTGGCGCTGTTCTTCAGCGCTCCAATCGTCTACATGTTCACAACAGTGGGCACCAAGCTGGCCAAGCACGGCATCTTGTGGATCTATTTCTTGAACCCGTTGGTCTCGATCGTCCTCGCCTTCCAGAAGTTCATCTATGGGACCGTGGCCCCGCGTGACAACCCCATCCCGATCGCGACGTACGGGGAAAACTGGTACTTCGCCGTTCTGGGGATCATCCTGGTCGTTTCCGTGGGTCTCTTTTTGATCGCCATGGTGATTTTCGGCCGCGTCGAGGGCAACTTCGCCGAGGAGCTCTGACCCCCCCTGCAGACAGCGATCGACGTCCAGGACGTCTCCAAGCGGTTCCGCCTCTACAAGGAGAAGTACACCTCCCTAAAGGAGCGGCTCCTTCACGCGGGGCACGTTCCCCACGAGGACTTCTGGGCACTTAGGGACGTCGAATTCGCCGTCAAGACGGGCGAGACTTTCGGGATCATCGGACGTAACGGTTCGGGGAAGTCCACCCTGCTCAAGTGCATAGCCGGCATCTTGCAGCCCACGTCGGGCCAGATCGTCGTCCGAGGGCATCTCGCGGCGATGCTCGAGCTCGGTGCGGGCTTCCAGCCCGAGCTGTCCGGCCGAGACAACATTTATCTGAACGCTTCTTTGCTCGGCCTGTCCCGGCGCGACATCGCCCGTCGTTTCGACGAGATCGTTGCCTTTGCCGAGTTGGAAGACTTCATCGATAACCAGGTGCGCTTTTACTCCTCAGGCATGTACGTTCGCCTCGGCTTCGCGGTCGCGGTAAACGTAGAGCCCGACGTGCTTCTCATCGATGAGGTGCTCGCCGTCGGAGACGAGCGATTCCAGGAGAAGTGCCTGGATCGCATCCACCAGTTCCAAGCCGAGGGCCGCACGATCGTTGTCGTGTCCCACGCAGTCGCCATGGTGCGCCAGGTCTGTGATCGCGTCGCGGTGCTCGAGAACGGCAAGCTCGTCACAGTCGCCCCGCCCGGAGAAGCGATCCGGGCATTCCGCAACTGCTTGTTGGCCGGCGAGGTTCCCGTCGCTCTTCCCTCCGAACCGCAGGAGACCGATGGGGCAGGCGAGCCCGTCGTAATGCCGGAACGGCGAGTCGTGATCACCGACGCCGTCGCCCGTCACACCGGCCCTCCTGGTCGCGACTTCCTAGTGCCCGGCGATTCGCTTCGTCTCGAGCTCCAGTTCCAGGTGAACGAGCCTCTCAGCGATGTCGCTTTCGGTTGCGAGCTGCTGGCCGGCAGCTCGGGTTTCGTGGTGTTCAGCTGCGACAGCGCTATGCCCGAGTTCGGCCAGATCCACGATCTCGACCCCGGTCGCTACCGCGTGGAGTTCAATTTTGATGACCTACCGTTGCTCGACCAGACCTACACACTCAACGTCTGGATCCAAGATGCAGGCGGCGGCGTCGTCCATGCCCGCCTCGAGCCCGCCACAACGTTCGCGATCGTGAGCTCAGGAAGGGCAACCGGGCTCATGAGGGTGCCGCTTCGAATCGAGCTCTCGGCTGCGTCCGAGCCTGGCTCGGCGGTAACGGCTGCCGGATGACTGCCGAGGTCGTCGCGCAGATCGAAGCACAGGTAGTTGAGCTGCGGGCACGAGGAGGCGTCCCAGATGGCCTCGAGGACGAGCTGGAAGCCTGCTTCGAGCAAGCCGCCGAGGCGGTCCTAACTTCGGGGTCGGAGTCCTCTGGAGACGGCGGTCGCGACGCAAGCATCGATATGAGAAGCGCTCTCGGACTAGCAGGGCTCAAGAAGAAGGCGGCCATGCTGGTCCGCAGGCGGCTCGGCCCTCCGTTTCGCCGCCTGGAACGTAAAAGCGTCCTCGGCGCAGCTCGCGCAGCAGAAACGGCCTGGCTCCAGGTGCACGTCGGGGTGGACCACTTAGAGCGCGTTGCGGCACGGTCTGTGCCCGTTTCCCGTGTTCTCTCTGTCCTTAGGCCCCGCGAGCTGGCGGGTGCCGCAGCGGAGCCGCCTCAACCGGCGATCGGCGGGCCCCTTTTGACATGGGTACTCGACCGCCTGAGTGCTTCAGAGCGTGTGCCCGGCCCGGTGCTTCATGCCGAGTCGGGCGATGGGAGCATCGTGGAGGCGCTCGCCGCCCGGGGCGTCGACGCCCGCGGTGCGGACCCGCGCCTTTCGGTCCGGGCGGGTGGTGACACGAGCACTGTCGCCGCTGGAGCTCTTGAGTACCTTGGCGCCGCTCCGAGCGGAGCCCTGAGCGGCCTGTTATTGACCGGCGTTGTGGACCGTCTCCGGCCCGGAGCAGCACGGGCACTGGCACGGCTCGCGGCGCGCAGCTTGGCACCAGGCGGCGTCGTCGTTCTCGTCGGCGCCCGGCCAGAGGTCGTTGTCGCCATCGATCCGGTAGCGGCTGACCTGGCACCGGGAAGGCCCATACACCCCGTCACCTGGTGCCACCTGTTGGCGCATTTCGGGCTCTCGGAATTGACCATCTTCGAGGCGGACGCATCCGAGCCAGACATGTTTGCTGTATCCGCCCGGCGTCCTTTGTTCGACCGCGCTGACACCGACGGGGGTGGTCGATGAGGGCGAGACCAGTCCGGATCGACCTGGTAATCCCCTCCATCGTCGAGCGTGACGCAGTCAGCCATCACACCCTCGAGGCTCAGAGGGTCCTTCACTCGATGGGCTTTGTCTCCGAGGTTTACGCGCGCAACATGGGCCCGGGGCTGCAAGGTCGTGTCCATCTCCTAGAGGAGCTCCCCCGCGAGGGTCCGGAGCACCAGTGGGTGTGCTACCAAGCCTCTATCGGCTCGCCGGCGGCGGATGTCTTCGCGTCACACCCGGGGCTCAAGCTGCTCGACTATCACAACATTAGCCCGGCCGAGCTCGTCGAGCGATGGCTGCCGCACCTTGGCGAGGAGGTTCGCCTCGGGCGCAAGCAGCTCTCGGAGATGGCTCCCATCGTGGAGCTGGCCTTCGCGGACTCGGAGTTCAACCGCCTCGAACTGGAAGAGGTCGGCTATCGCCAGAGCACGGTGGCGCCGCTCATGGTGGACACGACCAATTTCAACTGCCTGCCCGACGAGCGACTGGTCGAGCGTTTTGCGACAGAGCGTGCCGCTGGTGGGCATGACTGGCTCTTTGTCGGCCAGATGTTGCCCCACAAGGCGCACCAAGACGTCATCAAGGCGCTCGCGTGCGCCCGCAAGCTGTACGACCCTCAGGCCCGCTTGCACCTCGTCGGGAGAGCGAGCTGTCCGGCCTACGCCGATGCCCTGCGTCGCTTCGCCACGGCCCTCGGCCTGAGTGGAGCGGTCCATTTTGCCGGCTCGGTCAGTGCCGCCGAGCTCGCGGCTTACTACACGAGCGCGGACGTGCTCGTGTGCTGCTCGGACCATGAGGGCTTCTGCGCCCCCCTGCTCGAGGCGATGCATCACAAGCTGCCGATCGTGGCCTATGGCGCGACGGCGGTTCCCGAGACGGTGCTCGACGCCGGCATTGTGCTTCCTTCGAAGTCCCCCGTGCTCGTCGCCACCGCTGTGCAACGCGTGCTTTCCGACGAGGGCCTGCGCGCGGAGCTGGTCAGCGCGGGGCTCGAACGCGCCAAGGCGTTCAGCGTCGAAGGCGCTAGGCGCGGGTTCGCCATGGCAATCGAACGAGTGCTCCAGGCTTCTTGAGCCAGCCGCAACGGGTTTCGCTGACCTCAGCAGTAACATGTCTCACATCCGCAACATGAAGCGACGCGCCCTGCTCGCCTGCGTTCTGCTCGGCGTGCTGACCGGGCCGGTCGTGCTCGCCTCGGGCGCCGGCGCGACAGGGCCTTTGTCACTCGCGCCTTTCCCCGCATCACGTGTGGACTTTGTCGGTTATGGCGATGGCCCGGGCCTTGGGATGGGCCAGTGGGGCGCGTTCGGGTATGCCGCCCTCGACCATGAGCCCTACAGCTGGATTCTCGCCCACTACTACGGCGGGACGACGCTGTCGGCGACCGACAGCGAGGTGTTAGGGGACCCGATGGTCTCGGTCGACATCAACGAGAACGACGGCCACCCCGTCCTTGTGACCTCTGCCTCGCCGTTCTCCTTCGGCGGCTACAGCTTTGCCGCCGGCCAGGTCGCCCGGGCTGTCCTGTCGGCGGGCAAGTGGACCTTGACGAGCTCGACGGGCTGCGCATCGACGAAATGGACGCCGGTCGCAAACGCACTCGTGGACCCGGTTGCCGATCCCGAATCGCTGGCGGCTACGGCGAGCGCCACCCAAGTGCTGACGATCTGCGAGCCCTCGGGCAAAGACATACCCGTGAGAGGCACAGTCGAGGCATATGACGCCCCGACGGGCGCGGTCGCCTTGAACGTCCTTCCCCTCGAAGAGTACGTGCGCGCCGTCATCTCCGGAGAGGTCTCCTGGTCTTGGGGGCTTTTCGGCGGCACCTCTGGGGCCCCTCAAGGTGAGCCGTGGGGTTTTCAGGCGCTCGAGGCCCAGGCGGTAGCCAGCCGTTCTTATGTCGCCGCCGAGCTCGCTTCGGGAGGATGGGAGCCCTACGCGACCACGTGCGACTCGTACTGCCAGTCCTACCCGGGAATGGCAGACGAGTCGGCGGACCTAGATGCGGCCGTCGCCGACACGGCCGGCCAGATTCTCGAGCAACCTGAACTGGCACCTGCGAGCGGGGACGCCAGGGTCACTGGCGAGATTGTCCAACCCGCCCCAGGCGGCCCAGACGGGCCCACTCAGTCGGGCGTGCCGGTCCTTGCCGAGTACTCCGCTTCAACCGGTGGTTACACAGGTGGCGGCCCGTTCCCCCAAGTAGTCGACCGGGGCGACGCCGTTTGCATAAAGAGCCACTACTACTCGTGCAACCCGTGCCACAAGTGGCTCGCGACTGTCCCGGTGAGCGCACTCGAGGACGCGTTCAAGTCGATCGGCAAGCTCGCGGCCGTAGAGGTGACCCAGCGCAACGGTCTCGGTGCCCTGGGCGGGCGCGTCGAGACGGTGGAGCTCCTAGGTACGACTGGTGCCACGATCTCGGTTCCCGCCTACGAGTTGGGCGCACTGCTGGCGGGTAACAATCCAGATCACTGCACTTCTGATTGGTTCGGGGTCACCAATGGGCCATGAGCTACTCCCGGTAGGCTCCGAGCTGGCTTGAGGGGACGCGTCATGGATGTGCGGGACAGTTTCTACGTCGGTGGCAGGTGGGTCGCACCGGCGCGCAGCGACACGATCGCCGTTTTTGACCCGACAACCGAAGAGGTGATCGGGTCGGTCCCGAGTGGCTCGGCTGAAGACGCCGCCGCCGCCGTCACGGCCGCGCGGGAAGCACTCGACTCTTGGGCGGGGCTCTCACCTGCCGAGCGAGCTGGGTACCTGTCTCGGGTAGGTGAAGGCCTTTGCGCACGAATGGCGGAAATTGGCGAGCTGATCACCCGCGAGGTCGGGACGCCGATCAACATCTCGATGATGATCCAAGTCGGGCTGCCGACGACGACGTTCTCTTCGATGGTCGAGGTTGTCGATCAGATCTGTTGGGAGGAGGCCGTCGGCAACTCGATCGTCGTGCGCGAGCCGATCGGGGTCGTCGGCGCCATAACGCCTTGGAACTATCCCCTCCACCAGATTGCCGCCAAGGTCGCCCCGGCGCTCGCCGCTGGGTGCACTGTGTTGCTGAAGCCGAGCGAGACCGCACCACTGAACGCCTTTGTCCTAGCCGAGGTC